>Ga0307380_10007997_pt1 | contig 13636 bp, 15 predicted proteins | sample UN3MG_FD_202239 | JGI IMG/M metagenome (GOLD analysis project Ga0307380, IMG submission 202239) | Soil microbial communities from Risofladan, Vaasa, Finland - UN-3 | ecosystem: Environmental > Terrestrial > Soil > Coastal area > Acid sulfate soil | place: Finland: Risofladan, Vaasa | collected... | reverse complement strand
TCTAAGTTCAACTCCTGGTAACACAACAAGAGTTGTATTTTCAGCAGCTTTTCTAACAGCATCACACCACGTAACATTGTGATGGTCCGTTATTGCAATAACATCTAGTTCTTTTGCGAGTGCTTCAAAAACAATATCATCTGGTTTTATTCCTTTATTTCTATAATTATAAGATGCAGGGGTATGAACATGTAAATCACATTGATGAAATTTTGCCCCGTTATCTATCTTTATAATCTCTTCAAAGTTGTCCATATTTATCCTCTCCCCCCGTTCTATCTAGAAATGTAAAAAAATGTTTTGTTAAGTGGTGATAATACCTCTAAAGTTTATAAAACCTACTGATTACTTATTAGCTTTTTGGATTTTTGGTTAAGTTTCTTTTATTGTGGTGTAGTTAAAATAACCACACGTTCAAAAACCCCTTACACTCCTGTAAAGAAGTAGGGTCGTATGCCTGTTGCATACCTTGATGTTTTCGTCAAACTTACAAATATTCTACCTCAAATCCATCTCAAAACGTGTTCTTTGTGCCCTGAAGCTACAATTATAGAATAAAACTTGTAGTTTTAGGGTAGCCCCAATCCGTGTTGCGGATCCGAGATAACATGAGGTTGGCTTAAATAGTTGCCCTGGATGGCTGGCTGTTGTGGTTTTGGTCTCTCAGATCTTCTCGATGAACTGTATCAGCAGCCGGGTCAGCTCGGCTGTCAGCTCTTCAGGTATCTCCGGTTCTGCTGGATTCAAACCGCGCAAGGTGCCCACAGGCTCATCGTGCTCATCTTTGATCTTTGCGGTCCATTTAGCCTCTTCCTCCCAGATATTCTCAGTGCCGCTGCGGTTGCAGTGGTAAAGGGTGAACTGACAAGTGAGCTTGCCCCCTTCCAGATGTCCGACAATTGCAAGGTCCCGAGGGGTGAGCTCGTCTTGCAGCCTTTCCATAATTTGTTGTAAAAACGCGTGAGCCAGATGCGCAACGTGATCCCGCAGTTTCTCAGGCTGCGCTCTCCGGCGATGAGCCGTGACCGCTTTGTTGAGACCATCTACGACCGTGCCCTTCACGTGCCACTCTTTGCTTTCTTCGCCGGACGACGGGTCGTAGGCGCGGAGATTGAAGTACACGATTTTGCGCAGAGCTGGTTTGGGTTCAAGCGTGATCTTACGGCAGTGGTGGGTACACGGCTGGCACGTCTCCCTGGGTTCTTCCTCTTCTGCCTTCTCCTGCCATTCCTTGCGGCTCCGAATCTCGATGATACGACGGATCGTGAGGGCAGTGCCACCTACAGCGCTGAGAACAATCACAATCAGAATAATGAGCTCATGATTCGGATGCTCGAGTTCCGCTGGTGGGGGCATCTCGAAGCCAGGCTCTTCAGGCTCCTCTGTAGGTTCTGATGTTGGCGTTGGTGTGGTTGTTGATGGTGACACCGCGATACCCGGCACCCAGACCCTGATGGTTTGCCGGTTGTTATCCTCATTCGACTCAACGATCTCGTATCCCGAGTCGACAATCACATCAAAGCTATGCCACTGTTCCCGGAGTTCATCACGTATATCCAGAGTGATTGTGACTTCGGCAATCTCGCCGACACCAAGTTCGGGGACTCCGGCCTCACCAGACCAGCCCGGGGCCTCGGCGGTTACTAGTATAAATCCTTCTTCGACAGGAGCTTCGCCTGCGTTCTCTATCGCGGCAACGATTAGCAGGGTTTCTTCGACAATCTCACTGTCCACCCCATCAACGACCAAATCCGGTCGATAATCAGGTGTCACGGGTCGTTGACCAGTCACGACAATGTCGTCCACCTCGAAGATATTACCAGCATCGAGAGTCTCAAAGGCGATGGTGCCGCTGAGGAGTGGTTCAGGGTCGGTGTAGTACAGTTCCGGCTTGCCATCCACAGTGACCTGAATAAGCGAGCCTTCTCCGACGATTTCAACATCGTGCCACGCATATTCGGTGTATTGCGAACTGGAACTGTCGAGGTTTTCATAGAACGTGCCCCCGGGGGTTTCCTTTGACAGGTACAGCCCGCCAGCGTGAAAGCCTATGTAGTATCTGCCCTCCTCGCTCACCCGGTAGTTGAGATGAATGCGCGATCCTGCCTCCTCGATTCTTAGTTTGAATTGGACTCGAACGTCCTGCCAGTCAACGTCTTTGTAACGAGCCCAGGAATGCCCTTCGCCTCTAAGTACGCCCTTCTCCGTTACAGTCCAGCCCGGTTCCAACTCCCAGTCCTGAGCTAGATAATCATCAAAATTCTCCTCGTACAGCACCTCCTCTTCGAGGCTCTGGGCTTGACCAGGCATGGGTGTCATAGCTAAGAGCAGAGCCGCCAGAAAGATCGCTAAGACCAAGGTATCAGACAAGCGCCGCAAGGGCTTGAAAGCGAGATATGCCATTTTCTCCATCCATCACCCTCCTTCTCTCTCCTCTTAGCTCAGTAATCACTCCATGATTTCAAGATACTGATAGGTCTATAGCATAAATAAAACATATATAATTAACTCTAAGGAATATTGTCAGAATTTGACAAATTACATCTTTAGAGAATACGGAGCACACTTATCAGGAGGATAACAGCTAATAAAGTTGCCCCAACAACCCCGGAAAGGTGGTATTCAGTTTTTTCAAAAAATATGACTTTGGATTGAGCCTTGTGGTTATCCCTTGCTCAAAGCCATTCGAAATCAAGGGAGTATTTTCCAGCCCGGTCTTGTCGGCGATATACAAGTGGAGCCTTCGGTCTTCCTTTTTGATGCCGAAGATCTTGCCCTCTCCTCGGAAGTCTGTTTTGGCAAAAAAAATTATATTTGGCATGGAGAAATATGGTCTGTTTGGTTAGTCCAAAAAGTTAATTTGATACTTTAGGGCGACTTAAAAATTTCGCTATTTTTTACCAAATTCTCGAGATACTCTTTTTCCAATTGTTCAACAGCTTGATTTGCGAGACATATCTCCAGTTTTTTAAGAGCCTTTTTAATTTTCTTATCCTTTCCAAATATATCAATAAAGCTCTTATCTTCGGGGAATAGTTTTAGTAGCTCTTTTATTCTCTCATTATCTTGGATGTCTGAATGTTTTTCTGCTAAATTCAATATTGAAGCTTTACCCATGTTCCATAAAAAATCCTTTATAAAAAGCCTAAATGCATCTCTCATTATTTTTTTATCTAAATAAGTTGGTATCTCAATACCGACCATAAAACTATAAAAGAAAAATAAGAAGCTTATCATACCTCCGATACACAGCCACGTAAGAATATTTATGAAAGTCAATGGAATATTTGCATTTCTACTTATATCTATAAGAAATATGCAATAAATAACTAAAATAAAGTATAGGAGTAGTAACATACGAAATTTAATATGATACCGTAATTTATCCAACAAATAAAATATATTTGATGATTGATGTTTCAGAACATGATCGTTAAAGATCTTACAGGCTATTCCCACCAGTGGAGTAAGAATCCCAAGGATCGCAACTAAAACTTGCATTAATTAATCTATAAATTTTATAGATTATAAAAATAAAAAATAACCAAAAGAGCTTCCGTTCAGGAACTTTTCGGAGTAAGAACAAAGAGCGGAACCACCAACCAAAATTATTCAGCTTACCTTTCTTCCACTTCTCGAGATGGTATCGTCTCGCTTTCTTTAACGTACATTTACACCTTTAACTGGTGTACCATTACCTTGACAGAGAACCCGAGAGCAAATAAGGAAAGAGTGCCAATCACCGATACAGCCTATTAACACCGTTGATGAGCGCGTACATCGATGCCATGACGATGTCTTCACTCACACCGCTCGCGGTTATCGTCTTATCGCCCCGGCTTATCTTCACCACGACATTCACCAACGCGTCCGTCCCACCGGTGATAGCATCAACATGGTATTCCTCAAGCCGGAGATCGTTCATTTCCATCCCTGACATAGCCTTCCGCAGTGCATTTATCGCCGCATCCACGGGGCCAACACCGACGCCCGCTTCCACTAGCTCTTCACCATCGATCTCCAACCGTATCGAGGCCGTTGGGTACACGTTCCGTCCGGATACCAGAGACAAGTCGATGAGCTTTATCTTCGCCTCCCGTTCTATTTTCAGGATGTCCTCTACTATCGCTTGGAAGTCAGAATCCGTGACTAACTTGCCTTTGTCACCGAGTTCCTTCACCTTTGTCAGTATCTTCAGCGTCTGCTCGTCATCGGCTTTGATGTCCATCTCCTCCAGCACCCGCTTCACCGATGCCTTGCCGGCATGCTTACCGAGGGTGAATCGTCTCGTCCTGCCGATGATCGAGGGCTTTATCGGCTCGTATAAGCTCGTATCCGCCATCGTGCCGTGTACGTGCATGCCGGACTCGTGCGTGAAGGCGTTATCGCCCATTAGCGGCTTGTTCGGAGCAAGCGGCATCTTCGTCAAAGTCCGCACCAACCGTGAAGTCTCATACAGCTTCTCCTTTACTATATTCGTCTTCATGCCATACAGCAGCTCCAGAACGGTCACGACCTCCTCTAAGGCTGCGTTTCCCGCTCGTTCGCCCAGGCCGTTTACCGTCACGTGCACACAGCTCGCCCCGGCCTCTACCGCCGCAATGGTATTCGCAGTGCCCAATCCGAAGTCGTTATGGCAATGCACGGAAACCGGCGTGTCAACCGTGCAAAGAACCTGAAATACCTCCTTCGTGCGCTCAGGATACAACACGCCAACGGTATCGCAGAAGCATAATCGGTCCACAACCGGAGACAACTGGGAGAAGAAGGATTGTAAAAACGTCATATCAGCTCTGGATGCGTCCTCTGAACTGATCTCCACCGCTAATCCGTGCGCTTTTACGTATTCCGCCATCTCGATCGTCTTCGCTGTCAGCGTTTCCCGATCCATCTTCAGCTTCTTCTTTATGTGCGCGTCCGAAACCGGCGCAACCAGATTGACCGCATCAACATCACAGTGTAGCGCAGCGTCAATATCGCCCTTCAAAAGCCGCGCAAAGGAGCAAATCTCCGCCTTTAAACCCTCGTTTGCCACGGCCTTTATCCCGCGCTGCTCGCCTTCCGAAATGATAGCCGTACCCGCCTCAATAATGTCAACACCAAGCACATCAAGCTGTTTCGCAATCTGCAACTTCTTTTCAGGGGTCAATGACACCCCCGGGGTTTGTTCACCATCACGAAGCGTGGTATCCAGAACTTTTATCGTCTTCCCTCCCTCCATAAGCTATCATTCCTCTTTATCTCATCTACTCTTACATTACTAGTGACCATATTATATTTCAAACTACTTAAGAATCAAACTTTCTCTATTCCTGCTCGCAAACAGCTCACTGGTAATCGTACAACCTTCAAACCAACAAAAACCAACTGAGATCCCTCTCTCGTCAACGCAAAGATCACCAAAGAGTCACTCCAAACCCAAACAAAAGATGCGTTCGACCGAAATTTTTTTATACTGGTACATTACTATGTTCCTTCATGGGCAATAATACAGAAAAGCCTCCTGAAAAAATGGATTATGATATCTCAATAGTAAGGCCAGAGATGCGGGTTGATGACATCACGTTAAGAGGTCAGGGGATGTCTCCGGAACGGTTAAAAGGCATTAAGAACGGATTGCTTACGTTACACACTGCGGAACTGATGGCCGTCAATATCTACAAGTTCCAGATTACGAGCGAACCGAGCGAATTCAATCAGCATTTAATCACCGCGATGTGCAACGAGATGACGCACCTCCAGGATTGCCAGGTTAAACTGTATGAGTACGGCTGGAAACCGAACAAGCTCCGGTGGATAAATTGGCTCGTCAGCGCTACATTCGCTTACATCTCGCGGCTGCGTGGTAAGAAGGCGATACTCAATACTGGTATCTGGGTGGAGACGAAAGCCGTTACGCATTACGAAGACTTCCTCAAGACCATTGATTGGGACGACGACACGCGCAAAGTGCTTGAGAAGGACCAGGCTGATGAATACGGCCATATCAGCCGCTGGGAAGAGCTTCTGAAGACCGTCTAAGCGTGATAGGAGATCTACACAGTGATAAAAATTGAACTCGGTACTAATTTACGTATCAACGCATCACGGTAATACGAAAAAGATCGCGCAGGAAATAGCAACCGGCCTTAACGCGGAATTAGTGAACCTGAGCGATACTGCTATTCCTGACCTTGCAGACTATGACCTGATCGGCTTTGGTTCCGGTATCTATTGGGGCAAACACGATCGGAAGTTGTTAGATCTCGTTAGTGGGTTGCCACGGGTAAACGGCAAGAAGGCGTTCATTTTCTCGACAAGCGGGTTAAAAGCGGGTCGTGTTTTTAATCGGCGGTTACGGCGGAACTTATTGGAGCGGGGCTTCGACATTATTGGTGCATTCTCGTGTAAAGGGTTTGATAACATATGGCCGTTAAAACTCATTGGCGGGATGAACAAAGGCAGACCCAACGAGAGAGATTTAGAAGCGGCCGCGAGTTTCGCAAAAGGTTTGAAGGTAAAATGTAAGGCGTTGCCAACAAAGTCGTAAAAAGCAGGTCTTTAGGAGCAACGCCTCCTGCAGGAAGTTTCCCTTCTTTTTCGTATGGTATGCTTCACTCGATTCGTGGCGGTTATGGAGCGCAGTGAATTGGCTTTAGCTTATATGATTCTACTGCTTCCCGTAGTTTAAAAAGAATACGGTACCACTCTTGGTTTCGACTTTGATCTCGATTCAATCCATACCATTACGCAAGCAGCAACCGCGGCGGGAATGATCAGGGGCAATAAATATGCTGCTACCGTTGCACAGATCGGGAGCTCGTAGCCGAGTGCGCCAAACGTAAAGACCGTAACCGTAAAGGCTGCAATGATTAAAGCACCATAGCCAATGCCTTTCAGGAGCACTTTCACGTGCCGTCGCAGTATCAAAAGTATGAGAAGAATAAGGACGACAAACGCGGCAAACGCCGTCGTGTTCAGGCAGAGTGCCGAGAAGTAGACCACCGGTAAAAGCAGTAATAACCGCGTTGCCGTGCGTAATGGTTCATTCTGCTCTAAAACGGTTGCTATTGGCGGGCTCGTTACAGCGTAGGTATCAGCGATGAATGTCCCCGGTGAATTGGTGAGCAGCACGGTATCACGGAACTCGCGCAAAATCGCAAGAGTTTCATTCGGCGTGCCATAGGCGGCAATTTCAATGAACCCCGGTGCACCAGAGCCTTCGCCGACATCCAGTGCAGAAATGCTCAGCGTTCTCGCAGTGCTCGCATCTACGACTCCAACTGCAGGTGCAGTTATCACGAGACAGAGGAGAACTACGACGATTCCTAAAAGGGGGAACAAAGCTTCACGCCCGCGTACTATGCGCATCGTTTTCTTAGATACCGTATCCATAAGATAGCAAGGGTTTATAAATATTTCGGCCATTCGCATTTCCGTCCACAAATTTGTCGTCCTGAAAGCGCTAAGAGCGTGTAAAAAACAGCACGATTGTGGCAGTATTGCTTTATGTGAGCATTACTGCAATCAGTTCGCTATATAAGGAGCGTTTACCAAATGTTTATTCTCAAAGTAAGAAGAGAGGAGCGCGATACGAACAGTTCCAGTGGAAATGTACCCGAAAACCTTAAATAGGATCTGGTGCCATACCACCACCATGGTGATGAGGATAAATAACATGGTGAGAGTGTCATGGTGATGGGGGACCCGTTGGACATCGTCTTCGCGCAGGTGCCGCTGCTGAAGTCGCAACTGGACGAGCTCAAACGAAGATCGGGCACGACCACGACGAAAGACGCGCTCCAGACTGCCGTGACGCACTACCTTCACTGCCCTGCGACGCAGGTACCGACGAGTGGTGAGGAAGGCCCAGCAGGCGCGAGCAAGGCACCGAAAAAGAGTGAATGAGTGGGGGAGGAAAAGGACTGGTGGTGGTCACCGGAGGAGAAAGCGGAACTATTATGATGCGAACGATGAATACGGAGCGGGTGCAGGACTTTGGCGGGGATGTACCGAAAACCTGCGCTTTTCATAACTCATATAACTCACTGTCACGAGCCGTCTTTGGCTCTGACCGACCTTTAGAGGTTGTGAAGAACATATATAGTGTAGAACAGGAACCTGTACTAACTGGTGATATACGTTTCTTTAGTAAAGGTTTCTTTACACTTTCTTTCTACGAGAAAGAACCTGTGCTAAGAAAGAAAAAGAAAAGCCGAGACTAATTTTTTAGTCGAGGTTTTTTACCGAAGGTAAAAAAAGTTGTTTAGGAGGTGATAACGAAAAAATGAACACAACAAAAAGAAGTTTGAAGAAGGACGAGCAAGCGGTATCGCCGGTCATCGGTGTGATCATGATGATTGCGATCGTGGTGATCATCGCCGCGGTCGTCGCGGCATTCGCCTACGGGATCATCGGCGGCGTGAAGAAAGCGCCCAGTTCCGCACTGGTGGTTGAAGGTGCTAAAGTCTCCTTGACTGCAACAACTGTGACGATCTTCCATCACGGTGGTGATACGATTACCGAAGCGTTTACCGCAAACGCTACTAATGTCAGTCTGATGTGGGATAACCTAGAAGTTCGACTTAACGGTGTAGCACTAGGAGGCGCTGCTACTAATGTAAACTTTGTTGAGGTAAACGGTGTAAACTGCACGGACAATTTGAAGACAAGCTTTGAACCGGGAGATCAGCTAAAGATTGGTTTTGTCAGTCTTGCCGAGGGGGATTCGCTCGTCATAGTGCACGAGCCCAGTGACAACATCCTGCAGCGAATCACCATATCGTAGACGACTGTGCGAGCAAATGCGAACGACAAATAGAAAAAGATAAGAGGAGGATGCTTCTGTGTGTGTGAGTGAGCGAGAGAAGCTGAACCCTCTTATTTCAACCTTTCTGTTTGAAAGAAAGGTTGACGGAAGAAACAACAATAATTTTTGATTGGACTTTTTTTTAACCTTAGACGACTATTTTTGTTAAAAGAGATCGTTGTTTTTCTTTTACAAGCACCGCTCAGTCAACGGAGAACTAAATAAACGAATATTCTATCTTTCTTTAACTATGCCGCCAACCGATCACTATCGATTTATCACCCGATACAGTAAACTCCGGCGGAGTTCAACGGCGCTTTCCGGGCACAGCTCGTGGCAGCAGTAGCATCGAATGCACGTGTCATCGTCTATGTGCGCGTACTTGTTCGTTATCAACAAGGGTTATCGCATGCACGGGACAGGCGTCGCGGCATGCACCACAGGCGATACACAGCTCTTTTATCACACGCGGCTGAAGTGTCGTTCCCCTCTTAATTACCGCGTTTAAACAATTCAAAGCACCACCCAAGCCAGCACCTTCAGTAACCGTAGCGGGAAACGTGTAATCGGGTATGCGCAACTCTGCTATGTCCGCGCCTATCAGCTCCACTTCCTCAAGTCGGGTCGGATAGAGACCGCGGTTCTCCGCCTCGATCAATACGGGATTCTGCGCTCGTTTCAGGCCGATGATCTCGCTTGCTACCACATCCAGCGCTAACGGACTCCTGGCTGCCATCAGCAATCCCACGTGCCTGGGCTCGCCCTTAGCACCCGGCCCCTCGCCCTCCAAACCCGTGACGGCGTCCATAATCGATAGCCTTGGCGAAACATACTCTGCTAAATCAAGCAGCATACCGGCAAACCAGTCTGCGTCACGGAGTTTGGCATGATAGCCCGGTTTTGTAAGTCCCGGAATAACGCCGAAGAGGTTTTTCACCGCGCCCGTCAGGTGCATAAAGACGTGCGTCTTCAATTTGCAGAGGTTGAGCACGCCGTCCGCTTCGAGTACCGGCGTTATGACTTCAAATCGTTTGATCAAGTTCCCCGCGGGATACGAAACGGTCTCATACGTTGTGTCGCGATTGACCGCGATTCCCTCGTCCGCGGCAACCTGGTACATCCCGCAGGTTCGATAGAACTTGTCGAGCGTTCTCTCTGTATACGGATAGCCGGAGCCGGGACTATCAGCAATAATGGGAAGAGCGCCCTCGTTCTTTACCAATCGCGCCACCGCAGCCACTACTGCAGGATGAGTCGTTACGGCTTTTTCCGGCTTCGCCGGTTGGAGCAGATTCACTTTGAGCACGATCTTCTCGCCAGACGCGGCAAAGCGGTCCATACCGCCCATCATCGACAGCAATTCCGCCAGCCTCTCCCCGACGTGGTCATAGTCCGGACATCGAACAACGAACACCTTGTTATCCATCATCTATCTCCGTATCCCCCGTAACTTGTTAGCGAGGAACTAATAGATATAGAGATAGGTCCCGAAGTGATTGTCTAGCTCTAGATTGCCCTCCGTAAAATTTCGACACCGGAATCCTGTTCTAGCGAGAGATTCAAGCCTTATCAGGTCTTTTCCGATGAGAGTGCGCCTTGGTCTGGTCTCGATACTAAGTAACCCGGATAGTACGTTTTCCACTCGGCCAGCGCTGTTCCTATGCCGGGGGAAAAATGTCAAAAGCGGCAATAGGGGTAGGCAGACGGTTCTACGGAAGTCTTGAAAACTGACGTTTATCAAATCCTCGTTATAACGTGTTTTTATAGCTGTAGGCATGGCATCCCAATGTCAGGTGCTAGCTGTTCACCTAGCGTGCCGCAATTTTTTGGGTAGGACATCTCATCTTTTGACGAAGGGAGGCAGAAGACTCTCGGGTATAGGTTTTGATGAGGTTCCAATGGTCAGATGACCGAAAAGCTTTTATATACCACCCCATTACTTAATTATAGTGATAAAAATGGCTGAACTACCTATAACTCCTGTAACCAGGATAGTAAGGAACGCAGGAGCGGACAGAGTGAGTGAAGATGCGAGTCAGGCACTGGCAGCGCTTTTAGAGGAATACGGCGAGAAAATAGCGAAAAAGGCCGTAAGCCTCGCGAAGCATGCTGGTAGGAAGACGGTAAAAGCGGAAGATATTGCCGAAGCAGTAGCATAAACTAAAAAGGTTATGTGAAGGGGGAACCCATAAATTTACAAAATTCACCCCTCTTTTTTTTCCCATTCGGATCACCTCACTCTAGGATCCGCATCTCATAGTGAATGCCAAGAATACGCACTAGAAAGATTTTTAGCTTCCTTCTCTGATCTAAATAGCTGAGTGCATAAGAAAAGAATGACTTCGTGGATCGATGATGACCTCGCAATGGCGCCGATGCCCGCGGAAGGCCAGATAGCGGACTTTGCTCAGACGTTCAAAGCGGTCGTGGCGCTTATAGAAGACTGGCAGTTTGGCTACGACCCTGAATTGTGGCATACCTTTGGAACGGAGATGCTACACCTACCCATTCCTGATTTCGGAACACCTCGTTTGGAAGAGCTGCGCGAAGCCGTCGATTGGATAAATCGTGAAATTGCCGCGGGAAAGAAGGTGTTGGTGCATTGCCTGGTGGGTCGAGGGAGAAGCGGTACGGTTGCGGCAGCTTATCTGATCTCAAAAGGATTCGACGCGGATGACGCAATACAGCACGTCCGAAGACACGTGCACGGCGCGATTGAGACGCGTGAGCAAGAAGAACTCTTACGGCGTTTCGATCAAGAAAGGAAAACTAAGAGATGATTAAACGTAAGGTACGGTAAAGGTCGTCGTCGACTATCCGATCTTGGGGTGATCTCTACTTACTCTACCCACTAGCGGCTTCCTTGGTTACGATGCACGGGCTATTATGGAACTCAGAAGCAGCGGATATTTCGTACTGCTAGCGGGAATTAAAGTTTTTTAAGCTCTGAGATCACTTCGTCCATTTTATCAGTCACCCAGTATTTCCGTATCGCCCGTCCCTTGGACTTCGGTTGTTCTGATATTTCGTACTCACTACGCACGAATCCAAAGTCCTCCAGCGTACGCAGATGATACGAGACGAGTCGTTTCTTCTCCCCGTCCAACGCTTTGCTTATCGCATTTATGTGCATTGGCCTCTCAGCAAGCAGTTTCACTATCCGGAATCGTATCGGATGCAAGAGCACATGCGCTTCCTTTAGGAACGTATCTTCGATTTTCATTGTATATCGTTATTGCCAATTTATATAAAAACTATTTATATAAACTTACTCCTTGTGTGACGAAATACCAAACAATTCAACTTTGAATAATTCTTTTTGGATTTCTATGTTCCTGGTCACGCATTTTTTGGATGCGACCTAACTCTTTTTAAAGATAGCGCTATTACATGAGAATGAGAGTGAATAAGGAGCGAAAACCGCATGAAAGTCGTGATTTCGTTGGGTGGCATCTTCTTCACGGATGCTGAGAAGCTAAAGGACGTGGCTGCGATATTCGATGAACTTGCTCACTCGTGCGATCTCTGTGTCGTTACCGGCGGCGGTGTAAAAGCGCGCGAATATATAGAACTCGCACGTGAGTTGGGTGCGAACGAAGCGCTCTGCGATTATATGGGCATAGCCCTGACGCGAATAAATGCGAAATTGCTCATCGCGGCATTGGAACGCGCGTATCCCGAACCGTTTTTGGATTATAAAGACGTTGCGGTGGCAAAGGCGATCGGCGGCGAGGGTGGACGGATAGCAGTTATGGGTGGAGTAAGCCCCGGCTATACCACTGATGCCGTAGCTGCGATTATCGCGGAATACGTCAATGCGGACTTGATCCTCATCGTGACCTCGGTCGACGGCGTTTACGATGCGGACCCGCGTACGAACTCAAACGCGAAGAAATACAACAAGCTCTCGCCGAAGGAACTCGTAGCGGTTACCATGAAGGGTGAATTAAAAGCCGGATCGCGAATTGTTATTGACCCGGTTGCCGCGAAGATAATCGAACGAAGCGGCATAAAGACCATCGTCATCGACGGCAGAAGTAATCCACGTGCTATTATCGATGCCATTCACGGCACGCATCAAGGCACTGAGATAGTGAAGTGAGCTTCGCCTGGGTAGTACATAACGCTTTATCACAAACTTTTTAGCGGGACGCATCAAAAATAAGAAAGCGGAAAGCTTTTATACGCTGATGATACATGGGTAGTTTAACTCATACGCCATCGTGCTTAGGTGTAGGCCCCGTACTTAAGTGCGGGGTATGTGACTTTAATTAGGGGAAAGTAGAAAACATAATTATATGGTAAAATGGGAGTAAAAGAACATTATGAGAAGGGACATGAAGAGAATAATAGTATCGATTTAGATACGCTACATTCAGAGATGTTCCCCTATGCTATTGCTTTAGCTAAAAATCTTGGCGCAAATAAAGTTTTTGTAGGCGGACCGAGAATTAAAGGGAAAAAAAGAAGCAACTGGCTTGTCCCAGATATCTTAGGGATTCTGGATTCGGCAGAGAAGCCTTACATCATCGTCGAATGTGAGAAATCTCATGGTAAAATTTTTGATGCCGGTGGAAAAATAGATACTTGGTCTAAAGATGAAGAGTTAAAGAAGAAGGCAGACTTTCATTTCATTCTAAGAGGACAAGCGTGGTACAGAAGAAATAGAATCGATGAATTTTTTGGCAACGATGCTAAATACTACAAATTTGATGATATAAAGTGGAGTGAACCCCTGTTAGTATACAACTAGTTAAGCAATACTACTTAAAGTCACCTCCTTTTCGAAGTCGATAGGTGAGCGGTACCCCAGGGATGAATGCAGCCTCTTTTTGTTGTATACGTCCT
>Ga0307380_10007993_pt1 | contig 13638 bp, 6 predicted proteins | sample UN3MG_FD_202239 | JGI IMG/M metagenome (GOLD analysis project Ga0307380, IMG submission 202239) | Soil microbial communities from Risofladan, Vaasa, Finland - UN-3 | ecosystem: Environmental > Terrestrial > Soil > Coastal area > Acid sulfate soil | place: Finland: Risofladan, Vaasa | collected... | reverse complement strand
TGGATTTTGCATCATTTCGGGGCTCATACTGACCGATTCGTTATGAGCCCCGTTTGTTTAATAAAATAGCAGAAATGCCACCAGGGATGTTCTGAGCAGATTTGAAGGGGGGGGCCTGTAATAATCCGAAGATTTTCCTTGACGAGAAGGTGGGTGATTTAGTATAAATTAAAAAGGATGGCTTTATTCCCGTAGGTGCCGGTTTTACAGTTAAGGTTACTTCAACTGGAAATTAACGGTTCGTTTGTGGGTTTTGAAGGAAGGAGATAGTCTCAAGTCGTAAAATGTTCCTGGATCCATAAGAATATAGTAAGTGTCACGTATTTTATTGGTCGTTTTATTAACTCTCTTTTGTGAAGGAGGTCTGTTATGTTTAAAAAGTTGATTTATGTAATTTCTTTTGTTTTGGTGCTGGGTCTGGTTGGTAGTGCTTCGGCCGCTGTGGTCTATAGCGACAGCTTCGACCGGCCTGACAGCCCCACTGTCGGCACCAACGACAATGCCCTGGGCGGGATAATCTCAGCCCCCTGGGTAGAGGTGGAAACCGATGAAACGCATAACCAAATCTTCGGCAACACCTTAGTTTCAGATAGTGGCAATTGTAACTGCTATATTGATCACAAGTTCACCGGTGCCGAACTGCTGACTTCCTTTACCGTCGAGTTCGATGTCATGCCCACACCCCAGTCAAATATCTGGTTTGCCCTGGAATTTGGGCCTGGACCTGAGTCATTCACTACCGGCATAGATGTAAACCAGAACCGCACGACCTTGGGCTTCTTAATGAGACCCCAGATAAGCTTCATCATATGGGATGGCAGCACGAAGGTTGGCACCAACGACAGTGATATCATTGACAATTTGTCGAATCCCGCACGGGTCAGGCTTAAGATTGATAGCCCCGACGGATATAGCGACGGGAATATCGCTACCGTCCGGGTGTGGATAAACGACACCCTCGTAGAAAACTTATTTGGTACCGGCGATTCCTACGACTTCACGTGGGATGGCCATACGGACGGGGTGTATATCTCATTTGAGAACAACGGCGCCAACAAAAGCATTGACAATCTGGTCATCGCCGACTCCTTCGGCCCGACGCCGTCGTTTATGCCTTTTAAGCCCAGTCCGGCTGATAAGGCGACAGATGTTCTTCGTGAGGTGATCCTTAGCTGGAAGCCGGGAGAGTTTGCCGACCAGCATGATGTGTACTTCGGCGAAAGCTTCGAGGACATCAACGATGCCACAACGGATAGCGCTGTGTATCAGGGTCGTCAAAGCGAGACCACCTATGCCCTCGATCGCCTGGATCTGGGCCAGACTTATTATTGGCGTGTTGATGAGGTCAACGCCCCACCGGACTACACCATCTTCAAAGGCGATGTGTGGAGCTTCACAGTCGAGCCGTACGCTTATCCTATCGAGAATATAACTGTCACGGCTTCAAGCGCGAATAAGGCCGATGAAGGACCCGAAAACACCATCAACGGTTCCGGACTTGATGACGACGACCTGCACTCAACAGAAAATACTGCTATGTGGCTCAGTAGTGGCATCGATCCAAACGCAACATGGATACAATATGAGTTCGACAGGATTCATAAATTGTATCAGATGTTGGTATGGAACTATAACAGTTCTGTTGAGCCTCTTGTCGGTTTCGGCATCAAGGAAGCTACTATTGAGTACTCGGTCGATGGAACCAACTGGGTAATATTGGGCACTGCTCACGAGTTTGCGCAGGGTCCTGGTGCGGCTGGATATGCTCACAATACCACCGTTGATCTTAGTGGTATATCAGCAAAATATGTCAAGATCACTGCTAACAGCAACTGGGGAGGCATGCTGAACCAATATGGTCTGAGCGAGGTCCGCTTCTTTTACGTACCTGTCTGGGCCACAGAGCCCAGCCCCGATTCCGGGGCGACAGACGTGGGTGTGGATACGATCTTCAGCTTCAAAGCCGGAAGAGAGGCCGCCTCGCACGATGTGTATCTTAGCACCGACGAACAGGCTGTTATCGACGGCAATGTCCCTGTTGCCAGCGTGACCGAGCCCAGCTATGCTCCCTCCCTTGATTTAGCCGGCACTTACTACTGGCGGATTGACGAGGTCAACGTGACTGAGATTCCGACAACATGGCAGGGTGACATCTGGAACCTCTCGACACAGGAATATCTTGTTGTGGACGATTTCGAGTCCTACAATGACATTCCCGCCGGGCAAGAGGGCAGCAACCTGGTATATGGTACATGGGCAGATGGATTTGAGAATCCGGCAAACGGCTCGACCATAGGTTATAATGAACCGTTCCAACCCACAATAGAGACTTCTATTGTTTATGACGGCCAACAGTCGGTACCCCTTTTCTACGACAACACCGCGGCCACCTATTCCGAGGTCACGGCGAATGTCGCTGATCTACAGGCCGACCGGAATTGGACCGAGCATGGCATTAAGGCCCTGACGCTGCGGTTCTCGGGCGATCCAAACAATATTTTACAGCAGATGTATGTGAAAATTAACGGCTCCAAGGTAACATACGATGGCAGCGCCGAGGACACAAGGCTGAAGGGCTGGCAGATGTGGTATATTGACCTGGCCTCGCTCGGCGTGAGCCTCAGCAATGTCACTGAGCTAAGCATTGGCTTTGAGCGTATTGGAGCGGTTGGCGGCCAGGGAATGGTTTTACTCGACGGCATCAGGCTGTATTCTTATGACCGTCAGTTGATCACACCGGCAGACCCCGGCACAACTGGTCTGCAGGCACATTACGAATTCGAAGGCAATACCAACGACAGTTCCGGCAACGCACGCAACGGCACTGCCATGGGCAGTCCCACTTTTGTGGCGGGCAAGATCGGCCAGGCCATTAACCTTCGTGGCCTCAACGACTACGTGGAGATAACCGGCTACAAGGGTATTCTGGGCCCGAATGCTGTCACTGTGACGGCCTGGGTTAAGACGGTCAGCATGGACACCGGCGCAATCGTAGGCTGGGGCCCCAACATTGCAGGTGAGAGATTCGGCTTCAGGGTGGACGTCGGCAGGCTGCGGTTAGAGCATCAGGGCGGCAATATCCAGGGAGATACCTTAGTGAACGACGGTGGTTGGCACCACGTTGCGGTGACGGTACAAGAAAACGCCACAATCTCATATCCGGAGGTGATACTCTATCTCGATGGTACGGACGACACCAGGCCCACTACAGACCCCGATGCGTTCAACCTCACCGCAGGGGAGGATGTCAGTATCGGCAGGCGGCCCTCAAACAACGATAGATTCTTCCTGGGTCAGATTGACGATATTCGCATCTATGAGCGTGCGTTGTCGCCAGAGGAGATTGCTGGATCTGCCGGTCGGACTACGCCGTTTGATAAGACGTTCTGACATGGCGTCGATATGATGGCTGCGTTTGCTGCTTGCGCGGGATGGCGGGCAGGATTTGCTGAAGTTCGGGGCCTGTACTGATTTATTCGGTACAGGCCCCGGTCGTTTTAGTACAATAGCAGACACGCACTATATACGCCAATGAACGGTCAGACTGGCTTGGAATCTTCTGTAGAAATATTTTCGAGAACATGCTAAGCAGATTTGAAGGGCGATGCCTGTGGATAATCCTTAGATTATTCTTGACATTAAGGTGGATAATAGTGTAAATTAGAATGTAGAGGTTTGCCCCTTTTGTGCCGGTTTTACAGCAGAGATTCTTTAAAATGGGAACTAACGGCCCGTATGAAGTTATCTGAAGGAAAGAGATAGTCTCAAGTCGTAAAATCTTAATGGATCAATAAGAATATAGTAAAATGTCACGTGTTTTATTGGTCGTTTTGTTAATTTTTTTTGAAGGAGGACTTTCATGTGTACGAAATCGATTTATTTCATTTCTTTCATTTTGGTGCTTAGTATCGTTGCGCCGAGCATGGGCGCTGATCCCGACCCAAGTCTAATGGGCTGGTGGACCTTCGATGGCCATGCCCTTGATTCCTCCGGCAATGATCGACATGGGACCATCAACGGAGATCCGCAGTTTACTACGGGAGTCTTTAATGAGGCGCTGGAATTCGACGGAGATGACTATGTGAGCATCGATGGCTACAAGGGCGTTCTCGGCACGTCCGCTTTAAGCATAGCTGCCTGGATCAACAAGACGGCTGGCGGAGGCCAGCAGATTGTATCCTGGGGGCAACTTGCTAATGGTACGAGAATCCACTTCATGGTGCGCGACGACAGCCAGCTACGGTTGTCGACTTTCGACGGCAGGGTCGAGAGTAACGTTTATCTGAGCCTGAATGAATGGTACCACGTTGCTGTGGCAAAGGTTCAGGACCAGACCCAGGCGACACTTTACGTGGACGGCCAGGATGTTACGAGCACAGCCCAATCGATTAATTCGTTGAATATTGTTGCCGATGTGGATGTCGGTATAGGTTGGAACGCACCGGCCCCGGGTGGATATTTCATAGGGATTATTGACGAGGTCCTCATCTACGATAAGGAGCTGACACCGGAAGAGATTCAGCAAATCATATCGGGAGCAGGTAGCGAACCGTATCCATTCGCATCGAGCCCCGAGCCGGCCGACGGGACCCTGCTTGAAGCTACGTGGGTGAACCTCAGATGGTCGCCGGGGGCTCTTGCAGTCTCACATAACGTGTACTTAGGCGAGAGTTTTGACGATGTGAACGACGGAGCCGAAGGTACGTTCCGAGTCAACCAGGCCGCAACCTCTTTCATTATCGGATTTTCCGGATTTCCTTATCCGGACGGCCTTGTTCCGGGGACGACTTACTATTGGCGAATCGATGAGGTCAACGATGCGGACCCGAACAGCCCCTGGAAAGGCAAGATATGGAGCTTCAGCATTCCTCCAAGGACGGCCTACAAATTCGATCCGGCTGATGGTACTAAATATATAGACCCGAATGTGACTCTCAGCTGGAAGGCTGGTCTTAACGCGAAACTACACCACGTTTACTTTGGCGATAATTTTGACGATGTGAACAGTGCCCTTGTGGGTTTGCCACAGACAGATACGACTTATACTCCCGGCACGCTTGAGATGGATAAGGTTTATTATTGGCGGGTCGATGAGTTCGACGGCGCCGCCACCCATAAAGGCGACGTCTTGAGTTTCAGAACGATGCCCGTGATAGATATTACCGATCCGACACTCATCGGCTGGTGGAAGTTCGACGCAGGTGTGGGCACCATCGCCCCCGACTGGTCGGGTCACGGCAACCACGGCCTGATTGCCAATCCAAATTGGCTGAGCCCCGGCTGGATCGGCCAAAGCGCGCTGAACTTCGGGGCTGACAGCTACATGGCGATTCGAAACCTCGTACTGAATGACGCCAACGGGACAGAGGTCTCCATCTCGGCTTGGATTCGCACCAGCGAAAGCGCCATGCAGACAATCGCCTCTTTCGACCGCAGCGATTACTGGCGTTTTGAGGTCGGGGACAGTCCCTACGCCGGCCCCGGATTGCTCGGCTGGGAGGTGAGTACGAGCACAGGCGTGGTGGATCTTGCCAGCCAGAAGCGTGTCGATGACGGCCAGTGGCACCACGTCGCGGGTGTCTTCGACAACGGCACAATGACCATCTACATCGATGGCACGCCGGATGGCTCGGCCGTTGGTGGAAACACCTTTGGAATCGGCTCTACCCGTTACGGCTTTGTCGGATCTCAGTCGGAGGCAACAGTCTTCGACGGCGACAGAAGCGGAAGCCCCGGTTATTGGCTCGGCAGCATGGACGACGTGCGCATCTACGACAGGGCGCTGAACCAGGACGATATCGCACAGGTCATGAGAGGCGATCCACTACTGGCCTGGGGCCATCAGCCCCCGAGCGGCGTGTACGACATCGAGGCGGTCCCGTCGTCTCTGACCTGGAGGCCCGGCGACATGGCGGCCCAGCACGATGTGTATTTCGGCAAGGACGAACAGGCAGTCCAGAGCGCCGACACCGCAAACACAAGCGGGATTTACCGCGGGCGGCAGGCTGGGACGACATATGTGCCTTCCGAGCCGTTTGAATGGGGCCAGAACTACTACTGGCGCATCGACGAGTTTAACACGGACGGAACTATCTCCAGAGGCGGCGTCCGGGCGATCATGGTTGCCGACTTCCGGTTGATAGACGGTTTCGAGAGCTATACAGATAATGATGTGGCCGGTGAAGCCATCTGGCAGACCTGGCTCGACGGCTATGGAATTCCTACTAACGGCGCACAGGTCGGCAATTTGTTCCCTCCGTATGCCGAGCAGGTGATTGTCCATGGCGACTCCCAGTCTATGCCGCTCCTTTACAACAACACGGCCGGTGTAACAAATTCCGAGGCGTCGCTGACATTGATCGCTCCGCGGGACTGGACCAAATACGGTGTTGGAGAGTTATCTCTGTGGTTCAGAGGTTATCCGCCGTCTGTCGGCGGCTTCACGGAAGGTCCGGCCGGAACCTACACGATGACCGGATCGGGTGCTGATATTGCCGGCACTGCCGATGAGTTCCATTTTGCCTACAAGATGCTCACCGGCACAGGTTCGATTATAGCTAAGATCGAGAGCGTGGAGAATACTAACAGCCTGGCCAAAGCCGGCGTGATGATCCGTGAGACACTTGATCCGAACTCGAAAAATGCCTTTGTGTGTATTACCGCTGACAGCGGAGTTATCTCACAGGGTCGCATCGATGCGGGCGGTGCCAGCTACAGCGCGACCCAAAGCGGAATCGCCGCACCATACTGGGTTAAATTAGAGCGTGATGTCGCGGGCAACTTTACGGCTTACCAGTCGACTAACGGCTCGACCTGGGTGATGGTAGAGAATTCTACGCCGCAGAACATATTAATGAATTCTAATACCTATATAGGTTTGGCTGTAACCAGCCATAACGCAGCTGTCGCCTGTGAGGCTAAATTCTCCAACGTCCAGATTACAGGCGCAGTTGGCCAGCAGTGGGCACATCAGGATATCGGGATAGTCGGCAACAATGCCGAACCGATGTATGTAGCTCTGTCCAACAGCACAGGCACACCTGCTGTGATTTACCACGATGATACCAATGCGGCAACGATAGACACCTGGACGGAGTGGACGATTGACCTTAAGGCCTTTGCAGATCAGGGTCTGGACCTGACTAATGTTGATAAGATTTCACTTGGCCTCGGTAGCAAGGGTAATGTGATGGCGCCCGGTGGCTCAGGTACGATGTACTTTGATGACATTCGCTTATATCGCCCCGTTCCGACACCGTAGGCTGAATAACAGACAATAGAGAAACATTTTTGTATAATTTAAGGGCCTATGACGCACGATTCGGCATAGGCCTTTTTTTTAATTTGACAGATTGACGATATGACATTTGACGTGGAAAAAAATTTATATTACAATAATCAGCGGATAGCAGGTTGTTATCTTTGCAGTTTAGAGTAATCGTAGTTTTTGCATTTAACAACGGAGTAAAAATGTTGACTAATGCAACAGTAGCTGATCTTCTGCGGCCTTGTGAGAAAAGGCTTGCCGGATTCTATGATATTGCTTTGATCATAAGCGGGTCTTTGCTGATTGGTTTATGTGCGCAGGTCAAGGTTTTGCTGCCCTTCGGACCTGTCCCCGTTACAGGCCAGACTTTTGCCGTGCTGATGATAGGGGCGTTGCTCGGAGCTCGGCGAGGCTGCCTGGCCGTGCTTGCTTATATCATCGAAGGGGCGTGGGGAATGCCTGTGTTTGCATTCGGAGGTGGTTTCGCTGTGCTATTGGGGCCGACCGGAGGATATCTGATTGGTTTCATTCCTGCCGCCTACGTTGTGGGATTGTTGGCGGAAAAAGGATGGGATCGGCGGATTGGCACTACCGTTTTGGCGATGGTTTTGGGAAATGTGGTCATTTATGCCTTCGGGCTGCTGTGGCTGTGCTGTCTGATGGGTATTGGCAGGACAGTCTTAGCTGCGGGGCTGTATCCTTTTATTATCGGCGACTCGTTGAAAATAATATTAGCTGCGATACTTTTGCCATCAGGCTGGAAACTCCTCGGATATGGTGGACTCGCCGGCAAAAGAGAATAGGCGTCAAAGAGTTATTGGGGAATAGTGTAACGGTAGCACGACTGACTCTGGATCAGTTAGTCGAGGTTCGAATCCTCGTTCCCCAGTTATCTTTTTTCGAATACTGTTGCTGAGCGATATGTAAACTCAAAAAGTGGAGGAACCAGTATGAGCAAATCGCTGAGAGCATTATTTAGTCTAAGCATGGCTTTGTTGTTTATTTATAGCGGCCTGACAATAGCTTCTCCAGAACCTCCTTATCCGCCGAGTCCGGTCATTACCAGGCTCACCTGGGAATCGTCTGTGATTAAATGCGGAGCGGGCCGGTCGGGTGACAACTGGCCTATCACCTGGACAGATGACGACCTTCAGATTACATCCTTCGGCGATGGCGATGGTTTTGACAGGCAAAATCCGGGTTTGTCACTCGGATTTGCCAGGATTTACGGGGATCCTCCGGACTTCATTGGAGAAGATTTTGCCAGTGACGCTGATACCCCGAAGGGTAGTGGATCGAAGGGAATCAAGGCCAGCGGCCTGCTGATGGTGGACAACATTCTGTATATGTTTGTCAGAAATTATAAGCCTCCGGGTTCCGACGATTTCACGAATTCGAGATTGGCCCTGTCGACCGACCGGGGCGTGCACTGGAGCTGGGCCGACTGGCATTTCTCCGAGACCTTCGGCTGTCCGGAATTTATACAGTTCGGCAAAAATTATGAAGGGGCGAGGGATAATTATGTCTATATTGTTTCTCAGGCGAACGACAGCGCCTATGACTATTCACCTGATATCGTGATGGCCAGAGTGCCGAAGAATAAGGTTTTCGACAGGACGCAATACGAGTTCTTCGTTCGTTTGGATTCAGACGGCAATCCACTTTGGTCTGGCAGTATTCAGGATCGCGGGCCTGTCTTCACCGATGGCAATAGTGTCCAGCGCATTGCTGTAACTTATAACAAAGCTTTAGCAAGGTATATTTTGACAACCTCACACCGGCCAGAAGGTGATGAACGTACACATACCGCAGCGCTGGGTGTTTTTGACGCCCCTGAACCGTGGGGCCCGTGGACAACGGTCTACTACAACGACCATTGGTCTGTTCGGGACGACAAAGACTGCCGAACATATCACCATAAATTCCCGACCAGGTGGATGAGTCCGGACGGCAAGTCTATGTATCTGCTTTTTTCGGGTCTTGACTGTGACTTATATGCATTCTGTGTCAAAAAGGCCTCTTTGGAAATTGACACATCTGGTCAGCAGGGCGGGACTGAGCCGGGGGCGGAAAACGGCCTGGCGGGCAAATACAAAGGCGATATAGGGATTGAGAATGACCCGGATGTGATTTTCGCAGAGAACTTCGAGGAGGGCTCTTTGGAAGCCGTCAAATCACGCTGGAAAAGTGTAAAGAATTTCGAGATGATGTCACTATCCACGGATGTGCCCCAGGCAAGTGCGGGCAAACATTCAATTTTAATGACACATGTCGGGGGCAGAGGGACAGGAGCACATCTCTACAGGCGTCTTCTGCCGGGCTATGAAAAACTCTATGTTCGTTTTTACGTGAAATTTGCCCCGGACTGTTATCAGATTCACCATTTTGTGCATTTTGGCGGTTACAATCCCTCGACGCCGTGGCCTCAGGGTGGGGCGGGAATCCGTCCCGCCGGGGATGCGCGATTTACAACAGGAGTCGAGCCGTTCGGCAAAAGGTGGCGATGGGACTTCTATTCCTACTGGATGGGAATGCGTTCTTCTCCCGACAATAAATCATGGGGTCACGACTTCATAAATGACATTAACCTGAGGGCCGAGCGGGACAAATGGATATGTGTCGAGCTGATGATGAAAATGAACGATCCGGTCACGGAGTCCAACGGACAACAGACAATCTGGATAGACGGTAAAACCTGGAGTAAGGACGGGCAGGTAATCAGTCGTTTGGGGAAAGGATATCCCCGGGGTAAATGGGTGTGGGACAGCTTTATCCCGGACCCGGACGGCACGCCGTTCGAAGGTTTTCAATGGCGCAACACAGAAGAGTTGAAGTTAAACTTTCTGTGGATGCTTTTGTATATCACAGATGCGCCGCCGGGGCACGTCAGCAGGGTGTGGTTCGACAATATCGTCGTGGCGAAAACACCCATTGGACCTATTAATCCCTGAGAGAATTAATAGAAAAAAGAATATAGCTGCAAGCGTAAATATTTTATGGTGTGTTGATAAATCAGGGCCTAAAATATCAGGTGCGTTTTTCGACCTGGCTTTTTCTGGTTTTAGCCTTAGCAGGGATGCTCTTAATAGGTTGTGCTTGTTTAGAGAGCTGCCCACTGGTGGCGGACCCGTTTAATAAAGCTTTTTTGTGACCTTTTATTTTGTCCGCAATGGCATAACTTTCGACCATGGCCAACAGGCTTAAGAGGAGGCTGAGAGTGCTTTCCGCGCCCTGATTGATATTAACCCCGTCATTCATAAGGCCGTCATTGCATCCTTTTGTGCTAAAGTCATAGAGTGGAACATGCAGGTCGTTTTGGCCGAGGAACCAATCAAAGGCCTTTCTTTGAAGCGTCAAAAATCTATCGTTTTGCGTAGCGTCATAAGCAGCCCTTAACATCAAAACCATACTTGAAGCTTCTATAGGCTGCTGGTCGAATGTAGCTCTTGTGCCCTTTCGTTCGTACCATCCTTTCGAGCCGATGAAGCTGAAATGCTCGCCGTTCAAAGAATTTGCCAGCAGGAATTCACAGGTCTTTTCCGCGATTTCCCGATATTGATTATTGTCGAAAATCGATGCAGCAACAAATAAAGCGTGTGGCAAAACTGCATTATCATAAGTAAGCATGTCATCAAACCACTGCCAATCAGGGTAACTGATTTCCTGGTACTGAGTTACAAGACCATCTGCTGCCAATTCCAACTGGCGTTTTATGTCGCTGGCGCCTGGAAACTGTATGAGATAATCACTCATTCCGAGTATCGCATACGCCATACCTCTTGGAAGCTGCCTCAGGACATGTCCTACGGATTTATCGAAGCAATCTTTGACAATCGATAGATATGCGGGCGACGGCGGTTTTGCCATAACCGTCCCAAAGGCCCACAACACCCTGCCGAATGCGTCATTAAGAGGTTCATTCTTACACCAGGTTCTGTCAAAATTCATAAAGTTTTTGACTGTTCCGTCACTGTTTTGTGAGTGTATGATAAAAGATAAATATATATCGAGAAGCTTCAGTGCCTGTGGTTCAGGGTACTGTGTGTAATATTTGGTCATTGCGATTACAGCTCTTGCATTGTCGTCGGTACAGTAGCCATATTCACGATTTGGTATGGTAAATTTTGCGTGCTGGTAAAGACCTGTGTCGTCTGTAAGCTTTTTCAAATGATCCAGCGATGGCTCGGGTACCTCGATACTTGATATTGTCTCTGCTGCCGAGAGCTTTGTTTTGGCAGATATGTGAAGAGGCAGTCGTTTGGTGTCGAATAATTTCCAGTATGTCTGGCCTATTTTGGGCCAGGTCCTGGCTCTGCCGTACTCGTATGCCTTTCTTCGCAGAGAATAAAACAGCGAATCATTCTGAAGTATATCCACTATTGCCCGGGCTATTTCTTTCGAATCATTGAAAGGTACCAGTTTGCCCCGTCCGTCAGCCAGCAGTTCCGTTGCCGCCCAATAAGGTGTTGAGATGACCGCTTTGCCTGTGCCGACCGCGAATGATAATGTGCCGCTGGTCAATTGTTCCTTATTTATATATGGTGTGACATAGACATCGGCTGCACATAAAAAGTTATGAAGCTCCTGAACATTTACGAACCTGTTGTGAAAGATTACATGTTCTTGCAGACCCAGGTCCTTCACGATGTGCTGGAGTTGGAATCTGTACGACTCACCGTCGTGCTTTAATACGGATGGGTGTGTCATGCCCAGGACTATGTAGATAATCGATGGATCAGCTTCGACTATGGCCGGCATCGCCTTGAGCATCACTTCTATACCTTTATTCTTGTTAAGCAGGCCGAATGTCAAAATAGTTCTTCTGTCTTCCAGACCGAATTTGTGCTTATAGTAGTTGCTGTCAACGAAAGGTAATTCGGGTATGCCGTGTGGGATTAATTTTATTTTCCGAGTGGAAATGTCGTAAATATCCCGCAGCATGCCGACTCCCCGTTCGTTCATAGTGATTATTTTGTAAGAGGCTTTGCAAACATCAATTAATGACTTGCGGTAAGACGGACTCGGATCATCAATAACCGTATGAAGGGTAGTCACTATGGGAGTCTTAAGTCTGTTGAGCAACAGGCTTAAATACGCACCGGCCTCACCACCGAAAAGGCCGAATTCGTGCTGGACACAGACCAGATCAACGTGACTGAAATTGATGTAATCAGCCGCACAAATATAATCACTTTTTACATCCTGGCGGATTTCGAACTTAACCGGATCGTTGTACTTTTGATCCTCTGATCTCAACGCTACGACCAACGGTTCGAATTCGCCTTTGGCTGCCAACGCGATATTTTCGATAAGGTCTGATGTAAAAGTTGCTATTCCACATTTTCTCGGCGGGAAAGAAGAAATGAAAACCACTTTTTTCGTGGAACCTTTCGTCATCAGCAACATCCTATTTAAATAACTGCTAAACAATTTAATACAATTTATCGGTAATTGGCCCGCCTGTCAAGTGAACTGGGCCGTGGAGTTGAATAAAATATTGGCATGGTTCAATCTCATGTGCCCAAAGGTAACACTCTCCAATCCGGTTCAATGGCAAGAAATACTCATTACAGTCTGTTAGAGAGGGAGTTACGGAGAATATGGCAGTCCACCGGATTCAGAAAAGTGTTACCCTGTTTTGAACCATGCCAAAATATTTTTTGCATACATATCAATAAATTGTCTTATCAGGAGGAAATCAACGGTTTTTTTGCAAATCCTTAAATTTATTAGATATTTTTTGTTTTTCTTTTGCACCGGAGATATATAAACTCGTATAATAACCTACTGATATAATAGGAATTGTAGGGAAAATAAATTATGAAGCTTTCGACCCGAACCAGATATGCAGTACGAGCTATAATAGAATTAGCTCAAAACAATAGTAGGAGGCCTTTGCAACTTAGAATCATTGCCCAGCGACAAGATATATCAGTCAAATACCTGGAGCAATTGATGGCTGTTCTCAGGTCGGCAGGATTTGTCAGAAGTATCAGAGGCGCCAAAGGTGGGTATATTCTTGCCAAGGCCCCGGATCAGATTAAGCTCAGCGAGGTCTTACATTGCCTGGAAGGCTCCGTAACTATGGTCGAATGTGTTGAAGATGAGGATTATTGTGCGCGTGCTGCCGACTGTGCGGCCAGACAAGTCTGGGCGCAGGTGCAGCAGGCAATCGAAGACGTACTACACTCGATCACTCTGCAGGATGTGATAAACAGGGCAAAGAACAAAGGAAGCTTGGATTATCAAATATAAAAAGATGGAGACGAAAATATGAGTGCTATATTTGAAGACATAACGGCGGTGGTTGGATTTACGCCATTAGTGCAAATCAATAAGCTCGGCTCCGGCAAGGCAGCTATTTTGGCGAA
>Ga0307380_10007989_pt1 | contig 13643 bp, 5 predicted proteins | sample UN3MG_FD_202239 | JGI IMG/M metagenome (GOLD analysis project Ga0307380, IMG submission 202239) | Soil microbial communities from Risofladan, Vaasa, Finland - UN-3 | ecosystem: Environmental > Terrestrial > Soil > Coastal area > Acid sulfate soil | place: Finland: Risofladan, Vaasa | collected... | reverse complement strand
CCTTACAGGCTCTCCTGCGACTGATATGTTTCGCTCCGCCTGTCAGAACATGTCAGGAGTGACAAACGCATACGTGTTTAATCTCGGTGCAGGGATTACCTTTGACAGCACCAATGTAGTAACTGCATTGACTTCTGCCTTCCGCAATATGCCGTCATGGGGTGGCCAAGTGATGTGGGGTGCGAATGTGCTTGTTGAGGCGATACCAATTCCAAACGCAAACACAGACACGTTTTTAGGTTCAATAAATATGCCGAACTATGCAACAATAAACGCAAACTGGAAGTAATATGAAGCGATTACTAAGTGTGAGTTCGTGTTTGGCTCAATTTCCTATGTTTGCTCTTTGGGAAAGATTTATATTTTTGTTAAATTACGTATTGTAAACGGTTTATTAGGTTATAAATATTAATAACAGGTTAAGATTATACCTAATAGTACAAGTGTTTTTCATACTTAGGGGTTAAATATTTAAAGATAATGAGTGAAATTTTATTATACGGCGATCCAAAAAGTACTATACCATCAATTATTAGAGAAGTTGGTGGAGATTTAACACAGTATGATAGTAATTTTTGGAATGATTTAAATACATCCTTTTCTAGTGCAACATCTTTGCCTATAACGGGTTATGAAACATTTTCTATTAGATATAATGCAGAATCCGTTGGAACCGTAACATTTACTAAGTATAGATTTGATGATGGACAAGGTAATATTAGAATAAAATCTTCCAGTCCATATTATACTGGAACATATTCAAATATAACAATTGCAGGTAAACCTGGTGAACAAATTAGAGTTGCCGCTGCATTTATTCCATCATTAACCGCATATACCGCCGCTGATGTTCCATATATAACAGGTATTGGTGATACAGGAATAGTCGAAGTACTGGAAAGATGGCCTACTACACAAATGTATGCATCATCATATGGTGATAATGATGGTGATTTATATGATTCAGATCGAATTGTTTATAGTTATGAACCAGCAGTTGTATATTTTACTGATGGTAGTATTGCTAGAACATTTCCAATTAGTGGATGGTTTATAGATTATGGTGATGGTGTTACATCAACATCTGCGGTAGCTGATCCATTTTATCATCCTGCCAATAGTATTGTTGAACATGAAAATATGTTTATACATACATATGATAGAGCAAATACCTATTATGCAACATTATATACAGAAGCAAGTACAACGGCAACTAAATCTGCTAATGTGTATAGAAATTATAGTGCTTATGACGCTGCTAATAAGACATTGAATACTGCTGTTACTAGTAGAGTTGATGTGTATCCAACACGTCAAACAAATAATTTTTTTGTAATATCTGGAGAATCTGTAGAATATAATTATACTGCAACCACTCCTACACCACTTGTGCAAGTGTCATCAACAAATTCTTTTATTTCGGGATACTCTCCTAATTTGACAGTTATGTTTCAAGAGAGTTGTACACCAGTTTCTTTTCCTATTAGTGGTTATCAATGGACTTTTGGGAATGTGTTTAACATATCAGGAAATGTTGTTGACGTTTCAGCATCACATGTTCAAACTGGATTTGGTGCAGGGTGGATAACAAATGAAACAAATCATTATATTAGTTATACCTATATATTTCCTGGATTGTATAGTGTGTCGTTAGGAAGTGAAATAAGTTCTGATCCATCATATAGTCCAGCGTTTGATCTCGATCTTTCTGTTGCCCCATATACAAAACATTTATTAGTTTATGTTGAAGAAATTTTACCACAAGCATCTTTTGGAATGTCAAGTGCTGTTGGTGGTGCGTTTACTAATAGTATCACATTTGATCAAAGCCCCATGACGGTTTATTTTAATGCTTCTAGTACAATAGCTGGTTCATTTCCAATAGGAAAAGTTGCATGGGATTTTGGTGATGGAACACAAGAAACTGTTTTAAGTAGTGTATCTGTTCCGTTCCCACAAAATTATATAGTTAATCATGAATATACCAGAACAGTATCAACACAACCAAGTACATTCGATGTTAGTTTAACTGCATATGCATTTAATACTGAATCCTATGGGATTTGTAGTATATATGATATTGGAATTCTTTCTGTATCAGCAGCCGTTACAACTGCGTTAGATATACCAGTTCATTTACTTGAAACAAATTTTTTTGGTGATAATGATGTATTAATTGTTATGGAAGGTAGAAACAAAACAACATTTAATTATTTGATATCCACGGAGAGTTTAACATGAGTATAATACCTATAAGTAGTCATCCGCTTATTCCATTATCAGCAAGTTATGCTTATGATGATAATTTAGAATTGTTGCCTACACATATTATCGATTCAACTACTGGATATTATGGTATAAACAATCCCATATTTAATAATATAAAAGATGTTAAAATTATAAATAATTCCTTGTTTTTTATAACATCAGCAATGAACCCTAATGAATTTTTGGTTGATAATATAGAAAATATTAATATTTTTGATTTTGAAGTTTTTAGCAGTATGAAAATGGATAATAAATTTTTTACTGTGAGTGGCGATGAATTGCTATGTATTGAAACTGATAGTGTTAATAGAGAATTATTTAGAATAGATAAAAACGATGATGAAACATATTCATTTATAGATATTAATAATAATTATTGGACAGTTGGTTTGATACACCCTTGGAATATTACATTAGAAGAACAATTAACTCCCGATACGTACAATCAACAAACATTTAATCTTGAGTTTAGTGGTTCTAGTGTTTTTATACGAACACGGTTTAGTAATGTTAACTATCCACCGTATTTGCCAGAATATTATGAGCGATGGGTTGGAATAGATGAAACAACTGGTAGGGTTGGTGCTAATCATTATCTTTTAGCAGATAAAAACGAAGTTAGAATTTATATTCCAGAATATAAAACATCAAGTTTTCAAAAGGGATATAATTCTAATTCTGCATTTATTAAATATTATAACGAATTTAATGATTTAACTCATAATAAAGATTTAACATTTAAAAATGTAATAAAAAATATAAAGAATAATTATTTAGTTGATTGCCCATATAAAAGTAATATCATCGAAAATGATATGGCTGTTAATATAGCAACATTAAAAAATATTAATACACCAGAATATGATTATGCAAAAGCACCATATTTTATAGAAAATACTATAACTAATGTAACATCAGCAAATGTTGTTAATGCAGTTAAAAGACGTGAATATGACCAATTATTTATGGGGTCTAACCAAGAACGTGGTTATGAAAATCCTTGTTTAGGGTTTACTGCGGATACTAAACAACTTATTTTTAAAGCAGATGCTGTTACATATTTTCATTATCCAAAAACTGGACAACAAAATATACCAATACAATATATTGGATTTGTGGAATCTGGTGCTATTCCAGGAAATACACCAGCAAGATCAGATAAGATATGGAAAAAATTAGCAGATTATGAAAAAAATATTTGGTGGGGTAATAGTACACATACGGCAGTTAGTCCAACATCTGCAATTGCCCGTCCAGTTCAACAAGGTACATGGCTTTGTTCATGGCTATCTGGTAATAATACAAATAATTTAAGTGGTGTATGGATGGATAGATGGTATTATCCAGGATTTGCAACGGTTATTGATGCCTTTACATATAACACTACGTTTTTAGAAAATACTGGGGCTAAAGTTTGGGATGAACCATCACAAATGACAATGGATGGTGGTTGTTGGTACAAGTATTTTCATTTTGGTAATAAAGAAAATGATAAAATTGTTACTGCACTTAATGGTACAGGTGAATTGTTACTACGATTAAACTATGATGTTTGGGATGATCGTATTGTTGAAGATAATTCTGTGTATGCAAATGATGGTATTATTAAAAACTTTACATCAGACATTGTATCTAATAATAGTTTAAATTTAAACGGTGATAATAAATATTGTTTAACTCCATATAATTCAAGCTATAAACTTTCTGATAGTTTTTCTGTAACAACAAGAGTGAAAACTAATGACTGGGAATCTGTTAAAGGTAGTCATATTATAAGTAATGGTATTAATAATGGTTGGAATATTCGTTATACAAATGGACATTTTACCCCATGTATTCCAGTATATGAAACTACCTACGGACATGTAATGCTTCTAAACGCTGATACAGAAATGTATTATGATACATTGTTTCCAATAGTTAGTACATATGGAACTCCTGGCGCAATTGCAATGGATAATAACCTAACCACTTGGATTACAGATAATAATCCGTCTAATAAAAAATTATATAAAATTAATTATGAAGGTATAATAGAAGATGAAGTTACTTTTGATTCAACAGCAAGTTTGGATTGGGTGACTATCGATAGAAATAATAATGCTTGGGTTCTTAATACTGAAACAAATACAGTATCAGGGTTTCATACAAATACTGCATATTTTTCTAGTGTACAATTTACTTCAGTTTCTGGTTTAAATAGAATAGATTTTGATACCAATAATATACTTTTAAGTGCGGATTATACCATATTAGATAGATGTATAGATAGTGAAAATAATATTTATGATTTAGTGGTAGACGCTACATATATTACAAAAAATTCTATTAATTTTTATGATGCCCTTGATGCAACTAATATTGCATGTGATAGAAATGGAACACTTTGGATATTGAAAGATGGAAATAAAGTAGTAAAAACAACTTCACAAGGTGTAGACGATACTGTTTGTACCGTAGGTGATTATAACGTTGATCCAAGAAAAATATTTTTTACATATGAATATGATGATGGTGTATATAATACCTTTGTATGGGTATTTCAACAAACAGATAATAAGCTTTATAAATTATCTTATGATTGTTCTATATTAGAAATAATAAATTTAGAAGATAATGTGGATGTGTTATCTACAAGATTTAGTGGGCAAAATAGAAATAGTATGTTTTTTGATATAAAAGGTGATAACACTGCATATAATTGGCAAACTAAATTTTCTAATCTCCAACCAAGAATTGAAGCCCAACTTATTATGAATCCTATGTTATCTAGTAATATAACATTAAGTTATCCATCAAGTTCGTTAGTCAATGACGAATATTATGATTTTACTCTTACATTTAATAGTACCAATACGAATGCAAAATTCTATGTAAATGGAACCCTAGCATCACAATCTTCATCGGTTGATGATAATGAAATTTATTACAATTATAATAACTCTCTTATTATTGGGGGAATAATGGGTAATAGAAACGCTTTTAATGATGATATACATACAACATTATATAGCCTATATGGAGATATAGATAACGTTAAAATCTATAGCTCAATATTAAATACTTTTGATATTAATCATATAGAATTATTAGAATTTGATTTTAATGACATGATATGGAATATGCCCGTTGGTGTTCAAAGTTTTATAGAAGAAATTGAGCGTTTCTTTAAACATAAATTACCAGGAGCAAAATCACAATACTATAATATAAAAATTAATAATTTAAATATAACTAACCTCGAAACACGAGCTATTATAGAAGAAATTATTAAAGAAACAGTACGAAAAATAGCACCAGTGTATACAGAATTATATAGAATTATTTGGGAGTAATATGCCAGCAACAACAAAATTTGAAATATTTACAGAAACACCATATACATCAGAATATATAGTTGCACTTTCTTGTGTTGGGTCTCTTTCGGGTAGTTTACCATCAAGTGAAACATTAATGTGGTATATATGTGATATAGCATTTATTCCTGATATTACATCATTATCTGGAGTGTTTTTACAATCTATGGGTAAACTTCAAAATCACGGAATTCAAACCGTTACTCATACTACAACGGCTGGTGGTATTTTATATTATGATATGGTTAATGTTCCTTTATTGAGTAGTTATTGTATACCAACATTTAATTTTATGGCAGGAACATCTGTTACACTTTCATTAAGTGGTCTTTCATCACAAGGACCACTTGTATATTTAAATTCTACACAATCAGCTAGTGGATATGTTTATACAGATGATACCAAAACATATTTTATAAGTAATTGGGGTTCTATAGATATTATGGGTACGGCATTAAGTGCTACATATATTGCAGATAATGGAACATATACTCCAAATACATTAGTTAATGCATCTACCGCAAATATTTTATATCTTCAAACTACTGATACCACACATATGTATAAAATTAGTTCTGTGTTATCTACTGTTGCTATTAGTAATACAGCACTAGAAATATTTCCTGATTATCCACTTACATTAGCATTGAGTTCTATGTATTTTAATAATTTTCCTGAAATTAGAGAACTTACATTAGAAGTTACTAATCCACTTAGTGATATTACATCTAGATTGTCAGGTCAAAATGTTGCAGTACCAAATACTATTAGTTTTATATGGAATTATGATGCACCTGTAGGGGGAACTGTAACACAATCTACAACATCATATATTAATAATGAATATGATATTACAACTGGAACTTTTGATGCGACTACACGACAAGCGGTGTTGAGTACATATACCTTTAATGTATCTGCCATATCAGCATCAAATGTTATATTTTCTGATAGTTATGTTTTACCGTTAGATGAATTTCCTGATGAAACATCTTTTGGTTTTACTACTATAGTTCTTAATAATGATCCGGCAGATGTTGGTAATAAAATGTGGAGATTAATTTCTAATAATTCGGTGTTTGCAGAAGTAACAACAAATATACCTGGACTTGATCCAACACAAGGAAATTTGGGGCTTTCATGGGGTGATGGTGACGTACTTTCGTTTGTTGATTCTCCTACAGCAACGTATACGGTTGAACATGTATATTCTATATATGGAAGAATGGAACAAATATTTACTACCATAACTACTACAACATCTGGATTATCTGCATCAGGAAGTGTATCAATTACTCCATTTAATTCAGGAAGTTTAATTATAGGTGTAAGTTCTAATTTAAGTGGATTTGGTTATAACTTATGGGATACAACACCAGGAATTTTAACAGCAGCAGGAGTACCAGTATCTGGTACTATTGATTATGGGACAGGTAATTGGTTTATAGACTTTTTTAATAAAGAATTATTAACTAGCGGAACATTAATAAGTGGTGCATATACATTAACACCAGTATTAACAACATTTAGAATAACATCTTTTGCAGAAGAAATTTCAGCAACTAATTGGTTGTCTGCACATTCTAAATATTAGGAATAAATATGAGTAATAATTATATTGATATTCAATTTGTAGATAGATTTTTATCTGCTGTATTTATAGCATATCCAGAATATTATTTTGATGCTACTGGAACCCTTGTTACATTAAACAATGCAAATTATACGTTATCTCCAGGGGTTTGTTCATATGGAGAAGGTAGTACAATAGATATATATGTTAGTGCATGGGAACAAGAGGTTGGAAAAAATACTTTATATCAATGGAGTTCTAATAATTATGTTATTACGGCTGGTGTGGGAGAAAAAGAAGATGTTATGAGTTTTGGAGATTTATATACATATTCACCAGGAGGATCTTCAATAGTATTATCTGTTTATGATGATGATTTTCCAACAGATATGGTTCCTTATTATTATAACGATATTAACGTTAGAGTTAAATACCCTAATATTCAAATGAGTACAATTAGTTCAGATAACTCTGATTTATTATTTCAAAATGTTAGAGCAGTTGCATATGATGATTTTACAGAAACAGTAGCACCTATAACACAAGCTGGTGGAACAAGTAATATAATTATTCAAACATCTGTTGAATTAAACTTTCCAACATATAGTCCAGTAATAGAAACTGACGGTGTTTATGCATGGACATTATCTGCAACTAATTGGATAGATACCATAGTAGTTTCAACAACAGTTCCTAATTTAACATATACATTAATAGAAGGTGGCGGAACAGTACCAGGTACAATCAAATTTGGTGATACTGTTACATTAACAATAGATGTCTCTGGTGTTATTACTAAAATTATACCTTTAATGGATTTCGAAGCTAATACTCAAACATTTAATTCTCAAGTCTCTACAATAGTAACTGGTAACTTTTCACCACAACTAAAAATATATACAAAAAGCTTAAATGCATTAGTAGATGAAGAAATATTATTTGAAAATATTACACAAACCGCTACAGGATCTCCTGTTTCTGGATACTTGTGGGATATGGGAAATGGCGATTCTATTATAAATGTTTCTGGAACAGATACTAGTTTAATACCAGCAATATATACAACTACAGGTTTATATACAATTACAGTTTCAAGCGTTAATATGTTAGGACTTGTTTCTGTTCAAGAATTTTCTGATATTATAACAGTCGTTTCAACATATCCATATTATGATGATGATGTACTAAGATTGTATGGAACAGAAGGTATTGCATATCCAAACTTGTTTGATGATATAAAAATTAAACCTAATGAATGGGTAATAGATGACAACATTAATTCAGCATTTGATAAATTAAATGAAGATTTAGAATATCTTGAATCCATTTCTCAAAAATATGTTGAACCACCAACACAATATCAAGGTTGGTTGGGACAATCTATATATAACGAAACAGATATAAAATGGCATGTCCCAATTCCTAATATTAATTCGCAAGTTAATTCACCAGAAAATATTGTCGATAATAGTCGTGATTTAAATAATATTAAAGATGTTAGTATATTTAATGATAATATCTATATGGTTACAGATACTATGATTTATGTCGCATCTTCAGATTATAACGCAACAGAAATTTCTAGTAGAACATATAAAAACGTGGGTAATCCATTTTTTGGTATTGAATCCTTTGGAATAAATTCAGAAGGTAAAATATATGTCTTAGATGCATTAACCCAAGATATTAGCGTGTTTGATAACTACGAGGAAAATGGATGGAAATATTTGTTCTCATGGGGAAAATACGGCGGCATTAGTTCCTTGGAAGGTTTTAAAACCCCAGTTGATTTGTATATAGATTTGAATGATAACGTGTGGATAACAGATAGTGGAAATAATGTCGTTAAAAAATATACAAAAAATGGTAGTTGGTTAATGACTTTGAAATATAACGGGTTTAATAACATAATCTCTACAACAATTGACGATAATAATAATATCCATGTCTTAACAAGTTCAAATGTTCTTAAATTTACCCCTCTAGGTATATTCATTTCATCATATAGCTTTAGAAATATAAACGATACTCCTACTAAAATAATTAAATCACAAGACGGTTTTATATATGTTTGCTTTGATAAATCAATTACAAAATTTAATAGAGATGGAGTTTATGCAGGTATTTTTGGTAATACGTTTAGTAATGTAAATTATAATAGCTTATATCATGATACCAATAGAAGATTATTTGTAACTAATACAAATAGTATTTTAAAGTTTTTTGAGATGGTTAAAATAGATTCAGTCGTTTCAAATAATACAACATATGCTTGGGATATAAATGATATTTATATAAACAAAAATGAATATGTTCAAGATTTTGTTTATAATAGAAGTTTTAGTAGAATGTGGGATAACTTGGATATAGCTAAACGAAGTTTGTTTGGTACAATCTATGAATATACAGATTATTTAAAAAATAAAAAAAATGTAATAGTAGGATTAACTACTAGACAATATAACAATTTATTACAACTAGAAAACAAAGATGATATTTTTATTGGAGTTAATGAAATTGTTACTGCTGATAGTATTAATAGATGTTTGTTTGCATTATATGAAATGTTAGAATTGTTATTAAGCTTTCAAACAGAATCAATAATAGCTACTGAAAGTGCCACTGTGGATATTATAACACCAGTTACATTAATAAAGTGGAGATGGGTTGATGTTGCATCTACTGGTATTAATCCATTTACTTGGGAACAAGTAGGTTCTACAGGGTTTTATTCAACAGAGTGGAGATATGCAAAAACAGGTGTTACTGCACCATAAATAAGATAAGTATTAAAGGAGACTTGTTATGACATGTACATATTTAGAAGGACTAATTGATAAAGAAGAAGATGTTGGAGATAGTTTAACAACTATTAATAATAATTTTCAAAATATATCAGATGGATTATGCGAGGCGGTTGGTGATATTTCTGATATTTCAGACGAAATAAGTGATCCAGTAGCTAATTTAGGTGCGGTCCCAGTAGGTGGTATTATTATGTGGTCTGGCGCAATTGTTAGCATACCAACTAATTGGTCTTTATGTAATGGTACTGGTGGAACGCCCAATTTAACTGATAGATTTATAATGGGTTCAGGTAATACATATTCTATTGGTGATACTGGTGGTTCAGATACTGTTGTATTATCAGAAGCTAATTTACCTACACATAATCATGGAACTGCTGTTGCTACTACTGTAGGTAGTCCTAATACCCATACTCATACTGGTAATACTGCAACTGATGGTGCACATACGCATACGTATAATGCTAGTCGTGGGGATTGTTGTGATTCTACTAATGTAAATTATCCATATATTGATACAGCACCAAATGATACAGAGATATATAATTTTAAAACTGATTCATATACTGGTGCAGCAGCATTTAATAGTGGCGTACCTGGATCTGGTGTAGGAAATCCTTTACATAATCATTGTTTGTCTATGAATTCTGCTGGAACACATACTCATAATGTAACATTAAATAATGTTGGTAGTGGGACGGCGCATGAAAATAAGCCATTGTATTATGCTCTAGCTTTTTTAATGCGAATGAGTTAAGATATTTTACACTATTTTGACTAAATATTTAAGAAGAACCTTACAGCGCACAATTACGTAATTGTGACCATAATGAAAATTATTTGGTTCCTATAAGGAGAATTTATGAGTAACAGATTCCACCAAAAATACCACCGTCACAATCATCATACCGATGGAACAATAGGGGAACCAGATGCTAGTAGAGATCCTATTGCTTCTACATTAGATCCATTTAAGGGTTCATTTGTTTTGGCTGGTTCGTTATCGTCATATGCGCCCCTATCGGCGTGGGCAGGTTATTTTAATAGTAATAATATAGGTGTATATGTCTACGGTGGTAACGTGGGTATTGCAGCAAGATCGCTTACCGGGGATATTGGTGATATAGACATTGATAATTTTGGTAATACTAATATGGTATGGCCACATTTTACTAATGGATATTTAGCATTAAGTGGACAAGGAAATGCTTTAATAACTCAATCGTTATCAGCAGGTTCAATTTGGACAAATACATTATATGCGACAAGTGCAGTTATCTTAGTAACAGATATGTATATTTCTGAACTTAGTGGATTTGTAGTTAAAGGTACTGATTGGAGAACAACTGTTCCGTCTAGTATTAATCCAAATATAGAACCATTAGTTTTCTTAGAAGGTATAGGACTTTCGGGTACAAGTTGGCTTTCTATTGTAGGAGATATTAAAACAGTAAACAATTTAATTGCTGAAGGTAAAGTTTATTCTGATTCTGGTGATAGTGATGATTGGAGTTCTGCATATACAACAACAAATGCAAATAGTTCTTGGTGGGAAGCTAATGCTACTGATATTATGGCTGTAGCTGCCGCATCTGGTGGATGGAATTCTACTGAAACAACTGTTAATGCAAATAGTGCAACATGGAATACTGCAACACAACCAACTCAAATTAGTGGATTATCATTGTCTGCATTAGGTTACGTAACAAATGAACCAACAGGATTTCCTGATATTACTACTAGTGTATTTGGATTTGATAATGCATCAAGAACATATACAATTTCTGCTATTGGTTCAGAATTTTCTAATTATCAATTAGGTATAAAATATACATATACCACACCACAAAGTGCTCAAATACCAGATACTGAAGGTACTTGGTATATATATTTTGATCAAGGAATTTTAAATGTATCAAATGTAAGTTCTGATTTATCTTCAATTGTTAAAACTAAAGTTATAACATCAATTGTTTATTGGGATGCAACAAATAATGAACATATTTATTTAGCTGAAGAACGTCATGGTGTTACAATGGATGGTGTTACACATTTATATCTTCATCAAACAGAAGGAACAAAATGGATTCGTGGCATTTCTATGGATTCATTTGATGTTGATGGTAATGGTGATGATGATAGTTCTGCAATGTTTAATGTTAATACTGGACAGATAGCTGATGAAAATCTTTATATAACAACAGCAGCAGTATCTTCAACGTCTATTCCTATATTTTATAAAGACGGTGCTAGTGGTTATTGGAGAAGAGATTTGGCATCTAGTATTGCTCCTATTAAAAATGCTGTTGCTGGAGATAATCGTGCTGCATGGAATGAATATACTGGTGGTGTATGGACACAAACAGAAGTTGCAAATCTTAATTTTGTATTAGTACATATTTTTGCTACAAATGATGCAAATCAACCAATAATTTCTATTCAAGGACAAGCAGATTATAATAATATTATAACAGCAAGAGAAGGTGCAACAGTAGAACTTAATAATCTTGTTACTACAGGATTACCGTTTAAAGAATTTATTCCTATAGGAACAATAATATATCAAACAGCAAATGCATATAATAATGCAGTAAAATCTAGAGTTCGTTCTACTGATGATGGAGATGATTATGTTGATTTTAGACAATTTACTTTAGCATCAACAGGAAGTGTAAACAATCATAGTAATCTTGCGGGATTAACTAATGATGATCATTTACAATATGCTCGTGTTGATGGTACTAGAGCATTTACAGACACCATAACAGGATATGGGGATGCATTATTTAGTGGAATGATTTCTGCTGGTTGTGGTACCAGTGATGATTGGTGTTCTGCGTTTACTACAATTAATTCTACTAGTGCAGTATGGGTTAGTGGTGGTGGAACCATACAAGGAACCGATGGAAATACTTATAATATAAGAGCAAATGATGAGGGTGTAGTTTCTGGTGATCCACGAGGAGAATATTCTGTTGATTTACAAACACTTAGATCAAGTTCTACACAAGCGGCATCTGCAACTGGAGCAACAATAGGCGGGGGAACGTATAATACGGCATCTGGTACGTCTTCAACAATAGCAGGTGGTTATCGTAATACAGCATCTGGTTCGTCTTCAACAATAGGTGGTGGAGAGTATAATACGGCATCTACGTTTTCAATAATAGGTGGTGGAACGTGTAATACAGCATCTGGTACGTTTTCAATAATAGGTGGTGGTTGTTGTAATATTACGTGTTGTATAGATTCAACAATAGGTGGTGGAACGTATAATACGGCAGTTGGTCCGTATTCAATAATAGGTGGTGGTTATAAAAATAGTGCATTGGCATATGCTTCAACAATAGGTGGTGGACAATGTAATATTGCATCTAAATCTTGGTCAACAGTTGGTGGCGGTTTTTGTAATACAGCATCTTGTTATGGTAATGTAATAGGTGGCGGTTTGTGTAATACAGCATCTGGTAGTTATTCAACAATAGCAGGTGGTTATCGTAATATTGTAGATACAGATTTTTCTGCTATTTTGGGTGGATATGGAAATAATACTAACACAATAAATAAAGCAATGATTGTTGGATCATCTATTACTGCAAGTTTATCAAATGCTATACATGTAAATAGATTATTAATAAC
>Ga0307380_10007988_pt1 | contig 13643 bp, 8 predicted proteins | sample UN3MG_FD_202239 | JGI IMG/M metagenome (GOLD analysis project Ga0307380, IMG submission 202239) | Soil microbial communities from Risofladan, Vaasa, Finland - UN-3 | ecosystem: Environmental > Terrestrial > Soil > Coastal area > Acid sulfate soil | place: Finland: Risofladan, Vaasa | collected... | reverse complement strand
CAGAACCCGCTCGAATCCGCCGGCGGGTACGAGCGAAGCGCCTGGTTCGAAGTCGCCTGCTGCCCGGCCAACGTCGCCCGCTTCCTGCCCACTCTTCCTGGATATGTTTATGCCACGGGCAAAAATACCCTTTATATCAATCTCTTTGTCGCCGGCACGGCCCAGTTCGATGTCGGCGGCCGTCCCGTCGAGCTCGCCCAGGAGACCAAGTATCCGTGGGAAGGGACGGTGCGAACCCTGGTCAACCCGAGGCCACCTCGCAAGTTTACGATCATGCTACGCATTCCGGGCTGGGCCCGGGACATGCCTGTGCCGACAGATCTCTACCGATTCCTGGACAAGAGCGGGCAGGCCGTACGGCTATGGGTCAACCGCAAGCCGGTCGAGCTGAGGGTAGAGAACGGCTATGTCCGGTTGGACCGGAAATGGCGGTTCAATGATATTATCGAGGTCATCCTGCCGATGCCCAATCGCCGGGTCGTCGCCGCTGAGCGGGTCAGGGAAGACGCCGGCAAGGCGGCGTTGCAGCGGGGGCCGATTGTTTTTTGCGCCGAGGGTGTGGACAACGGCGGCCGGGCGCTGAACCTCGTTTTACCGGATGAGGCCGAACTCGAATACTGGCGCCGGCCCGACCTGCTCGGTGGCGTGGCCATCATAACGGCAAAAGCGGAAGCGATCGAGATGGATGCCGCTGGAAAGATCGTGTCCCGCAGGGCGCATGATTTCATGGCGGTCCCTTATTTCGCCTGGGCCAACCGCGGTCCCGGAGAGATGGCCGTCTGGCTGCCGCGGACGGAAGCGGGCGTCAAGCCCCCGTCCAAAATTCGTTAGCAACAACCGAACGCACGCAGATGGGAAATCGAGTTTGTTCCCCTCCCCCTTGCCCCTGTTTTTCTTGACAAGGTTTTCTTCGTGGTCTAATCTTAAAACGACTTAAGCAGCGGGAATTGCGAGTCCGTGGCGAAAGGATTTTCGTCATCTCAAAGGGCTCGATTTTTCCGCAATAAATATGGAGGGGTGGTAATTCATGCTCAAAAAATTCAAATCCAAAATCAAACATCTGTCTTCATCCCAAGAGAAAGAAAAACCGATGACCAGCGATTCGCCCCAGGCTCAGACGGAGAAATATCGTCGGCTGGAAGACAGGGTGGACCCCAACGAATCGGTCATCTCGGCCCAGAGCTCTTTTAAAGGGGAAATCAGCGGACAGGCAGGGGCTCACATCCTGGGGAGCTTCGAGGGCGACGTCCACAGCGAAGGGCTTGTGCGCGCCGGAAAGGCCGCCAAGATCAAGGGGAATATCCACAGTCCTTATGTCATCCTCGAAGGAGACCTCGAGGGGGACATCTGTTCCGCTCGCCAGGTCGAACTCCAGACCAAGGCAAGAATGCGGGGAAATATCGAGACGGAAATGCTGGCCATCGCGGACGGTTGCTTTTTCGAAGGTCAGATCCGGATGGCCCCTCCCCAGGCCCAGCCAGTCCGTTTCACGGAGAGGCGGCGCCCCGAGGAGGATTGAGTTTCGCCGAACTTCATTCCAACTGGCTTACCAGTTTCCGGTGTTTCTTAAGAACGAGGAAGGTGAGGAAGAGCCAGACGGCGATGATGATCAGGTTGAATCCCGCCACCCTTCTCACTCCGAGGCCGAGAACCGTTGTCCCGGCGATGAAGATGATGGCCGCCGCGAAGTCCCCGAAGCGGACGAAGAACGTATCCACAGTCTGCTTGGCCTTGTATTTTTCCTCGCGGGCGGTCGGCAGCCAAAGCATGGCTTTGCCCGTATTCATGATCGAATAATCGGTGGAATTTTCGGCGATCTTGAGCCACGAGACAATGGCCAGCCCCGCGCCTAGCCCGATGACTCCGTAAACTCCGAAGGCGAGGAAAGGAAGGATGAGAATAACACCTTTTATACCTGTATATTTAACAATGCGTGAGACCAGGAAAGCCTGAAGCAGGAAAGCGATGATGCTCGACCAGAACTGGAAGTTGCCGTAGAAACCCTGGACGAACGAGCCCATGTTATCAGGTGAGATGGCCCGGGCCTTGATCATGATGAAATCGCTGAGAATGAATTCTCCGGTTGTATTGACCGTGTTCAAACTCAACAGCAGAAATCCGATGAGCAAAACATAAGGATTTTTGAAGACGAACTTAAAGCCGCCTCCCTTTTTCATCGGTTCGACTTTGGTCGTAACGACCGCCCGCTCCATCCTGGTTGTGCGCAACTCCCGGAAATGAACGATGAGAGAAAGGAGCAGGAAGATAACTAACATCACGGCCGTCAAGAGGATGGTCTGGAAAGGAGGCCAATATTTCAGCCTCCCGGCGATGAGCGACCCGATGGGAGCACCTGCCGTAGCCCCTATGGCGATGATCGGGAAGAGCCGGTCGCCTTCGCTTTTGGTGTAAATATCGTTGGCGAAGGACCAGAACTGGGCGACCATGGAAACATTGAAGATTCCGACCCAGACGTAAAAAAAGAATCCAAGGAACGGGACCTTGGCAAAGGAAAGAAAGTAGAAAATCAGGATATTCGAGATGAAGAACGCCGTGACGCCAATCAGGAAATAAAAGCGCTTGACCTTGGAGGCAAACCAGCTGTACAGAGGAATGAACCCGATCAAGAGCAGGGCCATACAGGCTGCTCCCGCGGCCTTGAGTTGCGGCCCCTGAAAGTTGTGCTCCTGGATCATCTTAATCAGCCATTGCGGGAGATTGTATTTGAGCAAAATCTGAAGGTCCTGCTCCGCCGAAACCAGGACGAGGGGGTCACGGACCACCTTGATGATGTAATAACTGGTTAGCAAGAGGAAGATATCGAGCAGCAGGATCATTGCGGTCGCCGCTTCGCCGGGCCGGACGTCACTGAATATCTTGAGGAATCGATCGGCAAAACTCCATTTTTTCTCGGTTGATGGGACCGGGCCGATTTCTGCCATTCAGGCTCTCCTTTCCATCCTTGTTCCTAGGATTGAGGGTGGCATTTTGCCCGGGGCAGTAGGATACGAATCGCGGCTGTGGTTTTTCCCTCCTCCCATTGGCAGAGATAGTAAATCATAACAGAAGACAATGTCAAACTTACCGGGCTGGAAAAAATTGGGGACGATCCTCAAAATAGGGCCCGGAAAAATGGAGGCGGTCCTCTTTTTTGAATATCCCTCTCCCTTGATGGGAGAGGGTGGAGGGAGAGGGTGAGGAAAAGGCCGTCCCCATTTTCTTTAGTTGTGTGTCACCGAAATTCTATGGTATAAGCGGAGGAAATGACCTGGCAGCAGGTTTATAATCCTCTTGGAAACGCGTTCCTCTCGGCGCTCATTGCGGCCATTCCGATCGTCGTCCTCCTCGGCACGCTCGCTTTCCTCCGTCTCAAGGCCCACCGGGCCGCGGTTCTCGGCCTGGCCGCTGCCTTCGTTATCGCCGTCGCCGTCTTCGGGATGCCGGCTGACAAAGCCGCCGCGGTGACCGTGTTCGGCGCCGTTTACGGCCTTTTCCCGATCGGCTGGATCATCCTCAACGTCATCTTTCTCTACAACCTGGCCAAGGAGAAAGGCCATTTCAAGGTGCTCCAGGAAAGCCTCACCGGGATCACCCGCGACAGCCGGCTGCAGCTCCTGCTCATCGCCTTCTGCTTCGGCGCTTTTTTCGAGGGCGCGGCCGGGTTCGGAACGCCAGTCGCCGTCACCGCCGCCATCCTCATCGGACTCGGGTTCAGCCCCCTGGCCGCCTCCGGCCTTTCGCTCATCGCCAACACCGCCCCGGTCGCCTTCGGGGCGCTGGGAACGCCGATCATCGCCCTCCAGGCCGTGACCGGACTTTCGCTCCAGGACCTCAGCGCTCAGACCGGCCGCATCCTGCCGTTCTTCTCCATCATCGTCCCGTTCTGGCTGGTCTGGGCCTTTGCCAGCTGGCGCGGTATGCTCGAGGTTTGGCCGGCTCTCCTCGTGGCCGGGGCGAGCTTCGCCCTACCCCAATTCCTGGTCTCCAACCTCCACGGCCCCTGGCTGGTGGATATCATCGCCTCGATGATCTCTATCCTTGGTTTGGTCGGATTTCTCCTCGTCTGGCATCCAAGGCGGATCTGGGGCCTCGACGGGCACGAGGCCGGCTCTCCCGCCCGCTCCGCCCACCGCTTCAGCCGGGCCGAGGTCGTCCGGGCCTGGATGCCGTGGGGAATTCTCAGTGTGGTCGTTTTCATCTGGGGCATTCCCAGGGTCAAGGCGTTCCTTGACGGCCTGTCTTCACTCAAGGTGCCGGTGCCGCTCGTCCATCAGCTCGTCGAACGAATGCCTCCGGTTGTTTCCGGCCCAACGGCCGAGGCGGCTGTCTTCAGCTTCAACTGGCTGTCCTTCACCGGCACGGGCATCCTGGTCGCCGCCCTCATATCGGCGTTTTTGATGAGATCTAGCCTGCGCGAGATCGTCCGGGTCTGGGGGGTGACTTTGCTTCGGGTCCGCTATTCGCTCCTCACCGTATCGGCCATGCTGGCCCTCGGGTTCATCACCCGCTATTCCGGCCTTGACGCGGCCATGGGGTTGATGTTCGCCCGGACGGGATACCTTTACCCCTTCTTCGGCACCATGCTGGGCTGGTTGGGAGTGGCCCTCACCGGTTCAGATACCTCCTCCAACGTCCTCTTCGGCAGCCTGCAGCGGATCTCGGCCGAGCAGATCGGGCTCAGCCCGACGCTCATGGCCTCGGCCAACAGCTGCGGTGGTGTCATGGGCAAGATGATCGACGCCCAGAGCATCGTCGTCGCCAGCACGGCCACCCGCTGGTACGGGCACGAGGGCGATATCCTCCGCTATGTCTTCTTCCACAGTCTGGCGCTGGCGGTGCTGGTCGGGCTGATGGTGTTCCTCCAGGCCTATGTTTTTCCGTTCACCCGGCTGGTCGTCCGATAGGCATCCACACGTCCTCATCCAGGCGAAATTCAGGGCATCGAATCTTTCTCTGCCCGGCCGCGTATATATTAAAAGCCCTCGAGCCCCTGAATCGGTAGCCGCACATTGCCGGTTTGACAAGAATCGGGTGGCGTATAGAATATGGCCGCATGTTCAAGAATAGGTCCGTTTACATCCTTCTGTCCGCGCTCGTCTCCGCCGGCCTGCTCTGGCTCCTTCTCTCGCAAGTCAAAACGGAGGACGTCGTCCACGCCATTTCCCGGATTTTCGTCCCCGCTCTGCTCGTGTACATGGCGGTGGCGCTCGTCGCCGCCTGGCTTCGCGCCTGGCGATACAAATGGCTGCTCCAGCCGCAGCTGATCAGCTGGCCGAACATGTTCATCGTCACTTTCATCCGGAACAGCCTGATCGACCTCCTCCCCGCCCGGCTCGGCTCTCTTTCTTACATCTATGTGCTCAACAAGAGACTCGGCTTCCCCTTCGAAAATGCCACGTCGAGCTTCGTCCTGGCGTTTGTCCTCGATTTCCTGACGATCAGTCCCTTCCTCGTCGTCTCCGTCATCGCCGTGGGCCTGGGCGCCAATGCGCTATCGACTCCGGCGCTCCTCATCCTCGCCGCTGCCTTTTTTCTCCTCGTTTTTCTGGTCTATTGGAAGCTCGTCCCCGTGGCCCGGTTCTTTCTCGGCGTCTTCCGGCGTCTTCTCCGTGTGGGGAGGATCGAGGGAAGAGCGATGGCCCGGACCGCCGTTCAAAAATTCGAGCTGACCATCCAGAGCCTTGATTCCGTTCGTCGGAGGGAAAATGCTATCCCGATATTCATCCTCTCCCTTCTCATCCGGCTGGCCAAGTATATCTCTTTGTTCGCCCTTTTTTTCGCGTTCCTCCGCAGCTACGGTTTTACTCTCCACGACATCAGCTTCTGGACCTTCATCTTGGGACTGGGCGGAGCGGAGCTTACCTCAGCGCTTCCCATCAAGGGTCTAGCTGGGTTCGGCACCTGGGAATCGGCCTGGGCGCTGACCTTCGGTCTGATGGGTTTTGATCCCCGGCTGGCCGTCATCTCGGGGATAGGGGTTCACCTTTTCAGCAACATCTTCGAGTACTCGCTGGGCATCGCCAGCATCCTGATCCTTGCCTGGCCATACTTCCGGAGAAAGAGGACCGCTTGATTGCCTTTGAGGATCACTTTCACCGGCTCAATTTTCTCCAATCTCACCTTTTCTTCGTGGCGCTCGTCCTCTTCGTTCTCCTTTATCGGCTTCGGTACGAGCGGCGAAAGGCCGCCAAGGGGCTTGGTCCGGAATCTTGATGCCGTCTCTCAGAAACGGGCGACGAGTCCGATGCCGAATTCTTTTCCGCCCAAGTCGAGCTTCGTGGTCCCATCGGGCAGAGCTTTATCCAACGTTTTCTTTACCCCATTGATCCGGACGAAGAGCTTTCCAGCCAGGAACTTCGTGATGTTGATATAGGTCCCGGCCTGAGCATGAAAGCCGATGGCGTTGCCGCTTGTGTCGGGGATGTCGGTATCTCCCTCGAGCTTCTCCGAATATGAATAGATTTCGACGCCGGCTCCAATGAACGGTTCGAGCGCGCTCCAGACGACCGGGCGATAGATCAGACCGACGGAAGTGGCGTCGATCCGGAATTTATCAGTATTGCCGTAATGGGTCGTTTTCGTCTCATCCGTGTAGATCCGATAGGTGGCCCAGACATCGATATTATACAGCGTGTGTACGGATGCTTCGAATCCCCAAAGGTTTCTCTGAGAATGATGGAAGAACGACTTGAGATTCTTGTCGTTGAGCATCCACCCCTCGAAATATGCCCCGAGGCGGAATCTGGGCTGGTCCGGCTTTTCCGCGGGCGCCGAAGCTTGGTCCTGCCCGGCCGCGAAAGACGTCACGGTACAGAAAAATGGGATCATCAGAATGAAAACAAGGGATCTCATCGCGAATCCTTTCATCATCTTTCTCTTTTGACAGTCAGGTTGGTTTATCCTTGGCGGAGTCGTCAGCGATCCGAACGTACGGAAGACCACCTTGACCCGGGAAGACGTGTTGTTTCAGACGGCTCCTCGCTCGGGTCGACGATCGGGCTTTCGTCGCCGTTGCTGTCGACGCACGTAACGGCATACACATAATCGATATCGGAGGCGATGCTTTTATCTTCGAGGCTGTAGACGTCCGCTGCCAGAGCGGCAATCAGCGCCCACTGGGAGCTGTCCGCCGTCCTCTCTTTCCGATAAACGCGGTGAGCGGCGATCGTGATTCCCTGCTCGGCATTCAGAGGATTATCCTCCCAGCTCAGGATGTTCAGACTGTACCCGTGGAAGAAGCTGCGCTCGATCCTTTTTACCACCACGAGGTTGGAGACGGATTGAACCTTTGGGAGGGGAGGGGGGAAGATGCCGGAGACCGTTGTCAGATAACAGGACGTGGGTTCGGCCTGGTTGTCCCAGGTAATCAGAATGCTGTCGCTTCCCATATGGGCAGAGCACCAGTAAGCGGCCCTATCCGAGACGTCGGCGAGCTTGATCCATGAATTATGTTCCGCATCGTACTTGTAGAGAACAACCATCCGGTCGCCGGTCAAGCCGACCCAATAAAAATCCGATTCCCGAGCCAGGAGTTTGTTATACATAGTGCACCAGGGGCGTAGCGGGCCGTCGGAAATCTCCTGGAATTCGGTCCATTTTTTTGTAAGGGGATCGAAGAGGCAGGAAAAATAAGCTCGATGCTGAGACCTCATCCAGGTCACCATGATTTTCCCGTCGCTGTTGATGGCGACACGGGAATACCAGGTCCAGCCTGTCTGGTCGGACACGTTCTTCCAGTAGATATCCTTGCCGGATTTGTTCACTCCGTGGAGGATTGTGTCCAGGATATCTTTGCCGTCCCCGGGGAACTCCATTTTGTAGGAGATCCAGGTGTTGTCGTCGGCGTCGATCGCCGCGTCAACCATGGTGTTGGCATTACGGTCACCGGTAATGTTCTGGAAATTGGAGAATATCGTCTTCCCTGCGGGCTTGGTTCCGACAATGACGTCCTTGGTGATGCCTCCGCCAACCGCGACCATGGCCGAAACGAGGACGACCGTGTCGTCGGATCGGACACCCAGGGCCAGTGTGGCTTCGTGCCTGATGTCGATCTTGCGCATTGAGGCCCAGGTGCCGTCCTTGAAAAATCCGTAGTACAAGGCTTTGCTGGCATCCTCGCAGACATAGTGGAAAGTCCCCGTGCTGTCGGCGACGATGTCGCTGAACCAGTAGTTTCCGTATCTCGGGCTGCCGGGAATCCGCCCTCCGCCGCTCCAGGTCCCGTTCTTATAATAATAATAATGGGAGTACAAGTCGTTGCCCCTGAAAGTGTAAATCCGCTCGCCCTTGACGTTCTCGGCGACGGCAGGGAATCTTTGGTTTCCGGTGAAACCTTCCGTCATCTTGCGGATTTCAACTTTCATTTCCTGGGCCTGAAGGCTCAGGGCCGCGGCCAGCAGCAGGGCCATGAACATAAAGCGTTTCATCAGGACCTCCTTCGAAACGTTGGCCTAGATATCAATCTGGGAATGGATGGCTATTTTATCCGGCAAGATCGGATAAGTCAAGGGATCCGGCGTGGCCTTCTGTCGGCGGAGATTCCTTGGGAAAGTTGAAAAGGCAAACAAGAATCGCTATAATCCCCCCGAAAAAGTCGAAAATCCACCCCTATTCTCATCGCTAGGGGTTATTGACATGAATTCGCCCGATCGAGGACAATCAAAATCGGAAAGGAGAAAAGCCATGACGGGTAGGACTGGAAAAAGCTCAAATTGCGCGGCCCTGATATCGGGATTGGCTATTATCCTCCTCCTGGGTATCGCGGTTCGGGCTGCGGCCCAATACGACATCTATGACCTTGGCTACACCGTCAGGACGCAAGATATCCAGGCTGATAACGCAAACAACGTACATATCGCCTGGACGGACCGGGGTGTTCTCTACTATGGGAAAATCGTAAATAATGCCATATCAGGCAAAGTGGAGGTGGCAAGCGGCATCGAAACAAGTATGTGGCGTCCTTATGTCTCCGTCCAGCCTGATGGAGGTTCCGTCCACATCGCCTGGACGACGACCGGTTTTGGGAACATGCTCATGCATTCCTGGAAGACCACGGGAGGATGGACCACCGAGCACCTTCTGACAGTCCCGAAGGCTCAAAAGCTAAGTCAAGCGACGTGCGCCATCGACTCCAGCGGCATCGTCCATGTTATGTTCGTCATCTGGAATAACGTCAGGACCGACGACTGGGCCACGGTTTTTTATATGCGAAAGTTGGCCGGTGGAAAATGGGAATCCAAACAGCAGTTCATTCCGTACAACGTTGAATATAAACATCCCATGCTCATTGTCGACTCCCGTGGCCGAGTTCACGCCACCTGGACTCTGCAGGGGAAATTCGGATCCGATGCTTATGAAGCGTATTACTGTACGGCCCCCAGCGGGGGCAAGTTGTCATATACCGACATGGTGAAACTCCCCAAGAAAGCCGATAGCGACGTCAATGGATACGGAGAACTCTATGTCGATCATGACGGAGTCGTCCATCGATCCATAGGAGGTTGGAGCGACGCCAAGCAGAAAATGTGCCTCGATCACACGAAAAAGCCCGTCGGTGGGAGTTTCGAAACTCCCACCAGGCCGAGCATCGGGTTTCTCAATGTGGCGACTGATCCCATACCCGTCGTGGTCGCGAACGAAGATGGGATAGCCATCGTCGCTTGGGGCGAGATCGGATCCGACGGATCGAATACGGTCAAAGCCTCCTTTTATGATCCGGGCAAGCGCGCTTGGTCGCTTCATACGATCGATCCGGCCGCCGGTATTCCGACGGGCGCCTATTCTTACCGTGTCGCCATGACTCGTACGAATAAACAGCTGTTCGCCGTCTGGCGGGGCAGCAACGGCTATCTCAAACTCCTCGTCTCTGCGCTCGACGTGACTCCTCCGCCTGACACTCCGCCCCCGCCTCCGCCGCAGGGAGCGCCTGTGGCCGTTCTCGTCGCAACCTCGACTTCTGGGGCTGCGCCGTTGACCGTCAACTTTGACGGGTCGGCTTCCTATGACTCGGACGGGGGGATCGTCTCCTACGACTGGGATTTTGGTGACGGAGGGACGGCGGCCGGGGCGATCGTGAGCTATACCTACACGAGCAGCGGGACTTTCAGACCGCGCTTGACAGTTACTGACAATGACGGACTCACAGACAGCGCTAGCGAAGTCATCCAGGTGAGCAAGCCAAACCAGCCTCCGGTGGCCGATTTTGAGTTTACGCCTATTACGGGAATCTACCCTTGCGAGATCGCCTTCGACGGAGGGCCCTCTCGCGACCCGGATGGGACCATCGTCCAGTACATCTGGAATTTCGGGGACGGCGGCCGAGGGTCCGGACGCGTGGCCAGACATACCTACACTCGCTGGGGAACGTTCTCGGTCAGCCTGACTGTTCGGGATGATTCAGGCGCCTCCGCCCACAAGGTCCGCAATATCGAGATCCTCCGACTCTTTCAACCTCTGAACATCCGCTGGGAAACTCATCAGGATGAGAGCCTCTTCCAGACACGCTACGTCAACGAGGTGAGTTGGGAGCGGAACCCGGCCAACGACTCTCTGGGAGTCCAGATCGTCCTCCACCGGATTTGGCGCAAGAAAACCGGGGAAAGCGACCTGGCTTTCAAGCTTATCGGAGAACTGACGGGGGATATTTACAGCTACACGGACAAGGATGCCGGCTCGGATAATACTTACGTCTACACCGTCACGGTTCGCGACAGCCAGGGTCGTGAAAGCCCGATCGTCGGCGGCGGAGGAAACTCGATCCTCATCCAGCCCAGTAATGATTTCCGGCCTTTTCTCAAGAGGAACAAGCTCGGGGAAAAATAGGGCAGCGAACGAGTTCGCCTTCTATTTTGCAGAAGAGGGGAGGTCCGGGCAATTTCCGAGGCATTTGGGCTCGTCCGCAGCCTCCTGGCCCGTCTTCCACGATCTTGGACTCAACTTGAGACCCCTGGAGGGCGCGTTTGATCATCCCTGACGATGGGATAAGGCAAAATTTGCACATGAATGCTCATTCAGGTAACATGTCAAAAAATGGAATGCTTTTCTTCCATAGAATAATGTACGCGAGAAGAGCCTGCGCCGCATTCGCGATCGCCTCGATCCTCCTGGGCGCGTCCAGCTGCGGGAACCGGGCTCCTTCGCGAGACCTGCCGGCGACGTTCGTCTGGTCCAAGGACCAGTCCGTGATCGATCCCGCGTCTGGCCGGACCAACGTCTGGGGCGGCTTCGAGGTCAGGGACGGGGTCTGTACAGCCGTCCGGAACACGGCCCGCTTCATCCTCTGGAGGACGGCCGCGGCCGAGACACGACTCTCGATAGAGTACGCCCTTCGGGGGAAGCCCTGCCGCTTCCTGGCCAACGGAAGTGCCGTCGGCGAGCTCGCGCCGTCGCCGCAACGCACTGCCGCCGGGTTCGGCGTCCGGCTGAACGTCGGCTTCAATTTCCTGGAATTTGACAAGACTGCCAACGACGTCCTTAGGATCTACGCGGTCCTCGCGGGCCCCCGGGAGCCACGCCGGCGCCGCCACCTCGAGGAAGGCGAATCCCTGACCCTGGGCACGGAACGGGCCTCCGGCCGCCTCTTGTTCCGGGGGCGCGGCGTCCTCGGGATTACCGAGGTCCTGTTCCACGAGGGCCGAAGAACCGCCCGGACGTTCGGCCGGAAACCCGGTCTCCTTTCGCGGAGGATCGTATACGCGTTTGACGATCCGTCGCCCGGGTTCGTCACGTTCGCAGCGACGTCCGGGAGCTTCGACGTCGTCGAGAATTCGGTCGTCCGGACGCCGGCCGCCACTTTCCCCGGGAAGGGCCCGCGGTTCGCTGGCTCGCCGGACGTCTTCATCTTCCTGATCGACGCCTGCCGCCCGGATCACCTGGGGGTCTACGGCTATGCCCGGCCGACGTCGCCGAACCTCGACCGATTTGCCGTGGACGCCGTCGTCTTCGAGAACGCCTACGCCAACGCGTCGTTTACGCGCTCCAGCGTGGCGACGCTGTTCACGGGCCTGTACCCCGAGCGCCACAAGGTCCGGATCCTGATGAACAAGCTCTCCGAGCGGCTCCTGACTATCCCCGTATATCTCAAGGGCAAGGACTACAAGACATCCCTCTTCACGGCCACGGGCAACGTCTCAACGAACACGGGCTTCGCCCGCGGGGTGGACGACTATTTCCCCCATATCGGAGAATGGCGCCGGGGTGAGGAAAGGGCCATGCCCCGCCGCTTTGACGGCTGGCTCGACCGCGACGGCCCCCTCTTCAGCTACGTCCACTTCATGGAGCCGCACCTCCCCATCGTCCCCCCTGCTCCGTTCCGGGACATGTTTTCCGCCCCGAAGGCCCGGGCCTTCGTCCACGGCGTCCTCGAGGAATTCCAAAGGAAGATCAACGCCGAACGCCCCTTCGGTCCCGACGAGGTCCGGGCGGTCGTCGATAATTACGACGCGACGGTCGCCTATGTCGACGGCGAGCTCGGCAAGCTTTTGAGGAGCTTGAAGGACAGGGGGCTCTACGACGAGAGCTTGATCATCGTCCTGTCCGACCACGGCGAATCCCTCTACGAGAGGGAATACTGGGGGCATGGAGCCAAGGTTTACGAGGAAACCGCCCGCGTGCCGCTCATCGTCAAGTTCCCCGCCTCAATGGGCCTTAAGGGACGGGTCGAGGCCGTCGTCGAGTTGGCCGGCGCGTTTCCTACCCTGCTGGACCTCTTCGGCCAGGAGGTCGGACTGGACGGGAAGAGCTGGCTCCCGGCGATCATTGCCCCGGCGCCGGATGACGCCATGGCCGTGGCCCGCTCGTTTACCAACGTCGGCGACTTCGGGCTCCGGTGGCGCGACTGGTACGCTATTGTGAACCTTGCTTCGGGCATGGAAACCCTCTACCGACGCTCCAAGCCCGTCTTCACAGAGATCGGGGCCGGAGAGGAGGACGACATCCGGCTCCTGTTCAAGGTCAAGTTCCTCGAGTGGCTCGGCCGGTTCGCCGAGGCCGATGACCAGCCCATGCTCGTCGACCTCCAGGCCCTTCCCAAGAACGAATTGGAGAACCTCCGGTCCCTGGGATACATCAAATAATCACGAATGGAAGCCGTCCCAAAACGATAGTTCCGGCCCTACTCCGGGATGCGATACAGGGTCATGGTCGTGTCCCAGACCTTGAATTTCCGGACTAGCTCAAGGCGTGCCGCCTTCTCCGGAAACCGCCGGCGGATCCAGCCTGCCTCGGCGCCGCCGAACCTGTCGAGCACGATGAGATGCGTCGGCTTGAACCGGGCGAACGGGTCCCGGTCGTTGAACCAATTCTCGTACGCCAGAAGGGACCTGAACGGTGTCCCCAGGATCAGCCGCGGCGCCTCCTGACCCATCAGCACCGAACCGGGCGGCAGGGTCTCCAGAAAGCGGGTGGCCCTTTCCAGGTCGTATGTCGGGTTGCGGAAGAAATGCTGTTCGTAGAGGAACAGTGGGCCGGCCAGCAACAGCCCCACGAGCACGACCTCCAGGACGGGTCTCCAAGAGCCCTTGCGCAGGGTGAGATATAAGACGGTCCCGGCGAGCGATAGATAGATGAGCACGCGGAGGACGAGCGGGAATACGAAAAAGGCCGACGGTCGGGAGGTCATCATCCTAAGGACGGAGAAAAAGAGC
>Ga0307380_10007985_pt1 | contig 13646 bp, 19 predicted proteins | sample UN3MG_FD_202239 | JGI IMG/M metagenome (GOLD analysis project Ga0307380, IMG submission 202239) | Soil microbial communities from Risofladan, Vaasa, Finland - UN-3 | ecosystem: Environmental > Terrestrial > Soil > Coastal area > Acid sulfate soil | place: Finland: Risofladan, Vaasa | collected... | reverse complement strand
AGGCTAAAGGGGTGGCAGATGTGGTACATTGACCTGGCCTCGCTCGGCATGAGTCTCAGCAATGTCACTAAGCTGACCATTGGCTTTGAGCGTATCGGAACGCTTGGTGGCCAGGGGAAGGTCTTAATCGACGCGATCCGGCTGTATTCTTACGACCGTCAGTTGATCACGCCCGTCGATCCCGGCACAAGCGGTTTGCAGGCCCAGTATCCATTTGAAGGTAATGCCAACGACAGCTCCGGCAAAGGCCGCAACGGTAGTGGAGTAGGCAACCCCACTTTTGCAGCCGGCAAGGTTGGCCAGGCCATTAATCTGACTGGCAGTAACTATGTGGAGATCACCGGCTACAAGGGCGTTCTCGGTGGAGGAGCCTTCAGCATTGCAGCATGGGTCAAAAGCACCTCTACTGGAGATGCCACCATAGTATGCTGGGGCGCTTCGACAGCCGGTCAAAGAGTAGACTTTCGTCTTGGCGGAGGTAGGCTGCGCGTGGAGCATGGCAACGGGAATTTGCAGGGCAACACGACCGTAGCGGACGATCAGTGGCATCATGTCACACTAACGGTCACAGAGAACGCTTCAATTTCATATCCCGATGTGCAGCTCTGGCTGGACGGTAACGATGACAGCCAGACAACGACGGACCCTGACACGTTCAATATCGTCGCCAGCGTAGACATGAATATAGGTCGTCGGGGTACACACAATGACCGATTCTTCCTGGGTCAGATCGACGATGTCCGCATCTACGACCGGGTATTGACCCAAGAGGAGATCGCGTGGCTTGCCGGCAGGACTTTGCCTTTTGACAAGCCGTTCTGAGAAGGCGTTGAGACTGTTGCAGCCAATGTCAAAGAAAGCGAGGTGAAATGTGGCGTACCTATGGTGGATATTGGTGGTCTTGGGAATAGTCGTCGGGATCGTCGTGATCGTCGGGGCCGTTCTCTTTGGGATCGAGTGGCGGCGAGAAAGCAAGAAAGACCCGAATCGCTGAGACAACGACCGATTCAAGGGGTGGTGACATTGGCAGGCTGTTGCTTTCGGACTATCAGCGGCCGGTTGCTATGCCGCATACAGACGGGATTCTGTGCGTGGGCCGGTCGCTGTTTTTGCAGAGCTATTATAAAAAGGGCTGCGATATGAATAACAATTTAGAACAAAATGCTGAGCGTCCCGAAAGCCGGCAAGAGCGCGAAAATGAATTGCGGTCAATCCGCGAGATCATCGAACGGATGGCCGAAGCGATGCTCGAAGCGATGAAAGCGCCTGAGGAAAAATATGCAGAGGGACTGAGTGCGTTAGCCGATTTGCTTAATGACCTGAACACAACGGGTGAACGCTTGATCGAGCTGGCGATTGAGATCCGGGACCGTCTGCCAACACCAGCAAAATAACGGATTGTGAACCGAGGGGATTGTTCGGGCGGCAGGTCCTGGAGCGCGGCGGATCATCCCGGGCGACTCCTCGAGCTGAGACTATGTACGAGGTCAGTTATTATCTCAAAGGGCGTGACACGGTGTCAGGCTCTTTCGTCGTGGAAACGGCGGACTTGGCCGAGGTCGTGCTGCTGACTTATGCCGAGTGTGCGCGTATCGTCGGCAGGCATGACTTGACGCTTATGCCGGCGTTTAGCGGGATGTGTGCGGTGGTGACATCGAACTGTTGTGTCGGGACAGTGGGCTTTCGGCGGATCGGGGGGACATGCCGCACGCCGGCGGGTTGTCTTTGAAAAGCAGGGGGTTATAGTACCGGCCGGCCGGCGATCGGCGATCCTGGGCGATCCGAGAGAAAACCTGCAAAATAGGGCCACTTTGGCCTCCAGGGCGTAAACAGGCGGGGGGAATTGGCCCAAGGGGAGATCGTCGCCTGGCGCAAGCGTGGCTGCTCGTATGGAGCGTTCCTGAACAAGCTGTGAGCCTTAACAGCTCGCGCCGGCCCGCGCGTAATGGCGACCAATAAGATTTTCAAGAACCCTATAAAAAGGGAGTTCAGAACTATACTTCTTTCCCTTTTTTGGTATCGCCGCCAGCATCTTGCCATGAACTCGGTTGGGAGGACATACCGGCGACAATTCTAAATCTCGATGAGCCATTACAGGGTCAACTGGATGAGAACTGTGTGCGATTGGATTTTCTGCCCTCGGAGAAAGTTGCCATCGGCAACACTATCGAGAAGCGCGAACGCAAAGCGGCCAAGAAACGCAAAGAGCGAAAACCAATCTGTGGCGGAAATTTACCGCCACAGAACAAAGGTGATACCCGCGACAAGGTTGCCGCCTATCTGGGTGTGAGCGGCAAGACCTACGAGAAAGCGAAAACAGGCGGGAACTGGCCCAGGAGAGGGAGATCTTCGAACGGGGGGCCAACGGGTGGCCATAAACGCCGAGTTGTGGGCGTCTGTGAGCCGACACAGTGGGCGCCGGCATACAACGGAGCAGCCGCGGCGACGTAAACAACTTGATCTGGCCGGCATGGGGCCTTAGAATCGAGGAACATCGGGAACGCCGGCGGGCGTTTGCGATCCGAGAGACCTCGGCTTCGGGCGCACCTGCTTACTGAGGTTTCTCGGATCGACCGAGAAGAAAGTAGGTGCACAATGGCAAAATACGAATCGAAGATCAAAGGCGAATCAGCTATCCGTGTCCTCCGTTCCCTCATTCATAATATGAAATGCTCCTCGAAACCGAGACGTAAACGCGAATCAGTTTCCGTTCCGCTTTATCCGTTCGATGAACAAAAAGACGAAAAGGCGATGCTCAGTGAGACGGAGCTGATTCAGGTCAGTCGTTGCCTGGCTCCCCGGATCCGAGCGTGCGGCCTTGTAAGAACTGATGTCTTGTACCGTTTTACTGCCGGCGATTCGGAGATGAACCGGCTCAAGAGGCTGGTTCGTCGTCTCCTCATTGACAAGCGAATCTTCACGCCGGATGAAGCACGCAAAAGTACTTTCTTCGAACTATTGGGCCCACTCGTCTGGCACGTTGAGCAAGACGACGATCACGTCAATTCAGAATTGACGGAAGGCCTGCGCGATATATGGCAAAAAGCAGTGGGTTATAAGATGCAATGGCAGGCGCAGGCATGGCGGCTAATCGAATTATTGAAGCAACCCGGCGAGGATGTCACGCAAGCACTTTTGCCTCATTTGCTACATGAGGGATCAGCGTGGTGGAAAGGATTACGCGGGCCAACCTCAAGCGATTCGCCCTGGATGTGCTGGGTTCTGGGCAGCGTCCTGGAAAGAGTCTTTGGTGTAGACGATGTACTTATTCCGCGTGAGGCCGCCAGAGAGTTGAATCATTTCAGCAGGTTTTGTATAGCTATCGGGGAAGAAGTCTGGTGGCACTGCTCTCTTGAGAAGTGCAGAACGTACTGGTCTTTTGTGGAATTGGATCTTCTCGCACATGCTCCCATAAACAAAGCAACTGAAAGTGTCGCTGATACCACAGAGACGGACCTGGCAGCAGCGGGCCGGACGGGAACGCCCGGCAGGGATGAGAAAAAGCAAAATGCAGGTAAAGTACCATCCCCCGAACAAACCACAACCTTAAGGAGCTTCATCGAAACGCACTGTGACATTAGCGGCACAGTGGACATTGAAAGCAAAGTCGATTTGCTTTATTGGTATAGCAAAGACCACAAGAACAAAAAGACGAAGAAAATCACAAAGCAAAAAATCACATTGCCGTCTTTGGCTCGGTCATGGAATAAGGGCCAGCAAAAATACTATCTCACCGCGGACCTGATTAAGAACTGGCCGAAATTTCGAGTAGAAATGCCAACTCTACCGCCATTAAAAAACGGCGCTAGTGCGGAATAAGTGGCGCGTAGTAAAGAATAGTGGCGCGTAGTGCGGATTCATCTTTGACACCTTTCCTGCCGTTTTGTTTGATGGCGGCATGGTCACTGAAAAGTATATTTCGGTTGGCGTGCTGGCTCAGGAAACGGGCGTCCCAAAATCACTTTTGAAACGGTACATTCTCGAGGGCAAAATCCCGGCGCTGCGCACGAGGAAGAAAATCCTCTGCAAACCTTCCAGCGTCTTAGCTGCTCTGGATCGTATGGCTTTGGAAGCCGCGAACGGGGGGAGTCATGCCGACGAATAGCCTTGAACCGCTTCTGCCAACTGAACCAGAGCCTCTATGCGTGGTGCAGACGAAAGACCTGCCCCCAGAACTTCTACCGGCGGACCTGCGAAATCGAGGTCAGTGGGTTTGTTGGAAGAAGGGCAAAGTAGCCTCGACAGGGAAATTCGGCAAAATACCCTACAACGCCAAGACCGCTGAGTTAGCGTCGTCCACCGACCCTATCACCTGGTCCAGTTTCGCACAGGTGATAGAGGTTATGCGCAATGGACATGGCTACAGCGGTGCCGGTTTTGTCATCAGTCCAAACGACCTCTTCGTCGGCATAGACCTGGATCACTGCATCGTGTTCGGCAGCCTCAAGCCGTGGGCCGCCCGGACCATTCAATGGATGAACACGTACACCGAAGTCTCGCCGAGTGGCAGCGGCGTCAAACTGTGGCTTAAGGCCCGGATGCCAGCAAGTCACCGAAACAAACGGAAGCCACTGCCCGAATCGTACAACGACCCCGATCCGGACGCCGAGATCGAGATGTACAGCCGGAACCGTTTCTTCACCGTGACCGGCAAGCACCTGATCGGCACGCCGCTATCCATCGAAAACCGACAGGAAGAAGTCGAAGTGTTCTATAAGGAACTCTTCGGCGAAGATCTGTGCGGGGAAGTTACATCGCACGATGAAGACCATAAACCCGACAACGACGGTTTCGGCGGCCCCGACGACGAGCTGCTGGACCTGGCCCGAAAAGCAAGCAACGGCGAGAAGTTCAAAAAGCTCTTCGATGAGGGCGAGATCAGCGACTATGCGAACGACGACTCCCGCGCAGACGCTGCACTATGCACCATGCTCGCCTTCTGGACCGGCCCGAACCCCGAACGCATCGAACAACTTTTTGGCCGCTCCAAACTGGCCGAGCGCGACAAGTGGCAACGCGAAGACTATCGGGAACGAACGATCAAGGCTGCATTGACTAAGTGCAAGGAGTTCTACCATCCCTCCGGCAAAGGAGGCACAGACCCCACTTTTCTGGCTCAACAGTTCCTCAAACCCTATACCTGGACCCCGGACACAGGGGGGCAGAGCCTGACTACGCTGCGCCGATGGCGGGAAGAATGGTATCTCTGGCAGGACCGTGCCTATATGCGGCTGTTGGACGATACGATCAAGCTCACAGTGACCAACTTCTTGCAAGAGGGCAAGAAACAAAAGAAACGCATCGGCATCAAGATTGGACTCGTCGGCAACGTCGCACTCAATCTTCAGGCAATGACGTATATCCACGAAAAACAGGAGCTTAATACTTTTTTGGACGGCGTGGACCGCGGACATTTTATTAGTCTTGAGAATGGCCTCTTGAATCTATCGACACGAGAGCTTGTTCCCCCCACGCCCAACTACTTCACGGCCGTCTCTCTACCCTACGCTTACGACGCGGGCGCGAAATGTCCCCAATTCGACACCTTCCTGAATGATGTTATGCTGGGACGACAGGGCTATATAGAATTGGTGCAAGAATTTATCGGCTATCTGTTCCGGACAGATGTTAGAGAACAAAAATTCCTACTGTGCGTCGGTGAAGGCGCCAATGGCAAGGGGGTAGTCTTCGAGGTTACGCAGGCGTTGATCGGCCCCCAAAACTGCTCGCAAGTCCCTATATCCCGCTTCGGGGACCGCTTCAGCTTGTATTCGACTATAGGCAAAATCTGTAATCTGACACACGAAAGCTCGCATGTGCTGGAGGACGAGGCCGAAAACGTCCTCAAGAGCTACGTATCCGGTGACCGAATGACAATCGACCGCAAACACCGCGACCCCATCGAGATACAGCCGACCGCGAAGCTGCTTATCGCCACGAATTCTTTGCCACGCTTCGGGGATAAGACGATGGCGGTATGGCGGAGAATTCTGCTCGTTCCGTTTGACCTGAGCCTGGACGAAAAATACCAGATCAAAAATATGGCTGAGCAGTTGAAACGGGAATTGCCCGGAATTTTGAATTGGGCGCTGGCCGGTTTGGACCGCTTGAACGCCAACAGGGGCTTCACCGTCCCACAAGGGCAACAGGACCTGATGGAAGAATATAGACGCGACTCGGACCCGGCTCGATCTTTTCTACTCGATCACTATGAAGGCTCGCTGAACGGGGCTTACGTGCCTTGTGCGGATGTCTATAAGGCGTACAGGGCCTTCTGTGAGGGCAATGGGTGCCGCGCGATGGGCGAACGAGGATTGGGCCAACATGTACGCCGGTTGTTTCCCGGCGTCACGAGGCGATATCGAGGGCCGAGAGCGAATCGGGAGTATGTTTACGAGGGCTTGGTGTGCCATGTGTGCTAAGGAAACCCTATTCTCGCTCGTGTAAGGGGAAAGGAATTAATAATAATAGAGAATAATAGAGAGAAGATAGGGAATACATGGCACACACGGCACACGCAAAGGCTGTGATGGAAACTGAAAAGCGAAATCTTTACATGCTGATGCCTCTTGATCGCGTGAAGGCCGACGCGGCGCATGGCGTTTTCTTGGCAATGCAGGCGCTCAGGCGGCGTGACCTGGCGGGAGCGCTGGCAATAGGCTTAGGCGTCGAGCCGGCGGAGCAAAAGGAGAACCATGCAACAGCTTGAGAGAACGAGACCGGCCGAGACCGAGGATGAAAACGAAAGTCGACCATGTCCGATTTTAGTACACGTGGCTCCCGAAGACGCGGCCAGTCTTCAGGTGGTGCGCGAGCGGGTATGTGAGCATTTAAAAGACGATTGTTTAGCCTGGTTGAAGGATGACGAGGTGACGCCATGGTAAGGCAAGCAGACAACGCCCCGAGGTTAACCCGCGTTAGGCAGGTCAGATCTGCTGACCGGGAAAAGAGAAAAAACGTGATGCAAGAAAGTGAAAACAAAGGCATTGTCGTAAGTCAAGGAAGGCAACGGGCTTACAGGGTTCATGGGTCCCTCCTGGGCAAAGATCGCCAGCGGATAAGCGAGCCGCGGAATCGGGAAACGCTTGAATTTTTTTTTTGGAACCTTACATACCTATGATTTCAGGGGTCCTAAAAATGACGAACCGGCTGTCTCAAGTGCAACTCGTCGAGTTGTTCGGCGTAACCAGGCAAGCGATCTCGAACTGGGGCCGGGCCGGTATGCCGCGCGGTCGTGACGGGACTTACAGCTTGCCGGACGTCGTGCGCTGGCTCCGAACCTTTTACAGAGCGAGTGCGCAGAAAGAATACGAACGCCGACTGTCGGCGATGCGAAGAAAAGTCACCCGTAACGCGGCTCAGCTTCAGAAGTTTCTGGCCGGCGGGAAAATCGAATGATGAACAAAACAACTCTACTTTTTTGAAAGGGACAGAAAATGTCACCAGAAACAATTATGCTACCACCAGAGGTTGTTGGTAGGAGAATGGTCGAAAGCGAAGATATCCCGATGATGACCCTCGGGGATATGTCCCCGGCGGACCTGGCAAGGAACCAAGGGCGATGAATGCAGGACATGAAATCACGATTTCCCCGCTTCTTCTTACGCCAAGAGAAGCGGCCAGGACCTTGAGCATTTGCGAGCGGACCCTGTATGGCCTGACCAAAGTCGGCGAATTGCGGGTGGTGAAGATCGGGCGGGCCGTCCGCTATGACGTGGGCGATTTACGGGCCTGGATAGAGAGGGCGAAAAAATCTTCAGAAAGCCCTTGATATTGTTGTCAGACATGATTATATTGTGATATATGAGACACAAAAAACCAGGACGAAAAGCCCTGCCGAAGGCGCAGCGCCGGAGCGTAAAGATCACCTTCCGCGCGACCGTTGCCCTACGCAAGGCGTTGGACGATAAGGCCGAACAGGAAGGCAAGACAATGGGCACGTACATAGCCGATGTACTTCAAACCCAAATCGAAAGGAGCGAGTGATATGGCCTCAATTTCCAGAGATCCAAACGGGCGAAAGCGGCTTTTGTTCGTAGCCGAGGATGGGGCAAGGAAGACAATCCGGCTCGGAAAAAGCAGTCTCAAGCAGGCCGAAGCCTTTAAGGTCAAGCTGGAGGCGCTGATTGCCGGACGGCTTACCAGGACCATCGACGCCGAAACGGTCCGATGGATTGCCGATTTGTGCGATGAGACCCATGCGAAGCTGGCCGCGGTGGGGCTTGTCGAGCAGCGAACCATCACCACGTTGGGGGCCTTCCTGGACGGCTACTTAGAGAGCCGGGCCGACTTGAAGCCGAACAGTATCATTGTCTATGGGCATACGCGGCGTACACTCATCAAATTTTTTGGTTGTGAGAAGCCTCTGCGTCAGATCGAGCCGGAAGAGGCCCAAGCATGGAGGGCTTGTTTGACGGAGCAGGGCTTAAGTGAAGCGACGGTGAACAAGCGGACCGGCAATGCCAAGGTTTTCTTCGGCGTGGCGGTGAAACGGCAATTGATTGCATCGAACCCATTCACGGAGCTTGAGTCGAAGTCGATAGCGAACAAGTCACGGCAGTATTTCCTGGAGCGCAGGGATGCCGAGAAGATTCTTTCGGCCTGTCCTGATAGTCAATGGCGGCTTATCTTCGCACTGTGCCGATACGGGGGTCTGCGGTGTCCGTCTGAAGTCCTGGGCCTGCGATGGTGCGACGTGAACTGGCAGGAGGGCCGGCTGCTCATTCACAGCCCAAAGACAGAGCGGCACGAGGGCCGGGAAAGCCGAGTCATTCCCATATTCCCGGAGGTCCTGCCGTACCTTCAAGACGTATTTGACGCGGCGGAGCCGGGCACGAGCCGGGTAATTACTCGTTACCACAACGCGAGCCAGAACTTGAGAACAACGCTACAGAAGATCGTCAAACGGGCCGGCCTCAAATGCTGGCCGAGACTCTTTCAGAATCTTCGGGCGAGCCGGGAAACGGAGCTTGCTTCACAGTTTCCTCTGCACGTGGCAACGGCCTGGATAGGCAACACGGCGCGGATTGCCGAGCGGCATTATCTTCAAGTGCCGGACCAGTTTTTTGACTTAGCGAACCGTATCGAAAAGAACGCCGAACCGACCGAACAAGAGGCGGCGCAGAATACGGCGCACGCGGCGCATTTTGCGGCGCAGTACCATGCCGCACTGAGCGGCACTGAGTGGAAGGCAAACCCACCGGACGGGCTGAAAAACGCGGTTTTGCCACTTGTTGCGGCTGCTTGCAACTCAGTGCAACATGCCAGGATGGAGACGAAGGGAATCGAACCCTCATTTCCGCGATGCGACCGCGGCGTGCTCCCGTTACACCACGTCCCCGAGACCACCTTATGATTTCCGAACCCGATTCTACAGCGGCGGGTCCTGGATGTAAAGCATTTTCACATGCGCAGCCCGGAAACCGTCAAAATGTCCATTTCTCATAGCACACTACTTTCTCTATCGGTTCCCGTTTTGGTTCGGGCTTGCTGTCGGCCGGATAGCCGAGAGCCATCAGTTCGATAATCGCGATATCGTCCGGAACGTTTAGGATTTGCGCGACTTTCGCAGGCTCGAACGAGCCGATCCAGCACGTGCCGAGTCCTAACTCGGTGGCCTGCAAGCAGATATGCTCCAGTGCTATGGCCACGTCGATGGGCGCGATGGCCTGGCCGCATTGCATCACGTAATCGCTGTTGCTGCACGCGACGATAATCGCCCCGGCTTTCTCGAATACAGCAGGCCGGTTGGTGGTCGCTGCCACCTGGCGTTTGGTTTCTTCGTCGGTGACAACGACAAAACGCCAATCCTGCATATTCCTGGCCGACGGCGCCAGCCGGGCCGCCTCGAAAATCGTATCCAGCTTCTCCCGCTCGATTTTCCTGTCCTGATAAGCCCGGCAGGAGTATCGCCTGCAAATCACGTCGAATATGACCATAGGTTCACCTCAAGTTCTTTACCCCATCGATTGCGGGCGGTTCGCCCGCCGCGAGAAGAAACGTCGCTGCTCCACCAGGCCGGCAGCTCTCTGGCGTTGCTCGTATTCTCAGCCTTGTTCATAGTAGTATTCTACATCGAATTGGGCGCTCTATGCAAATCTAATATGGTGCAGTCCGCTGGGTTCCTGCAGCTCGCACACAGGAACTGTGGTGCTATCGTAAGGCGGCCACACGACCGGGCGAGGGCTGATTCACTCTGATATGATCCTGAGAATAATCCGTTCTCTGTAGATTTCACCGATTGACGTTGGCAAGACCCAGAAGAAATTGCGGCGGGGCTGACTGAGAGCAGTCCCGTTTTCTTTCGTCTCGCGGCGCAAGCCCGCGGCGGCCTAACGCAGCCCGCAGGCAAGGCACATCAATATCAGCACAGATAAAGCGATAAGATTAAGGTAGAAGTAGTTTAGTCCGCTCATCGTTCGTTCCCCCCATTACACCTGTATTATACACGATCCGGCGTCAAGAGTCAAGGGATTTCTTAGTTCAGGCATCGGTGCAACGTTCTGTCTGACGTGCTATGAAAAGAGCCCCTGCCCCTCGGAGGGAGAGGGTTTATCGAGGCAGGGGCTTCAATGGGCCGCGAGCATAGCGCTCACGGCCCCGTTGTATATTTCGTTTTTTTGTGTTCTTACAGTGTTCTGCGTCTTCGCAGCCAGCCGACCAGGCCAACGCCGATTCCACCCAAAAGAACAGCGCCGGGCGCCGGAATGACCTGGAGCAGAACGTTGTCTATGCCGACGTAGCTGTCCTTGATGCTGTCAAGGCTGTTCCTGACCTCGAAGACTACGGTGTACATCCCCGCACTGGCAACAGAAAGGCTCCATGTTTCCCAGGGAGTGCCCCAGTAGTCTTGCGGGTCTGCGTTCACAGAATCCATCGCGTGTGTCAAGATTAGCGGGCCTGCCGTTCCTACGCCCGAATACACGCTTAACGAGGCGGTGTCGTCGAACGGCTTGAAGTCCTGTGAGTCCCAGAAGTAATCGAACATCAGAGGGTAGCCCGGCGTCATGAAGTAGCTTTGATACAACTGGGTGAGACTGCCCGGCCCGTCAGTTTTCAGCAGTGCAAAGTAGCTGCCGTCCGTCGGACCCCAACTCGTCACCCCGTTCCCGCCGGGATCGCTATGGCCTGTGACAACGTCTATGGAAGCCCCATCCGGCACAGTCCACGACCAGCCGGTCAGGTCGCCGGTCTCGAAGCTCCCATTCGTCGGACCGGCCCGCGCCCGCGAAACGGGCATCAGCAATGCTGCCAGAGCACAAACCACTAACAGTTTTTTCATTCCCTTTCTCCTTGTCAGTAGTTACATCAACCTCCTGTACGAAGGGCCTTGCGCACTGGCCCTTCGTGGCGCGCACATAGCGCGCTAATCGAAGTAAAAGCGAAACGTGGGTGGAAAACCGACCGAACGAGGCCGCAGAAATGGGCGCAAACCGACCACCACCCCGGGCTCACAGCCCCGGACAGCAATCCGGATTGCACCACTCCTCTGTTGTTGGCCGCATTACATGACTCCACCTTTTGTTCCATGCCTGACACGATCAGGCCGTTGCCCAGGAACTGTGGAACTGTAACACGTCGTGAAGCTGCGCCCCTTAGATGGCCACAACCTCACTTTCCTACTTTTACCACACACCCCATACCCCCGTCAAGAGAAATTTTCGCGAAAAATGAAGTTTTTTTCACCCCTCCTGCGGGCTTTCCCGCTTGGTGCGGATTTGTTGGGGCGCGATAGCCGCAGCGCGCAAAGCAAAGGGCTGGCGCCAAGACGCCAGCCCCAGAAAGTACCTGACACTTTTAGGTCTGCTATTACGGCAGTGGCAGTGTATCCCATGCTGTGGGATCGTCATAGTTCGAGACGTCGGTACCGACACGGTAGATGCGAACCTGGAGCAGCTTCAGGCCATGGTTCTCATACTCCCAGTATTCGTTCGCCAGCATGTCATCGAAGATCGGAACGCGAACGTAGATGGTATCAACAAGTACTAGATCATCTACTTGGCCATCACCATCAGCGTCCTGAAGCTCATAGACTTCGACTTTGAGGACAATGGTCAGAAGGGCTGCGGTCTGGTTCGTGAATATGGATTGGCCTTTCTCACGTAACAGTACGCCCGTCGACTCTATTGAACATACTCCACCAAGGTCTGCAAGCTTATTAAGAACTTTTACATCATCTGCACCTAGAAAATTCATTAAATTACTCTCGACAACATCTGCACAGGTGGTGATCTTCGCCCATCCGCCTGGTTTGCCGAGAGGTCGTACAAAGATAGAATAGGCTGTTATGGTATCAGTCTCTTCGGTTTCTTCGCCGACCACATAGGGATCAAGTCCAGGATCCGGCAGTGCCAAAACAGCCGCGCTACCACCCGTACCGTTCTTGTCCAGTACTTTGAATTCATCGGCCTCAGTTCCCGGCGCATCATTAGTACCACTCTCAACCAGATTGATCTTGCTTTTGCCGTAAAGGTCGACGAATATGACTCCGCCACCAGCACCATCCATGTTGACATTTTTCGGATTCGTGACCCCGATGATGTTCAAGTTGTAGTGCTGACCAGTCAAAACTGCGTCGTCGACAATACCATCTCCTATACCTGGCGCTACCGCGAACGTTGTCCCAACGGCCATTAGAACGACCAGGCTTTCGATTACTAACTTTTTCATTTTTTGCTCTCCTTTTAATAATGATTTTTGAAGTTAACTTCATTCTTCGGCCTTCTGTTTTGCCGTGCGTCCACGGCCGAGACCTTCAGACACGTCAATTGCCTCCGCTCAATACCTCCTTTCTCCCCCCCGGGCTACTTCATACCAAACAGAAGTTTCCATTCGGCCGAATCGCCGTTACGACCGCGCGCGAGTCCTTCTCCCAGCTCCGCGCGAACGCGCGATTCCTTTTCAAACAACCGTAATTATCGTGCCGGAAAGCCCGACCAGGCACATAGCATGGCTTTCCACCACCACTCTCACTACAGATACTAAAGAACCAGAAGCAAGCTGTCAAGTAGAAAGTCCGAAAAAGAACGCATTTTTTTGGGGGGCCGGCCCGCGCACGCGGAGTCCTCGCCCTCGGCCGCCGCAAGGGCAGATTAGTGCCTTCTATGCGAGGCCAGGCCAATCCCGACGATGGGGGAGTGCTCTCGCAGGTGCTTTTCTGCGGCTCTGAGCCGCCGCCGGCCCGCACGGGCCAGTAGCATCGCAACGACCACTGCGGCGAGAATCCCCACCAGTTCCCATCTGTCCCATTGCCGGTAGTAGAGCCACGAGGCGTACTGCGTGAGTCTGTTGATGATGCCTTGCAGGGTCATCCTTTTTACCTCCGAATCTCAGGCTAATCGCCAATCCTTTTGCTTTTCGTTCGCCCCGTAAGAGCGTATTCGAGGTAACCCTATTGCATTGTGTTACAGCCGCATGGAGGGCAGGAAGGGCGCAGCATGTTGCATTCACGGGGAGCTCCTTCTCGCCACTTCTGCTTTAACGAGTGGAAGTTTACCAACAAGGCCGGGATTTGTCAAGAAAAAAATCTGGAAAAAACTAATGTAGTGTGCGAGGAGAAATCCTGGCGGGTTCAGGCGGCCCCTCGCTGAGATTTCCAGTATATGTTCCACAGACCGCTATGGTAGAGACTGGCCAAGGCCATCATC
>Ga0307380_10007984_pt1 | contig 13647 bp, 13 predicted proteins | sample UN3MG_FD_202239 | JGI IMG/M metagenome (GOLD analysis project Ga0307380, IMG submission 202239) | Soil microbial communities from Risofladan, Vaasa, Finland - UN-3 | ecosystem: Environmental > Terrestrial > Soil > Coastal area > Acid sulfate soil | place: Finland: Risofladan, Vaasa | collected... | reverse complement strand
AGGAACCAGAAGTAGAGGGAGGTGCCGGACATTGCGGAACCGTAGCTCGGGTGCGCTGACGCGCCATCCGAGGTCCGGCTTTGGGATTTCGTTGATAGCCGCAACTGCCAGACCTCGGATGCACGCAACGGCCCTGCAACCCGCGAAGCGGCCGCATATCGACTACCTACCCCAGGACTATCGCAGTTCTTCAGGTTGGCCGGCGCCTTCGTCGACTGGTTCCGGCTCCCGCGCGAGCTCCGCGATTATCTCCCTGATGCGCATGTCCAAGAGATCCTGGATCTTGTGTGGCTCGAGGCCGTAGAGGGCTCCGGCAAGTTCGTGGGGCAGTGAGAGGAACCGGGACTTCACGACGAGGATGCGTTGGATGCGCCCCCTCTCCACCTCAGCGGCGGATACGTATTTTCCACGGATCACATCGAGCGTGATCTCCTCTTGCTTCGCTTTGAGTTGCCGGTACCGGGCTGCCCACCAGTCCCCATCCTTGCCTTCGAGAAGGTCACCGTCGATCGGCTGCCCGGCAGCCTTGGCCGCGCGTGCCGCGTGCCAGGTGTGGACGGCGATGATGTCGTACGAGCCATCGGCCCGGCGTGGGCAGCCGGCGCGCGTCCACTTCTGGATCGAGCGTGTGCCGACCTGAAACACCTCAGCCAGTTCCAACTGGGTGCGGCAGATGCCCGGCCTGCTCGGTTCCGCCTTGCGCTCGTACTCTTCCAGTTCGCGCATCTCACCGGGTGCGAGCGTCTTCCCGCCGGCCAGGCGTTCGAGAAGATGCATGTGCCGCTTCGTCCGCGCGATGTGCATGACATCAGGCTTCGCGGGCTGAGCCTGGGTGTTTGCGGCGTCGTTGTCCGTGCGGTCCACTGCGATGTTCGTTCACTCCCGCGGGCTGAAAAAAGATCAGATTTCCCTGAAAATACTGCTTGCAATTCGCTCGAACCGATGGCTTAATGTCAGTGACGTAAGTGCGTGGGCGGCAACAACATAGGACGCAGAACAGGAGACCGAAAGATGAAGAATGGGACACCGAAAGACACGACCGCGGCGCAGGCTGACAGGGCGATGATTGAGGAGGCGATGCAGTCCACACTCTCGCCCGAGGCGGTTGCCGCGCTGGCCTGGGGCGCCAGGCGAACCATCACCAACGACCAGAAGGTGCAGCGGCAACTCGACTGGCTTGCAACCATCCTTGAGAACATGGTTGGCGGCCCCATCGAGCACCAGAAAGCCTGCGACGAGCTCGGACTGGAACGGTAGAATTGCAGCCGCGTGCACGGCACCACACACGCGGGCGGGGGTGCACGACCTCGCCCGCATAGCAAAAGGACCGAAGCGATGAAGAAGAACGAGATCAAGATTGGCGGACAGTACACCTGCAAGGTCAGCGACAGGATCGTAGTGGTCAAGATCACCGGCCAGAACCCGCACGGCGGATGGGACGCGGTCAACCTCACCACGAACAAGACGGTGCGCATCAAGTCGGCCCAGCGGCTGCGATCCGCCAAGTTCGTCGACCAGAAGGCCCTGGCCGAGCAGGCCGCCAGCCGCGCGAAGGGCGGCAAGGGGAAGGACAAGGCCAAGGCGATCGAGGCGGAGGCCAAGGCGCCCGAACCGGAAGTACCGCTGGCGGAACCCGCAGCACCACACGCCGCCCCCGTTGCCACGGGTGGCGACGGACCGTCGGACGCGACCACTGCTACCACTGAGGGGGCCGTTGCCGACACGGGCGAACCGGGTGCGACTGGTGGCAAGCGGATGGGCTTGGTGTCGGCGGCCATCCAGATTCTGAAGGACGGCGACAACACGTCGATGGGCGTCAAGGAGATGGTCGAGCAGGTGACGGCCAAGGGCCTCTGGTCGCCCGCCCGCGGCGGCAAGACGCCCGCCGCAAGCCTTTACGCGGCCATCTTCCGCGAGATCAAGCAGAAGGGCGAGGCCAGCAGGTTCACCCAGCCCGACCGCGGCAAGTTCGCCCTGAAGACGTAGGTGGTTCACGACGGCGACCTCCTCAGAATGCCCCGGCAAGAGATGCCGGGGTGTTCTGCGTCATTCCAATGCGCATCACTCGTTCTTCCCACGTCGCTTTGCCCGCTGACCCGGTGAAGGCTCTACGGGGGCGCCGACCAGTTCGCCTTGCGGCGGATCGGGGCCGAGCCGCTCGGCCTTGCGGCCCGTGAACTCCTCCCACCTCTTGACTATCACATCACAATACAGCTCGTCGATCTCCATCAGGAACGCGTTCCGCCCGGTCTGCTCGGCAGCGATCAGGGTGCTGCCCGACCCGCCGAAAAGGTCGAGGACGTTCTCGCCGGGCAGCGACGAATACTGTATCGCCCGCACAGCCAACTCGGTGGGCTTCTCCGTCAAATGGATCATGCTTTGCGGGTTGATTTTTTTGACATGCCAGATGTCGACGACATTGTTGGGGCCGTAGAAGTGATGCCCCCCGCCTTCCTTCCAGCCGTAGAAGCAGAGTTCGAAGCCGCCAAGAAAATCCTTCCGCGTCAGCACAGGTGACTGCTTGTGGTGTAGGCCGGGCGTTACAGCCCGACCCCAACCCCGAACCGGACGTGCTTGTTTCCAAGCATCCGGCTCTCCAAACACTTCTTGGCTGCGTGCAGTCAATGACGGGCCTCTCGTTGTTGATGCGTCTTCTGCCAGTGACAATCCCAGCAAAGTGTCTGGAGATTGTCGTCCGCATTGGACGCTTCAAAGGTGGCAAACTCGGCGACGGGTCGGATGTGGTCGAGGTGGGACGTGCGATGCGTCACCTGCTTCCCGCATACCCTGCAGCGGTGGCTGTCCCGCCGCAGTTGGGCGAGCTTAAGGTCGCGCGTCCCCGGCCGCTTTCGCTCCTGAAGTTTCAGGAGCTTCGCGTCACGGTCTTCTTCGACATCCTGTTCATAGGCATTCACCCCATCGGGCTCGTATGGTTTCGGGGAAGGGACGTTGAGTAGCACCGGCCTGCCAGACAGCTTGCCAAGGAACTCCATCCGTTGGTAGTGGATGGTTCCCTTGAAGTAGTGCTGCTTGAGGCATTTACCGGTTGGAATGTCGTTCTTCCGGCAGATCGCTTTCACCATTGACCAGAACGCATAGTTGTCCATGGTGTTGGCGACTTTGGGGTAATCGTGCCCCAACCGGAAGTATTCCGACCAGCCACGGAGTACCAGGTTCGCCCGGTAGATTCGGGCGGAAATGGACACCTGCTGGGCTACGTGACGTATTTCTCGATCCAGCTTTGCCTTCAGGGCGGTGATCGCCTTTTGGCCGATCTTGGTCTTGACGATCATCTTCCCACGTCGCCCAATACCGCATTCGAGCCGGAATCCGAGGAATTCGAACCCGTCACGAACGTGCGTGATGTGTGTCTTCGCCTCGGAGAGCCTCAAGCCGCACTCGCGCAGCAAGAACTCTCCGATCTCACCCTTGAGCGCTTCAGCCAATTGCTTTGAGCCTCGGATGATGAAGACGCACCAATCGTCGGCATAGCGGACGAACCGATAATTCGGACGTCCGTAGTACCGTACCATCTGTCGCTCCGCGCTGTCATGTGTCCCTTTGGCATGCAGGAACCAGTCCAGCTTGTTGAGGACCACATTGGCCAGCAGGGGCGAGATCACGCCGCCTTGCGGTACGCCTTTATCGGTAGGCTGGACTTCCCCGTCGACGCTGACGCCGGCTTTGAGAAACCGTCGAATCAGGTCGAGGAACTTGTTGTCCATTACCTTATCGCGTACCGCCTTGAGTATTGTCGCGTGAGAGATCTCGTCGAAGCACGCCGTGACGTCGCCTTCAATCACCCATGTATATTTCTTCTGCATGAGCAATCGGCAGCGGCAAACGGCCTGGTGGGTGCTTCGATTCGGCCTGAACCCGTAGGAACTACTGTGGAACTCAACTTCAAAGATCGGCTCAAGGGCCATACGCATGGCCTCTTGCACGATCTTGTCCCGGAGGCACGGTATCCCAAGCGGGCGCATTTTGCCGTTTGCCTTGGGGATAAGTACCTGCCTGACGGGTTTCGGCTGATACGTTCCACGTTTCAGTTCCTGCCGGAGTTTCTCAAGTTGCGAGTCGAAGTTCTTTTCAAACTCCGACACCGTCACCCGATCCACTCCAGCCGCTTTGCCACGAGAGGTCGTCAGAACACGTTGGGCCGCCTCACGAATCCACGTCGGATTGTGCATCAAGTCCATAAGCTGTCGTATCCGGTTGTCGTACGGATTCACCGGAAACAGCGGCAGGCCTGATGCGCGATGGGCCTTGTGTTCTTTCGACTGCTCCCACAACCTTCTCTGAACTTCCGCCACGTTCATTGAAAAGCCTTTCAATTAACGAACCCTTTGGTTGTTCAGAACGAACTGTTCTGCTTCCCTTCGCCATGTGATCGGTGTTACCGTCTCAGACTACTACGGAAGCTCCGCCACTTGACCGCCTCATCGGTGGGGATTCGACCGGCTCTGCAAGAGCCGATCTATCCGTGTGTGCACCGTCTGCCGTACGGCCGGCGTTCTACTCGGTCAAGCTTCACTGGTTCCCTTGCTGGCACAAACCGCTTTCGCCCAGGCCCCGACTCTACAGCCACCCAACAGCGTTCTGCTGCTCCTCCAAACACCGGCAGGTACTTGACCACCCCGCCGACTACGGAACTCTTGCGAGTTCGTCATGGCATTCGGCTGAGACAATACCGTTTGCCCGTTTGGATCATTCCCTATTCCGGGGAACTGCCCCCCGGACGGCTTCTGTGTTATCGGGAATGAGGTCATCGTTTTCCGAAGGTGTTAGTCAGTTTCCTAATTAAGTAGCCACGCGAAAGCACTACCTGGAGAGACTGCCACGGCTAAGAAGCCTTGCCTGTGTCTCCCTTTGTCCGGAGAGCTATTTCGCCGGCCGGTTCACACTTCCCGGCCAACTTACTCCGTAGGTACGATGGACGGCCAAACGTCCACGGTGCGTATCACACATTGCCAAACAAGGTGTCTCGCGTCGTTTCATTGTCTGTTTCCAGTCAATTACGCGGCGTGATACATCAGTCGCACGTCCCACACGATCCCCTGGGCGAAGTAGAGACCAGCGGCCTTCAGCGGCGCCGGGTAGTTTGCGATGTTCGCGTAGCCACCCCAGATGTAGAACGATCCGCCGGGTTTCAGGGCCGCCGCCGTGTTGTTGAACCAGGCTTGGAGCATCACGGCGAACGCCTCGTCGCTGACGAAGTCGTTCTCGAGGGGGCGGTCCTTCGGCCGAAGCTTCTTGTGCGTGGGCTTGCGGTGCCCGTGGATCGCCTCGTCCATCGCCTGGTGGTGATGATCAGCAGCATTCCCGAACGAAGACAGGCCGGCTGCCACCGCGTTGTTCGAGCGCGGCTCAACGCGAACATTGTACGGCGGATCCATATTCACGAGGTCGATCACCGCGCCATCAAGCAGCCGGTGGACGTCGTCCACGCTGGCAGCATCGCCGCAGAGCAGTCGGTGCTCGCCGAGCTGCCATAGATCGCCCGGCTGCGTGATCGCGGCATCGGGCGGCTCAGGCACGTCGTCGGGATCGGTCAGCCCTTCCTTCACGCCGGCGCCCGCGGTCAGCAGCTTCCCGAGCTCCTCCTCGTCGAATGCGAGCGAATCGAGATCGAAGCCGCCCTCGCGCAGCTCATTCAACTCGATCGGCAGGATCTCGAAATCCCAGGTGGCCAGCTCGCCGGTCTTGTTGTCGGCAATGCGATAGGCCTTCACCTGCTCGGGCGTCAGGTCCTTGGCGACGTGCACCGGGACCTTCGCCAGGCCGAGTTGCTTGGCGGCCTTCCATCGCGTGTGGCCGGCGATGATCACGCCGTCCTGATCCACCACGATCGGCTGGCGGAAACCGAACTGCTGCAGGCTGGCGGCGACTGCGTCGACGGCCTTGTCATTGATGCGGGGATTCCGCTCGTAGGGGCGGATGGTGTCGATGCTTCGAAGCTCCGTGCTGAACGTCTTGCTCACGCTGATCTCCTGTCGTTGGAAAAGGCGGACACGTACAATCAACTCTCTCTACTAAGGCGACTAGTTCGCGTGCCCGCCGGGGACGATCCAGGCGGGGAAGGAACCATTTTCATCCATGAGTTCTTTTTTCTATACACGCGCGCGTTCCTAAAGACCGTTCTGATCGGGGCCCTTATACGCGCGCGCGTGTGATAGAAAAAAAGCCATGGATAGCCATGTTCATTAATCCGTAGAACTGGCAAGGCTTTTCCAAACCGACAGACGGACGCCCCACGCGGCCCCCCTTCGCAACGCTGGGGTAGCGTGATGAGAAATTGCCGCCCGTGCATCGCCCTTTTCCCACACGTTTTTCGCTGCTCCAATGTGCCATCTCACATTAGCCACGAGGTAACTCCGCACGCTTTACCGTCCAGCCACCAAAGTAGCCACTGTTGCGGCCAGAACAAGGACTGCCAGAGCCGCGAGAACCTTCAACGCCCGGAGGAGACACAATGGCATCGCCGATCGCTCCTGTGACGTTTTGTCGTTCTTGACGTTTCTTCCCTTACCCTTTCTATCTGCCCCCATGCCTATTCCTTCTTTACTTCTCCTTTTTCTTTTCTGCACAGAGATATAAGGGAAAAGGTTGCGGGAAAAACGACATAAACGGCATGAACGACAACCGCGCTGTACAAACTCGTACGCCATAACCACTTCCGCTGCCCATTTCCTTCGGGAAAAAACGACATGAAACGTCGCCAAAACGACACGAAACGACATGATTCACGGGCCTTGCTCCTCACACCGGGCCACCTTCCGCAGGCGATAGACCCGGCCTTCGACGCCTCGTTCACCCACCGAAACCTCGTAGCCCACACTCCGTAAGGCGGCCTCGATGTCCCGGAGCTTCCAGCCGAGCGACTTCACGCTCTGCGGGTAGATGGGCTTCTTCCTGTCCTCGATGGGGATCGCCATCATGATCTTCTGGAACAGCTCCGATGGCGACCCGGTGAACCCGTTCGACTCGTCCACGATCCCCATGACAACCTGGGCAAGGTCGCTCATCTCCACCGCGTCCTCCCATGTTGAGCTGATCGCGTCGGCATACGACCGGAGGAACTCCCCGGGCTCGTACCCGAAACCGTGGGCGAGCGCCTGGCCCCAGAGGGCGAAGTCGGCCATGCGCGGCAGGTTCTCCTTCTGCATCCTGTCGATCACCTTAAGTGCCTTGACAACTGCGTCGAGGAAGGCCACGAGGATTTCCGCTTTCGCCGCCCGCCATTCATCGTCTAGGTCCCGCTCCGTTTTGCGCTTCTCTGGCGCTTCCAGTTCGAACAGGATCGTTCGGTCGAGGAGGTCGCCGTGCCAAGCGGGGATGCTGATCGTCGTGATCGCTACGCACCGCTGGTAACTCCGGGCAAAGTCCTCGTCGTCGGTGTACAACTTCCGTTGCGAACTCCCGTGCCCCGTCACGGCCCGGCACAATGTATCCGAGAGCCAATCGGATATGGCTCCGAGGTTGTCGAATGCGGCGAACCAATGTTGCGCCAGCATGTGCTCGGCTTGGCCCTGGTCCTTGGGGTTGCTGAGCAGAGGGCTGGACGATGGATCAACGATGTCCTTGATGCGCCGCATGGTGCTGCTTTTCGCGCGGCCGGGGCTCCCATGTATGCCGAGAATTGGGTGCGGGATTCCTGGGATGAAGTAGCTCGCCGCTGTGACAAGGGCCAAGAGCCGCTTCTCGGGCCTCACGTTCACGAAGCTCCATAACTTCTCGATGTCGCTTAGCACACCGTCGCCTGGCACAAGCTGGGCTTGCTGGTGCTTGTGGCGCCTGAAGCAAGGCGGCAGGTCTATGACGTGCCACCCTTCCCGCGAAATCTCGATCCCCTGCCATTCGTCGTTCGTCAAGTCATAGACGATCTTGCCGTCCACCCAGCCGACGCGATTGTAGAGCGTCCGCCGTGGTTGCACCATGCACTTTGCCTCAACCTGTAACTTCGCTTGGTTCAACGCCTCGCTGCTCGGCGGCACCCCGTGATCCTCGCGGTACTTCTGCGCCATCCAGCGGCGGAAGTTTCCATCGGTCGTAGGCCAAAGCTCGTTGTGCCCTTTGAACGGCAGCAGAACGTAAAGCTCTCCGTGCTGATCCTGCACGTACTCCGCGATGCTCTTCTCGCAAATCTGCGTCAGCATTTCCGCCTGCGTGAGCCGCCGTTCATCCTCACCGTCCTGCGCGTTTGCTGTGTGCCTTTCCACTTCCTTCCGAATGGCCAGCTTCGGCATCCACCGCACCGCTGCCTTGATCTTGGCGATCACTGCTTCCCTATCGGTATGGCTCTCGTGCCGCGTGGCCAACTCGCAGGCCCGCGTCACCTTCTCCTGATCCGTCATTCGTTTGTCGGCGAGGATCAAGTCCACTGCGTCGTATCGCGGCGCCCTGGAGAGAGCTTCCCGCAGACCGTCCGGCCCCTTCTCCGCGAAAATGTCGTTCACGTCCTTCTGCCCCTCGTGCAGCACCGGGCTCAAGTCGAACACCCCACCGGTGGGATAGAACCGCTCGGCATAGGCGAATGCGGCTTTCTGGCCAGCGGCATCTGTGTCAAAAATCGCCACTGCACCAATCCGCTCCAAGTCTTTCTCGTGCGCCTTCCAGCCGTTCGTGCCCGGCGACCAGATCGCGGGCAGATCGGCCGCGACTGCCGAAAAGTAGCCGAACACTCCCTCGATCAGAAACGGCCCGTCGCCCTTGCCGTAATGCCGGATCAACGGCGGCCGCAAGAACTCCCCCCAGGGCATTACGTACTTCTTCTTGTCGTCTTCGGGTCGCACAGGTCGCCACAAGACCGCATAGGAGCACGTGTCACCTTTCCAGAAGGGCACCACAATCGCATCCGGGTACTTTGCCCAGGTATGATCCGGGCACTTGTCCGGCAGATGACGACCGAACCGCAGTGTGCCGATGAATTCGTCGCTGAAGCCCCGCTGCCGCAGTCGCGCCCGATCCTCATCGGTCAAGTGGCCGTGGCAAGCCAACGCGTACTTGGTCAGCTTCTCGACGTTCACCTGCCGTGCCTCGAACCGCAGCACCGCTTCCGGGTCGTCTTCATAGGGAATGCCGTAGTCGTGGGCCAGCGTCTTTGCCGCGTCAAGCGAGTCCCAATGGCCGTTGTGCTTGAGCATCAGGTCGAAAACGTCGCCGCCAGCACCGCAGGCGAAGCACTTCCCATGCATGTTATCCCGCGCGATGCCGAAGCTGGGATGCGTCTCCCGGTGGAAAGGACAGAGGATGTTCCGCCCCGGCACTGCGTCACGTACACCGTAGTAGCGGCCAAGTACATCGGTGACACTGACCCGCGATTTCACTTCCGCAAAAAGGTCATGGTTCATCCCGCAACTCCGTCTCGCGATGTTGAACTACAGCTCATCCGGGGTAGCCGGCGTGGGGACCGCGCTGAGCGTTGCTGACGGCACCGAGGACGGCTCGATCACCGCACGGGGCGGTGTCGGCTGTGAGAGTGTTCTCGCCGTCATGCCTCAGGCCTCCTTTGAGCAACATTGTGGCTTGGCCCCGGCCGGTGAGGTCTTGGCCGGCAATTCCGACGCCGGCAGGGTGTGAAACGGTGAAGTGCTCCTGCCTGGAGTGGTTCCGGGTTTCGCACACTTCCCTGACTTGATGAAGCTCACGATAAGGTCCGCCATCGACTCGACCAACTTATCCGTCTCTTGCGGCGACAGCTTGTGATAGTGCCGCGTGATCTGAAGGAATGCTCTTTCAGCCGGCATCACGTTCTCCATATCTCTGACAGGAATGCCTCAATCGCGGGGTGCGGCTTCAGGTTGACTCGCGAGCCCGTCCTCTTCTTTCCGCTGACCATCGCATGGGTCTCGATTCTGTGCAGCGACCTCTTTCGGATAACGTCGAGGTTCCTGAACAGCCGCCAGACAAGGTCGTCATCCACCTGGCTCACCGCCACAAGACCTCCGATTACCAGCGCCTCTTCCTCGAAGAGGTCATTGACGAGTTTCCTAGCTTCGCTTGTGCTGATCATCTGTGTGTTCTCCGCCGGCGATCAGACGCCTCTACCTAGAGAAAGGGGGGTGGGGGCTGTTGAGCGGGACATGTTTTGAAGATTTTTTTCGAACTTGCGGATAGCAGCTTCGGCACGCAGGCGGCGTTTCCGGGTGAGTTCGCCGTTCACCCCGATTTCGCGGGCGTACTCGGCGGCGGACTTGCCGTACACGCGGGTGCCGATGAGCAGCAGGAAGTCGGCCTCGCTGATCCTTCCTGCCTTCATGTGCTCTTGAAGTCGCTTGATCTCGGCGTCTTGCTTGAAGCGCCGGTCGATTTGGTCCACGAAGGGATCGTCGCCGTCCGCGATGTCTTGAAACTGCTTGGGGTCGGTCGCCACCTCACGCTCAGAGCGATTCCATGAGCGCCAGTATGCCTCGTAGAATCTGTGGAAGGTGTCATTGATGATCTTCTGGACGAAACGGTGAGGCCGTTTGGCTGGGGCAAGCTTGCAGACAGTCTGGAGGAACGCCCACACCACGTTCTGCCAGCGTTCGTCGGCGTCTGCGTCCCAGGCAGCCTTCCGGTTCGCGATGGAATCGAGGCCCGGCCAGAAGATGGCAAGGAGCACCGACCGCCAGCGCGGGTCTTTGTCCGCCGCGTGGGCTTTGAGGATGGGGCGGAGCACCTCATCCTTGCGCGGGTCGTTGGACGTGCCCTCACGCATGAACACTATGGTATCCGCCCAAGTGCGGAACCGGCGGAGGAAGGCGTCGGTCTCTTGGAGTTTCAGCAGGAGGGACGTGTAGGTCTCGCCGCCAACTTCCCGTTCCAGCCGTTCACGATCTTGATCTCTGTCCGAGCGCATGAAGCGCTCGGGTCAGAAATCACCATGAAGCGGTCAGGATGCGGGCGGAGAAACGATAAACCCCTGGGAGTCCAGGGGTTGCGGAGGGGCTGCGGAGCGAAGATTCTCTTAGAAGGCCGCCGGAACGCCGGTCAGAAATTACCGAGGATGAGCCACAATGCGTTCCGAAGCACTACAGATCACGACTTTGGCAGGCGGATCTTGATTGATTCCTTGGTCTCTCGACACAGGGCATAAACATGAACGCGGATGCCATGCTTGACGGGCTGGACCCCTGCGTCGAAGAACCTAATGCCTGCGGGTAACCCCCGATTCTCATATTCAGCTTTCGCATCTATTGACACGTAGATGGGAGACCTCAACTCGAAGCAGATGCTCTGATCGTCCATGTCTGGCACTAAGGTGCTGATGCGCTGGGCCATGTTCACGCCCGTGCCAATGTAATTCTGGTCGCGGTTGATATCCCTGAAGCAGTACCCCATACCGACGTGAGCCCCCATTCGGTGGATGATCTCGGGGACACCATCCCACTTGGAATCGAGGTTGAACCCGGCAATCGCATGGTCAATAGCCATCATGCATTCCGGCATCGAACTAATGGCGTTGTCCTCGAAGATGAAGATGGTGCCGTCACCAATGGACAACATCCGCGTTACTGAGAACTTGCCGATGGCCTTGCGTACCTCGCACTGGTAACGAACGATCATCTTGAGTTGGACCTCATCAGCGTTGGCGGAAAACCCGACCAGGTCAAGAAGAGCAACCCCGATCTTGATCGGGACCATCTTGGCACGCGCGAATTCATCTGATGCGATATACTTCCGGACCTCGGCACCATCGGGAATGGAGATGGTGTAAGCGTTGTACTCAAGGGCAGGAAGGATGAAGTGATGCACACCACCTTCTTCCCGGTGTTCGGCAATCAAGAACCCACTGGCAATCTGCTCCCGAAGGTTATTCAATGAATCCCTCTGGATGCTCAAGGTAGTAGCCTCCGTCAGTGTGACGCATCAAAAAGTGCAACCCATTTCTCGCCGAACTTGGCGAACCGGAAGGGCGATTCGGTGATCTGCATGAGCTTGGTGAGGACGCCGCAGAGCTCAGCCATCCCTTTGTCATTGGCCTTGCTCTTGATGGTTCCCTCGCCGGAGAGAACCGATAGGAGGGCTTGTCCCGCTCGGTTGGGCCGATCTTCGTCATCTGCCAGCTTGAGCATGCGAAGATCATAGTCGCGGTGGACCATGCCTTTGCGCTCGGCGCCCACCCACTGGTGGGTGGAACCATCGTCCTCGTCCGAATAGTCCGAGGTTGCGAACTCCTCGGTTGCGGTCACAGCGATACGGATGCTAGAATCGCCACGTTTGGTAATGGAGACGTCGGTCCAGGACGCGCCGCGGGGTGTCGGGAACTGAAGTACCTCCTCGCAGGAAATCCGGAATACGGTCCTGTAGGACTTTCCGTCCTTGTCGTGGGCGATGGACTCACCCTCAATGCCGGGCAGCAGTGCTGCGAGCCGCTGGCGAAGGTCGGAGACGTACTGCTTGAGGTTGGTGCGCGTCCTATCCTCGACGGCCCTGAATGGTAGCACGCCGCCGTGCATGGCGAATGCCTTGAGCAACGCCCACAGGCGGTCAGGCGCGGCCCTCTTGCGGCGCTCTTCAAACCCGGCCTCTATGAAGGTGTGGTCCCTTCGTTTCCCCTTGGCCGTAATGCTCATTTCCCTGTCGGTGACAATAATACGCACATCGGCCCATGTTGTCCCGGCCGGCGTTGGAAAAGACTTCACCGGTACGGTCGCGGTTTTCTTCCGCCCGGCCGATAGCACGCTCTCCATATGCGGCCTGTCGACCGACAGACCCGCCTGCTCGAAACTGGCAACAGTCTTGAACGCCAGCACCGGCGGCGCGTCGCCGTTCCAAATTTCCTCGGGCGGCACGTCACCGGCGGCAAAGACAATAGCGGACCTGGCCGCGTTTAGGCGGGTGCTCTTTCCGATGACATCGCGCGCGTCTTCCCAGGTCAGGCCCCGCGCCAAGAACAGCTCGCGGGACCGTGCGGCGATGGTGGCCCTGCCGAGGAACCAGATCCGCCCGGGAACGACCTCCTCACTGTCGCCTGCCAAGTCCAGAGTCAGGGCGATGGCTCGGGCCAGTCCGCCGAAGTCGATTTCCCACTGCCTCAGGCGGTAGAGGGGCACCTTCACGTGGCCATTCTCAGGGCAGTAGATATAGGCTCGCGGCGGGCAACCTCGGGGACTGCTGATGAAAATCACCTCTTCGACGTGGCCGCCCGCGCAGGCATCACACAAGACGGATGTGGCGTTCTCGACCTCGCGGATGAAACCGTTTCCGCTCAATCGCGCCATAGCGCCATCGGGCCATGCGGCGACATCGTCTCCGCTGAAACGTGGCTCACGAGCGTCCGCCCGGTCCCATATCGCTGACAGCAGATCAGGCACGTTCGAGCCCCCACTGCTTGAGGTATTTCTTCGCCACCAAGTGCTCCGGCTTATCCTTCAAGCTGCATGAGTCGGGGAAGGAAATCCTGAAAGAGAGTGTCTTCTCGGACCGGCCGCGCCCGTTTCTGTTGTCGAAGCGCATCTGGATTACGGCCGAGGTCACGTTGACCATCGAGAGCGGAAGCCTCTGCTCGTGTAGCGCCTGCTGCATCAGGTCGTGGATTTCCGCGAGAGGACCCTTCGGCGGCACCTCGAACGTGATCCGCTTCCGTTCGTTGCCGAGTATGGAGAGCCGTAGCTGCCGCACCCGCACCTCGGTGATGCAGTCGGCCGGTTCGGTCGGGACGGC
>Ga0307380_10007982_pt1 | contig 13649 bp, 8 predicted proteins | sample UN3MG_FD_202239 | JGI IMG/M metagenome (GOLD analysis project Ga0307380, IMG submission 202239) | Soil microbial communities from Risofladan, Vaasa, Finland - UN-3 | ecosystem: Environmental > Terrestrial > Soil > Coastal area > Acid sulfate soil | place: Finland: Risofladan, Vaasa | collected... | reverse complement strand
TCCGGGCCATCCAGCGACATTCTACCGGCTGGCCGGCCCGGGTAAAGGGCGCACCCGGGGGAAGATGGCGGGCGGCTTGCCGAGAGCGATTTCGGTTGACGTGTTCTCGCGCCCCGGAGATAACGTTCGGACTTGGGATGCCTTGGCCCAGGGAATCTGTCGAGGAGACATTGTGGCGGATGAACTGAACCCGGCAGCGGCCGTTTCGGCCCGGTTTCCGGACCTGGCCGATAAGACGGCTATCGTCAGCGGCACGAGCCGCGGCATCGGCTGCGGCATTGCGGAGTTCCTGGGGCGGCAGGGCATGCGGCTGGTGTTGTGCGCCCGGTCGGCCGAGGCGGGCGAGGCGTTTGCCGCCGAACTCCGCGGGGCCAACGACGAGGCCCACTTCGTCGCGGCCGACCTCTCGACGCCCGAGGGCGCCCGCCGCGTGTTCGATGCGGCGCTCGCGCGCCTGGGGCGCATCCATCTGCTGGTGAACAATGCGGCCCAACTGCGGTCGCGCCCCTTCCTGGAACTCGACGAACAGTCGTACCACGATTCCTTCGAGTCGAACGTGCGGATGATCTATGGCCTGAGTTTCCTGGTGGCCCATCACATGGTCGAGGCCGGCGGCGGCAACATCATTCACATCTCGCCGGTCGGCGGGCTGCGGGCCCATCGCGGACAGGCCGGGTACGATGCCTCCAAGGGCGCCATTAACGCCCTGACGCGGTCGATGGCCCTGGACCTGGCGCCGCACGGCATCCGCGTCAACGCCGTCGCGCCCGGCCTGACGCTCGGCAAGCGGGCCATGCGGCCGGAGTGGGAGAAGAAACTCCAGGACCGCTCGGTCGGCATCCCGCTGGGGCGCGCCGCCACGCCGGAAGACGTCGGGGCGGCGGTCGCGTTCCTGGCTTCCGACGCCGGGTCGTACATCACGGGACAGATCCTTTACGTGGACGGCGGCCTGACGGCCCAGCTGACGCCGCCGGGCATCTACATCTGACGCGCTGGGCGGAGCCGGCCCGGCATCCGCCCGACGGAACGCTCTGGCGGCCGTGAGCGCGGGCCGATAGAATGCGGCAATCTTCTGGAAGGAGGCCGTGCGATGTCAACGAGCGTACTGGTGGTCTGTGTGGTCCTGGTTCTGCTGGTGGCGGCGGCGCCGCTGCCGGCGCTGGGCGGAGAGTCGCCGGCGAAGACGGGCATCGAGGTCGTCGACGAGTCGTTCAAGGCCGTGCTCTGCGCGGACTCGGTGGTCCGCCGCATCGGCGACAACCTGAAGTTCACCGAGGGACCCGTCTGGTACGCGGCGGGCAAGTGCCTCCTGTTCAGCGACATTCCGGCCGACCGCATCTACCAGTGGACCGAGGCCGACGGGCTGAAGGTCTGGCGCGAACCGTCGCACAACGCCAACGGCAACGCGTGCGACGTCCAGGGCCGCCTCGTCTCGTGCGAGCACGGCAGCCGCACGGTCACCCGGACGGGGGCCGACGGCAAGGTCGAGACGATCTGTTCGACACACAAGGGCAAGCGGTTGAACTCGCCCAACGACCTGGCCGTCAGGCGCGACGGCACCATCTGGTTCACCGACCCGCCGTACGGGGTGAAGCCCGACGAGAAGGAGCAGGACGCCAACCACGTGTTCCGCCTCGACCCGGGCGCCAAGGAACCGGTGGCCGTGGTGTCGGACTTCTCGATGCCCAACGGCATCTGCTTCTCGCCGGACCAGACGATGCTGTACGTGGCCGACAGCGGCAAGCCGCACCACGTCCGCCGGTTCAAGGTCAAGGCCGACAACACGCTGGAGGGCGGCGAGGTGTTCGCGACGATCGACGCCGGTGTGCCCGACGGCATGCGGTGCGACCGCCAGGGGCGGCTGTACAGTTCGGCCGCCGACGGCGTCCAGGTGTTTAGCCCGGAGGGGAAACTGGTGGCGCGGATCCGAACGCCCGAGCCGGCGGCCAACCTGGCCTTCGGTGGGTCCGACTATCAGACGCTCTTCATCACCGCCCGGACGGGCCTGTACGCCGTGAAACTGGCCGTGCCCGGCGCGAAGTAAGCCGGGGGGCGGGGAGGGCGGTCCGGGGTTTCGGATGGGGTAGGTTCATGCGTCCAGTCCATTTCGGCCTGTTGGCCCTGATTGTGCTCGTCGCCCTGGTCGGCGTGCTCGAGGTCAAGCCCGCCCTCGAGGATTTCGACCCCGTTCTCCACAAGGAGTTCGCAGACACCTGGGCGGACCGCGTGCACCTCTCGTACTGGGAGAAGTGGAGCGGTTTCGAGGCCGACGGGTGCCAGGCGATGTGCGACGCGTTCAACCGCAGCCAGGACGGCATCTACGTCCACTACGTCCGGACGAGCCAGGTGGACCGGAAGGCCATGCTGGCGGCCATCGGTCGCGACCCGCCGGACATCCTCGGCCTCTGGAACAGCAACCTCGTCCCGTTTGCCGACGGCGGGGCCATTAGGCCGCTGGACGACCTGATGCGGCAGTCGGGTATTGCGCCCGACATGTACATCGAGAATTACCTGAAGTTGGGCCAGTTCCGCGGCAAGACGTACGCGCTGCCGACCGCCGTGATGACGCTGGCCCTGTGCTACAACAAGGAGCACTTCCGGGCGAAGGCGGCCGAGTTGCGCGCCGCCGGCCTCGATCCCGACCGGCCGCCGCGCACCATCGAGGAACTCGACCGCTACGCCGACGTCCTCAACGAGTTCGCGCCCGACGGCACGCCGCGCATCATGGGCTTCCTGCCCACCGAGCCCGGGTGGTACAACCACGCGTGGGGCTATTTCTTCGGCGGGAAACTCGTGGACCCCGAGACGGGGGCGATTACGACCGACGAGCCCGCCAACGTCCGCGCCTACGCCTGGACCAAGCGGTACGCCGAGCGGTACGGCCGCGATAAACTGCTCCAGTTCCGCAGCGGGTTCGGCAGTTTCGACTCGCCCTACAACGCCTTCATCGAGGGCAAAGTGTCGATGGAGATGCAGGGCGTGTGGTTCCCGATGTTCATCCGGCGTCACCGGCCGCAACTGGAGTTCGGCGTGGCGCCGTTCCCCTGCGCCGAGGGCGTGCCGGGACCGCGGTCGCTGATGGAGATGGACGTCGTTGCCATTCCGACCGACTCTCCGCACCCCAAGGAGGCCTGGACGTTCGTCTGCTGGATGCAGAAGGAGGGGTTGGCGATCCTGGCGCGGATCCAGGGCAAGAACATGCCCGTGAAGGACCCGCCGCCGTGGTTCCACCAGGGCCACCCGAACCTGGAACTGAAGGTTTTCGAGGACCTGGCGCTGTCGCCCCACTCGTTCATCGTCCCGCACACGCTGGTGGGCCAGGAGTATCGCGACGCCATGAACCGCGCGTTCGAGCACATCTGGGGGTGGGAGGTCGAGCAGGTGTGCGCGGCCGAACTGGCCGGCCTGACGGGCGCGGCGCGCCAGGCCCGGATCGACGAGCTGTGCCGGGGCGAGGTCGAGCGGACGCTCCGCGCCGTCCGCGAGGACATCGAGAGGAAACTGCGGCAGAAACTCGAGCGTGAACGGTTCCAACCGCGGAGGGCCCAGTGATGCGTTCAGCCCTTCGGGGGCGCCTGACGTCCTACGCGTTTATCTCGCCCTGGCTGATTGCCCTGTGTTTTTTTATCGGGTTCCCGTTCCTGGCGGGGCTCTATTTCTCGTTCTGCGACTTCCCGCCGTTGAAGGTGCCGGTCTTCATCGGCCTGGAGAACTACGCGGAGCTGCTCGGCGACGCGCGGTTCCACATGTCGCTGGGCGTGACGATGGTCTTCGCGGCCGCGGGCATCCCGATTGGCGTGCTGCTGGCGATTACGCTGGCGATGTTCCTGAACGCCCGGATTCGCGGCCAATCGTTCTACCGGGTCATCTTTTACATTCCGCACCTGGTGCCGACGGTGGTCGTGGCCATTCTGTGGCTGTGGATCTTCAACCCCGAGTTCGGCCTGCTGAACATCGTGCTGGCCCAGGTCATGCGGGTGGTGGACGGGTGGGCGGGCGTGTTCTTCGACCTGGAGGCGGCCTCGGCCGGCGCCTGGTTCGTCAAGCGCGAGGCGCTCATCCTGCTGGCGGCGCCGCTGACGCTGGCGCTGACGGTCTGGCCGGCCGTGCCGAAGTTTCTGCGGCCGAGCGCCAGGCTGCGGCAGTTCCTGATGACGTGCGCCCTGGTGCTGCTGGTGTTGGCCCTCGTGCCGCTGGCGGACGCCGTGCTGCACCGCGTTGCCCCGCGCGACATGGCGAAACTGCACGCGCCGGGCTGGCTTACCGACAAGTCGCCGCTGCCATCGGATGTGCCGTTCGCGCCCTCCTGGGCCCTGTGGGCCCTGATTGTCATGGGCATGTGGGGCGTCGGCCAGATGGCCGTCATCTACCTGGCGAAACTCCAGGACGTGCCGGTGGAACTCTACGAGGCGGCCGACATCGACGGTGCCAATTGGCTCCAGAAGGCCTGGCAGATTACGGTGCCGATGATATCGCCCGTCATCCTCTTCAACGTCGTCATGGCCATCATCGGCACGTTCCAGGTCTTCGCGGAGCCGTACATCATGACGGGCGGAGGCCCCGAGGACCGGACGTATTTCGTCGCCCTGTTCGTCTATGACCAGGCGTTCCAGTACCAGCGGGTCGGCTACGGGTCGGCCGTGGCGTGGGCACTGTTTATCATGATCGTCGTGCTGACGATCCTGGCGTTCCGCCTCTCCCGGCGGCACGTGTACTACGCGGGACGGTAGAGGCGCCGCGAGGACCGACGCGCGGGCGTCGGGTAAGGGGCGAATGCAACTCATGGCCGGCGAAAACGAAAAGCGACCCTCGTGGTACCTGCGCGGCATCGTCCACGCCATCCTGGCAACGGGGGCGATCTTCTTCCTCCTGCCCCTGGTGTGGATGGCCGCCACCAGCCTCAAACCCCTGAACGAGACGATGAAGTACCCCGAGTCGGTCAGCGACGTGTTCTTCGGCAAGGGCGACGAGGCGGATATCGACGGCACGGCCTACCCCGTTGTCCGGGAACGCGATATCCGGCCGACCCCCGAGACGCCCTTCCACGTCGTCCGCCCCAAGGAACCCTTCAGCGCGGGCGAGTTGTGGCTGACCTTCGGACCCGAGATCTGGAAGAAGGCCGATGTGTTCAGCAACCAGGAGAAGACCCGGATGAACACCGAGGTCGGCCCGGCGATGAAGGTCCTGGCCGACGACAAGAACCGTTTCGACCCGAAGACGGGCATCCTGACGCTCCGGTCCGGCCGCAAGGTCCCGGCCGACCTCGTGCGCGAGGTCACCTCCGCTCCGCCGCGACCGCCTGCCACGGAGGGCGGGCCGCCGGTGCCCGACACGCTCTGGCTCGTCCGCGAGTGGCGGCCCGAGGACACCGACACCAAGGAGGTCGGGTCCACGGGCGGCGAGGTGACCCGGGCCTGGGACGTCGTGCCGGACAGCCAGATTCGGCGGCGCATCCGCATCATCCCCCAGAACTACCAGTACGCCCTGGCCCGGGTCAACTTCAGTCGGTGCCTGCTGAACACGCTCTTTCTGTGCGTCATGTGCGTGGGTGGGGCGGTGTGCTCGTCGGTGGTCGTGGCCTACGGGTTTGCGTTTCTCGACTTCAGGGGGCGCGGTTTCCTGTTCGGCCTGACGGTGGCCACCATGATGATCCCGTTTGCCGTGACGATGATCCCGGTGTTCCTGTTGTACCGGGAACTGGGCTGGACGGGTACCTTCAAGCCGCTCTGGGTGGCGACGTGGTTCGGCTCGGCGTTCTTCATCTTCCTGTTGCGGCAGTTCTTCCTGGGTCTGCCGAAGGACCTGCTCGATGCGGCGCGCATCGACGGCTGCACCGAACTCGAGATCCTCTGGCACGTCGTCGTGCCGCTCTCGCGGCCGGCGATTGCCATGGTGGCCCTGTTCACGTTCCTGGGGACGTGGAAGGACTTCATGGGGCCGCTGATTTACTTGCGGCACCAGTCGCAGTTCACACTCAGCCTGTCGCTCCAGGCGTTCCACTCGGAGCACGGCGGGACGCCGTGGCACCTGCTGATGGCGGCCTCGACGGTGTTCAGTCTGCCGCTCATCATCCTCTTCTTCGCCGCCATGAAGACCTTCATCCGCGGCATCGCCATGACGGGCATCAAGGGATAACGATTTCGGATTTCGGATTTCGGAATTCGGATTGGCGACGTACGACGCTGCGTGCTGCCTGCCAGACTTTCCATGCCTGTGAGTCTTTGTGCCGCCCGATTTCCCGGGGCTACCCTTATCGGAAATGCGCGTTATACTGTTTAGGTGGGCGCTGGGCGCGAGGGTGGGTGTGCGCGCCCGGCAGCAAGGCTTTGGCGAAAGGAGTTTCATGGTCGTGGGCAACCCCGTTTTCCGTCCCGCCTGGCTGGTGGTCCTGGCGATGCTGAGCGCGAGTGTGGCCGCGGCGCCGGCACTGCCCGAGAACCTGGCCCCCAAGGCGACCGTTGCGGCAACGTCCGAGTACAACGACCAGTACCTGGCGAAGTTCGCCGTCGATGGCCGCCTCCCGCCGGCCGGCAGCAGCGACGACGTCGGCAAGGCCTGGGCCGTGCGCGGCGAGACGCACCGCGGCGGCGCCGAGTTCACCCTCCAATGGCCGCAGCCGGTTACCGTGGCCGAGGTCATCTACTACGGCCGCACGGCCTGGCTGATGGGCGAGTGCTGGAAGGACTACGAGGTCTACGCCGACGATGCGGCCGACCCGGTGGCCAAGGGCCGGTTCAAGATGGTGCATGGGCCGCAGCGGGTCACGGTCGGGCCCCGGCAGGTACAGCGTCTGCGGCTGAAGTTCGTGGGGTCGTACGACGGGATGAACCCCGGCGCCTCGGAGATTCAGGTCTTTGCCGCGCCCCCGTCCGACAAGGCCCTTCGCGCCTACGTGCAATCGCAGGGTGGCACGGTGCCGGTGGAGGAGTCGGAAGCCCTGGTCCGGTGCGTGGCCGAAGGGCGCCTGGGCTTCGACCGGCTTCTGGTCATCAAGCGCCGCGTCCTGAACCCCAGCCACGTGTACACGCGGCACTGCGAGGGGTTTGGGGCCGGCGGCGGGCTCTACGTGCTCTCGCCGCCCAGGCCCGACGGGAAACTCACCGAACTCGTCGCCTCGCCCGAAGGGCAGATTCTGGACATGGACCTCTCCTGCGACGGTCGCCAAGTCCTCTTCAGTTGGCGCCGTAGCGGCAAGGAAGGCTATCACGTTTTTCGGATAAACGTCGACGGGTCGGACCTCGTGCAGTTGACCGACGGGGCGTGGCACGACTACAACGCCTGCTGGCTGCCCGACGGCGGCATCGCGTTCATCTCGACCCGGTCGCCGCGCAGCGCCCTGTGTTTCACCACGCCGGCGGGCGTCCTGCATCGGATGGATGCCGATGGCAAGCGGGTCCGGCGCCTTAGTGCCAACTACGTCGACGACTTCTCGCCGGCCGTCATGCCCGACGGCCGCATCCTGTACACGCGGTGGGAGTACGTCGACCGTCCGGCCATCCCCATCCAGAGCCTCTGGACGATCCGGCCCGACGGCACCCAGTTGCAGGCGTTCTACGGCAACCGCGTCCTGTCGCCGGCCAGTTTCATCGACGCCCGGCCCATCCCCGGTACCCACCGGGTCATGTGTATCCTGACGGCCCACAACGGACCCATCCGCGGCGGCGTCGGCGTCATCGACAACCACCAGGGACTCAACGCCGGCGAGGCCCTGACCAACGTCACGCCCGAGGTCCGCATCGGCCGGGTCGACTAGGGCGACGGCAACTTCGTCCGCGGACCGTACGAGCAGCCCAACCCGTTGGAGGAACGCCGGTTCCTCGTCTCGCGCGACGGCGTCCTCCTGTTGTGGGAGACCGGCACCGGGACGGCCATCGTCTACCAGAGCGATGACGGGCTGGGCTGCTACGACGCCACGCCCATACGTCCGCGTCCCCGGCCGCCCATCCTCGGCACCACGACGCAGGAAGAGGTGGCCGCCGCTGTCCAGCCGGCGGGCGCTGATGGGCCGGGAGACGAGGCTTGCGCACAGGTCGACGATCCCACCGGCGAGGCCGTCCTGTACGTCGTGGACGTGTACCGCGGCCTGGAGCCGCACGTCGAGCGCGGCCGCATCAAGGCGATCCGCGTCGTCGAGGAGGCGCCGAAACGGTTTCTGACGGGGGCCACGGGATTCGGGTTCCAGCGGCCGGTCATCTCGTGCGGTGCCACGTACGCCGTCAAGAAGGTTTGGGGCACCGCGACGGTCGAGTCCGACGGGTCGGCGTATTTCAAGGTGCCGACGGGGCTGCCGCTGTACTTTATCGCCGTCGACGATCGCGGGGTGGGCGTGCAGCGGATGCGGAGTTTCACCCACTTCGCGCCCGGCGAGACGCAAGGGTGCATCGGCTGCCACGAGCCGCGCGACGATACCCCGCCGGCTGCCCATCGGGCCCTGGCCCTGAAGCGCGATCCCGAGCGCTTGGCCCCGCCGTCCTGGGGCGTCCAGGGGTTTGACTACGCCCGCCACGTGCAGCCCGTGTTGAATGCCAACTGTGCCCGCTGCCATGGCGGCGCCGAGCCGGATGGCGGCCTCGACCTGTCGGGGGACAAGACCGACTGGTTCAACGTGTCGTACGACGTCCTGACCCGCCGATACGTCAGCTGGATCGACACGCGGAACGGCAACGAGGCGAACATCCTGAAGATCGCGCCCAATGACTGGGGATCGCCCAAGAGCAAACTGGCGGAGGTCCTGCTGAGCGGTCACCCCGACAAGGAGGGCAAACGCCGGGCCGACCTCGACGCCGACAGCCTGGGGCGCGTCCTGACGTGGATCGACCTCAACGTGCCGTATTACGGAACGTACGACATGGCCGACGAGCACCGCGAAGGCGGCCGGCGACTGGTGCCGCCGGCCCTGGAGAAGACGTTGGCCGACGTCCGGGCCCGGCGGTGCGTGTCGTGTCACACGGGCGCGAAGGGGTTGCCGCCTTCCTTGCGCATCACGAACCCGAAGTTGAACGCCTTTCTGGCGGCGCCGCTCGCGAAGGAGGCCGGCGGTCGCGGCGCGTGCAAGGGCGAGGTCTTCGCCTCGACCGACGACCCGGATTACCAGGTCCTGCTGAAGGCGTTCGAGCCCGTCGCCGAAGCGCTCAAGGCCCGGCCTCGCATGGACATGGACGGCGCGCAGCCCGACGTCCGGGTCAGCCGGTCGAGAATCTGACGGAAACGCCACCTATGATCAAGCCGATCGTGTCCGTTCGCGACGCCCTGCGGGTGCTGGGCATCTCGGCCGCGCTCGTCTTCGGCGTTGCGGTCTCGCCTGCAAGGGCCGCTTCGTCGGCCGATGCGAAGGTAGGCGTGCTCGTTGCCGAGGCGTCGCGGGAGAAGTGGGGGCCCGAGACCCGCGCGGTCTGCGACCTGGCCGGGCGGCTCTGCGGGGCAACGCCCATTGTGGTGATCGGCGGCGGGGCCTTTGCCGATATGGCCGGGAAGCCCGTTTCGCCCGAGCAGTTCGCCGTGTTGTGGTACCATCAGGGCGACTCGATTGACGGACCCGCGGCGGTCCATGACCCCAAGACGATCGAGGTCCTGCGCACGTACGTCGAGGGCGGCCACGGATTGTTTCTGACCGGCGCGGCACTGGCCATGCTCCACGACCTGCGGGTCGAACCCATCGTGCCGCGCCGCGGCGCCCCCGGAACCGACCAGATGCAGGTCGGATTCACGCCGCTCGTGTCGGGCCACCCCATCTTCCGTGGGCTGACCTTCGACGCCGACCACGTGCTCGTCACCAGCGCGGGGTACTCGGCGTTCGGCGACTTCCACGGCTCGGGCGGCCCAAGCCGCGGCATGTTGCTGGCGGCGGCCTGGCCCGACTCGGGCGAGAACCCGATGGCCGAGTACGAGGCGGGCAAGGGCCGCATCATCGCCATGGGCTGGCGTCTCTCTCGCTACGCCCATGCCGCCAACGCCCACCGGGCGAACCTGGAGGGGCTGACGCGCAACGTCCTCGCGTACCTCGGCGACAACGACAAGTGGCAGAAGGTCGTCCTCAAGCCGGTGCAGCGCAGGCCGTCGCCAAAGTCCGAGCCGGGCGTGCCCGAGGCCGAGTGGCAGTCCCTGCGCCTGGCCATCGAGGACCTGGAGCAGACCTTCGGGGTGCGGTACGCCAAAGGGCGGGAGTACCTCGGGCGGCTCGAGACGCTCAAGAAGACGCACGATGACCTGCTCGCCGACGCCCAGGCGGCCGAGAAGTTGAAGGAGGCGGCAGCGGCGTTCGCCGCCCTCCGGACCGAGGCCTTGCTGGCCAACCCGCTGCTCGACTTCGACCGCATGCTGGTCGTCAAGCGGACCGAGAGCTCGCCCGGCATGGGTCTGGTCGCCAACTGGGAGAGCAACTCGAGCCTGCCCCACACCGGCTTCGACAACGAGATTGCCGTCCTCTCGGACTGGCGCAAGGGGGGCACGCTGCGGACGCTTTTCCGGCCCGAGGGGGGGCGGTTCGTCGGCGACGTCGACCTGCACTTCGGCGCCGACCGGATGCTCTTCTCGATGCCCGGCAAGAACGGTCGGTGGCAGGTCCACGAGCTCAAGGCCGACGGCACGGGCCTGCGCGAGTTGCCCCTCATTACCCAGCCCGACGTCGACAACTACGATGCGTGCTATCTGCCCAGCGGCAATATCCTGTTCACGTCGACGGCGCCGTTCGTCGGCGTGCCCTGCGTGACGGGCGCCTCGCACGTTTCGAACATCTACCTGTACGAGCCGGCCGGCGGCCGCATCCGCCGCCTGACGTTCGAGCAGGACCACGACTGGTGTCCCACGGTGCTGAACAACGGCCGCGTGCTGTACCTGCGTTGGGAGTACTCGGACATTCCGCACTACGTGTCGCGCATCCTGTTCCACATGAACCCCGACGGCACGGAGCAGATGGAGTACTACGGCAGCAACTCGTACTGGCCGAACTCGGTGTTCTACGCCCGGCCGTGCCCGAACCATCCGACGCGGTTCGTGGGCGTGGTGAGCGGCCATCACGATACCCGCCGCATCGGCGACCTCGTCCTCTTCGACTCCGCCCTGGGCCGCCGCGAGGCCGACGGCGTCATCCAACGCATCCCCGGCTACGGCAGGAAGGTCGAGCCGGTCATCCGCGACGGTCTCGTCGGGGGCAAGCCGCCGAAGTTCCTTCACCCCTGGCCGCTCAGCGACAAGTACTTCGTGGTGTCGGCCAAGATGTCGGACGGGGCGGGCTGGGGCATCTGGCTGGTCGACGTCTTCGACAACAAGGTGCTTCTGAAGGAAGAGCCCTTCTACGCGCTGCTTGAGCCCATTCCGCTGAAGCCGTCGGCGCCGCCGCCGATCATCCCCGACAAGACCGACCCCGCCCGCCGCGACGCCGTGGTCTTCGTGGCCGACGTCTACGTGGGCAACGGCCTCAAGAATGTGCCGCGCGGCACGGTGAAGCAACTCCGGCTGCTCACCTACCAGTTCGCCTATCACGGCATGGGGGGGCAGGTCAACCGGGTGGGTCTGGATGGTCCGTGGGACGTGAAGCGGATTCTCGGCACCGTGCCGGTGGAGGCCGACGGCTCGGCCTACTTCCGGGTGCCGGCCAACACGCCCATTGCCGTCCAGCCGCTCGATGGCAAGGGCAGGGCCCTGCAACTGATGCGGTCGTGGATGACGGCCATGCCGGGCGAGGTGCTCTCGTGCGTGGGGTGTCACGAGCCTCACGGCACGGTGGCGCCGCAGCGTCAGGCCATTGCCGTCACGAAAACGCCGGCCGACATCCGGCCGTGGTACGGTCCGCCGCGCGGCTTCGCCTTCAAGCGCGAGGTGCAGCCGGTGCTCGACGCCTACTGCATCCGCTGCCATGATGGCCGGCCGCGCGACGACGGACGCCGGATTCCCGACTTCACCACCCGGCCCGACGTCCAGCCGCAGGGCAAGGATCGCAACTACACCACCGGCACACGGTTCTCGCCGTCGTACATGGCGCTGCGGAGTTACGTCCGCGGGCACACCATCGAGAGCGACATCCACCTGCTGGACCCGGGGGAGTTCCACGCCGACACGACGCTGCTCGTCCAGATGCTCGACAAGGGCCACCACGGCGTGAAACTCGACGCCGAGGCCTGGGATCGCCTCGTGACCTGGATGGACCTCAACACGCCGTATCACGGCACGTGGCGCGAGATCGTCGGCGACAAGAAAGTCGACCACCAGCGCAGCCGCCGCCGCGCCATGAATCAACGGTACGCGGCCCTGGAGGAGGATCCGGAGGCCGACGCCGACCTCAAGCCGGCGGTGCTCCAGGTATCCTCGCCGGCCGCGCCTGAACCGGCGGCGCCCCCCGCAGCGGGTCCGCCTTGCCCGGGTTGGCCTTTCGACGCGGCTGCGGCCAAGGCGCGGCAGGCCCAGGTGGGTCTGCCGGTGGAACGGACGGTCGACCTCGGCGGCGGGGTGGCCCTGGCGCTGGTGCTGGTGCCGCCGGGCGAGTACGTCATGGGCGATGCGAACGGTTGTGCCGACGAGCGCCCCGCGTCGCCCGTTCGCGTGGGCCGGCCGTTCTGGATGGGCAAGGTCGAGGTTACGAACGAGCAGTTTGCCCAGTTCGACGCGCGGCACGACAGCCGGTTGGAACACGGCGATTTCCTCCAGTTCAGCGTCCAGGAACGCGGGTATCCGCTGAACGGGCCCCGGCAGCCGGTGTGTCGGGCCAGTTGGCTTCAAGCGACGGCCTTCTGCCGGTGGCTCTCCGAGAAGACGGGCGAGGCGTTCACGCTGCCCACCGAGGCCCAGTGGGAGTGGGCCTGCCGCGCGGGCACCGCCACGGCCGTCAACTATGGCGGCGTCGAGGCCGACTTCGCCAAGTCCGCCAACCTGGCCGACTACTGCCTGCGGTTTGTGGACACCTTCGGGTGGGGACTGCCGTCGGGGGCCGTGCCGCCCTGGCGGCCGGCGGTGGAGGGCGTGAACGACGGCCATCGCGTCTCCGCCCCGGTGGGCTCGTACAGCCCGAACGCCTGGGGCCTGCACGACATGCACGGCAACGTGTGGGAGTGGACCCGGACGACGCATCGGCCGTATCCTTACCAGGCGGACGACGGGCGGGATTCGGGCGGCGCGGTGGGCGACAAGGTGGTCCGCGGCGGATCGTGGTACGACCGGCCGGGGCGGTGCCGCTCGGCGTTTCGGTTGGGCTTCCCGCCGTGGCGTGTGGTCTATAATGTAGGATTCCGCGTCATGTGCGAGGTCGGGGCCCCGCCACCCGCCGTGGCGGCGAAAAAGGGTTGATTGGGCGGCGGCAGGCCGTAACATCATCCGGTCCGTTTCGCCGTTAAGGGTGTTAGAACGTGTGTCAGTTCCAGGGGGAGGGCACTGCGCTCGATTGGCTCGGCCTGTGGCGTTAGCCCTACAACGCTACTTGCCGCGCGGCGGCCTTCCCAGGCCGCCGCGATCGGGCCTGACACGTGTTCCTGGCGGCCTGGGAAGGCCGCCAGGCGACATGAAATGGCGAAGTGGCGTTTAGGATTAGGAGGCAGCAGACTATGAGGGGATTAGGCATCAACTGGCGGTGGGCAACAGCCGTGGTGGTCCTTCTGGTGGTGTCGGCCACGGCTTCGGCGGCCGACCCGGCTTACTATGCCAAGAAGGGCACCTGGCAG
>Ga0307380_10007981_pt1 | contig 13649 bp, 10 predicted proteins | sample UN3MG_FD_202239 | JGI IMG/M metagenome (GOLD analysis project Ga0307380, IMG submission 202239) | Soil microbial communities from Risofladan, Vaasa, Finland - UN-3 | ecosystem: Environmental > Terrestrial > Soil > Coastal area > Acid sulfate soil | place: Finland: Risofladan, Vaasa | collected... | reverse complement strand
GACATGGTGCGCACGCCCAGGCCGAGCAGCAGCATGATGTACTCCGGCTCGGAGGCCATCTCGCCGCACACGCTCAGGTCGATCTGCGCCTTGTGCGCATCCTGAATGACGGTGCGGATCAGCCGCAGCACGGCCGGGTCCGCCGGCGAATACAGCGCCGAGACCAGCTCGTTGCCCCGGTCCACGGCCAGCGTGTATTGCGTCAGGTCGTTGGTCCCGATGCTGAAGAAGTTCACGTCCCGCGCCAGCACGTAGGCGGTCAGGGCTGCCGACGGCGTCTCAATCATGATGCCGATTTCAATATCGCGGTTGTACGGGATGGATTCCTCGTCGAGGTCTTCCATGACGTCGCGCAGAATCATCTTGGCCTGCATCAGCTCGTGGCGGTTGGTGATCAGCGGGAACATGATTTTGACCTTGCCGAGGACCGAGACGCGCAGGATGGCGCGCAACTGGGTCTTGAACATCATCAGGTTCTGCAGGCAGAAGCGGATGGATCGCAGACCCAGGAAGGGGTTCGGCTCGGGCGCGAATCGTTTGCTCTGGGTGTATTTGTCGGCGCCGAGGTCCAGCGTTCGGATGACGACGGGCCTGCTGTCGAGGGCGCGGACGGTGCGGGCGTAGGCCTCGTAGTGGTCCTGCTCGGTCGGCTCTCGCTGCGTGTTGAGATAGAGGAACTCGGTGCGGTACAGGCCGATGCCGTCGCCGCCTTTTTGCAGGACGACCTCGGCCTCATCGGGGAACTCGATGTTGCCCAGCAGGGTGATGGGGGTCCCGTCGCGCGTGACGGCGGGTTTCTGGCGGATGGTGTCGAGCCGGTGCTCGAGGTCGGCGAATTCGCGGGAGTACTCTCGGTATTGCTGGATCGTCTCCTCGTCGGGGTTGACGATGACGATGCCGCGGTTGCCATCGACGATGACGGTGTCGCCGCCGCGGACGTACTCGGTGAGGTCCTCGAGCGCGACGACCGCCGGGATGCCCAGCGAGCGGGCGACGATGGCGGCATGGCTGGTCCGGCCGCCGGCGTCGCTGGCGATGCCTTTGACGAACTGGCGGTTGAAGCCGGCCGTCTGCGTGGGGCTCAGCTCCCGCGCGACGACCACGACCTCGTGGGTCAGCCGGCCGATGTCTTCACGCGTCTTGCCCAGCAGTTGCTTGAGAAGACGCCTTTCGATGTCGTAGATGTCGGCGGCGCGCTCGCTGATGTACGCGTCTTTGACTTTGGTGAAATGGGAGGCGATTTCGCGAAGGACGTTCGAGACGGCGTACTCGGCGGTGACCAGTTCGTCCTGGACCATGTCGGTGATTTTCTTGCGGAGACTGCGGTCGTGGAGGAATCGCAGGTGTACGGCGAAAATGTCTTTGATCTTGCCGCCGCTCTGCTGGCTTTGGGCCGCTTCGAGCTGGGTGAGCTCGCCGATGGCATCTTTGAAGGCGTTGCGGATGCGCTGAGTTTCGGCCATCCGCTGGGATGGGGCGATGGCACGGCGGGGGATGCGATAATCTTCGGAATCGATGATCAGAGACTTAGCAATGGCGATGCCCGGCGAAACAGCGATGCCCTTTTTTATTTCCATGGCGTCCTTTTGCGGCGCTGCCTTTATCGACAGGCGGCCATCCTCACGGCGTCGGCTCGTCAAAATGCTTTTCTTCCACCAGCTCTCTCAAAGCGTCAATCGCTTCCCGAGCATCCGGACCTTCCGCTCTGACTCTCAGTTTTGTCCCGCATGTCGCAGCGAGCATCGAGATATGCATGATGCTCTTGCCGTCAACTTTGGTCTGGTCGTTGCTGACTGCAATGTCACTTTCAAATCGGTTTGCGACATCGACAAACCGCATCGCCGGGCGCATGTGAAGCCCCTCTGCGTTCTTGATCTCAAGGTCGGCTTCATACACCACGTTTTCCAATGTATCTTCCTCTGCCTGCATCTCCACGGCTCCGTCGCCCGGGGTCCTTTCCGTTTGCTCTTCCGGGCGGCTACAGATACAGATCTTCGTCGGCCTCTCGGATCAGTTCCTCAATCTGTTCGGAGTTCCGGCACTGTCTCAGAAACTTTCGGAATTTCTCCTGCTGCAAATGCCTGAACACGCACTCCATTGCCTGCAAATGCTTGTCGGGGTCGCCCGCCGGGCTGATCAGAAGGATGACCGAGTACACCGGTTGCTTGTCCAGCGCGAGAAAATCGATGCCCGTGCCGCTCAATCCAACCGCCGCCACCACGTTGCGGATTGCCTTATGCTTCACGTGGGGCACGGCCACGCCTTTGCCCATCCCGGTACTGGCCTCGTTTTCTCTCTTGATCACGCTGGGTGCAATATCCTTACACGTGCACCCGTCCAGCCGGTCGGCTTTCTCAAGAGACGAAACAAGCTCCACAATTACACCGTCACGGTTGCGGGCTTGCAGTTCCGGGATCATTGCCTCAAAACAAACAAAATCAACAAATTTCATCTCATTCTACCCAAAGTCATCATTTATAGCCGTTTCGGCCAAACCCAAAATCACACACCGCAGTAATCAGATTACGTCGGTTCTAAATTGTCGACGTGCTTGTTGTCCCGTTCTTTGCTCTTGGTTCGCCTGAGCTGTCTCTCCAGCTTATGGGCGGCCATGTCGATGCACCGGTACGCGTCCTCGCCTCTTTCGGTTCCGACAAAAACCTTGTTGTGCTTCGCTCGGGCGATAATCTCCACCATCGTACTGCCCCCCTCGCTCCCATCGACAACGACCTCAATCTGATGGATACTGCTGTAGTATCTCGAAAGCTTTGAGGTCTTTTCCTGCGCGTGTTGTCTCATGGCTTCCGTGACTTCGATATGTTTGCCGCTGATTGTAAAAAGCAAAATAATTCTCCTTAACTAGGGTTCTCTCTGATGCTTTTGCTCCTATCCCCCCTTGTGCGAATCAGGCTTTGACAAAGCTGCCGCCGTGTGCTCGCTGCCCGGCGTAATGACCCCGCCGCTGACGATGAATCTGAACGCCTCTTCAATCGTCATATCCAAATCGATCGTCTGCTTTTTCGGCACCGTAATCACAAAACCCGTAAACGGGGTTGGGGAGGTCGGAATAATCACCGTAAGGAACTCTCTCCTGACCGTATTGACCACTTCCTGGAGCCCGGAGCCCGTCACAAAACCGAGCGACCATACGCCCTTGCGTGGATACTCCACCGCCACGACTCGCGAAAACAGGTTCCTCTGATCTTCATTCGTAAGAAAGAAATCAGTGACCTGCTTCACATAAGGAAAGACCTTTCTCAGAAACGGCGTGTTCATGATGAACTTCTCAACGGTGCGCCACAGGCTCCTTCCAACGTAACTTGCCAGCAGCGCCCCGAGCACGCAAACCCCGACCAGCGCGACAATAAAACCGGCGATCGAACCGGGACCGTCCACCCACGTCTTGGCCAGCCTTTTTTCAATCTGCTGGATCCGGGCTCCCTTCCAGATATCGGGCCGTCTCAGGTGTATCTCCAACTCCGGCTCGTTCTCGCTCAACTCCGGCTTGATCTTCAGAAGATACGCCCGGACCTCTTTTTCAGTGACTTCGACGCGCTCGTGGGCCAGCCGGGCGATGACGCTCACCAGGCCTCGATTGATATGGACGCTGATCTTCGTTTGGATGAACGTATAGCCCCAGACAAACAGCCAGATCGTCAGGATGGTCGGCAACAACACCGCCAGTCCGCGCAGGAAATAGCCTTTGACCCGTCGGGTAAGACTCATGTGCTCGACACCAAGTTCTTTGTCCTGCTCACTTTACGAATCTCTCTTCCTTAGACCGCTCATAGGACCACATCATATCCAGAATGCCACATACTAAGCAGCGGGCTCCTGGTAGTCAAGTGAAAAGTCTTTGGGCAAATGCGCGCCAATCATATGTATCAGTGCCCCCGGCAAAGACGCAAGCAGCATGATCAGCCTTTGGCACAAAGCCAGAGCCAGCGCTTCTTTGCCGGACATCGCGCTGACCTGCATGAACATCACCTTCAGCCATCCTTCCATGATGCCCAATCCACCTACACTTATCGGCAAAGCCCCCAGCAACCATGACAGCGGAAAGAAGATGAAGTAGTATTTCACCGGCGCCGAGATGCCGATTTGCCGCCCAACCAGCCACATGGCGATCACGTGCAGCCCCTGGCAGCAGAACGTCAGCAGCAGCGCAAAGGCAATCGCCGGCCACTTGTGATAATATAGATGAATGGACTGTCGCACCTTGGTCCGCACCGACGCCGCACGTCGGCGGATTCCCCCCAGGACCCGGCCTAACAAAACTCGCCCCCTGGAATGGGATGCTGCAACAAAAATGAGGGCGGCAAGCGTCGCTGCGATGCAAATGAAGAGCCACTTATGTTCAATCAGGCCCCGCAGGAAGCCGAGCTCAAGTGAGAAATCGAACCCTTCTGCCCGGTTCTGTTCGGGAATGAACCAGTAGCAGCCGAAGGCCATAATGAGCATCCCGATCAATCCGATGGCCCTGTCAACGAATACCGAAAGGGCCGCCTCCAGCTTCTTGTCCGTATGTTTGGTCACGTACCAGGCCCGGGGCAGGTCGCCCCCGATGGCGCCGGGAAGGCAGTTGTTGTAGAACAGGCCCAAAAAATGCAGCCTTACGGCCGGAAAGAAACCTATCGTGATCGACTGGACTTTCAACAGGACGCGCCAGCGCGCAACGAAGATAAGCTGACCTATGACGTAAATCGCTATCGCAGTGGCAAACACCCACAAGTTCAGACCCAGCAGCACTTCGGCGACCTGTCCCAGATCCTCGCCTCGTAACGCCAGATAAAGCGCACCGCCAGCGATGCCGAAACGCACAACATACGAGATGTATTTGCTGTTCCTGACTCTTGCCTTAGGCATTAAGGTCGTCTGCCCTGAAAAACTCGTTTTTACGGATGATACCCTCCAAACGTCATATTGGCAAGAGGTTAAACGAACAACAGGGCTTTTGAATGTAACCGCAGACGCCGTCCCTTCAACAGAGTTTACCCTGAGCGAAGCCGAACGGGTTCGGGGCAGGCTCTGAGCAAGGTCGAAGGGGTAGTCGAAGGAACAGAAAAAGATGCGAGTTTTGCAGGGCGGTAGATGGGTTCTGAAACTTTCGCGCGTGCTGGTCCCCAATATCTTCAACTGTCTCAGACTGCGACGAACAGATGGTAGATGATGAAGGCTCCGTGGGCGAGAACGTGGGTTGTCTCGGACACGCGCGAGTCTCCACGCAACACCGAAGACAGCACGAGCTTGAATGGAGGCGCGGCCTTGAGTTTCTCGCGGTTTGCCTCGATTAAGGCGGCTACGGAGATGCGAGCCCTCTCGATGTCGCCATCGAAAACATAGCCAAGCATACCGCCGCTTGCCAAGCCTCGGGCATACCGTTGCTCAATGAAACACATCATGCCTTGGCGGTCAGTTACGTATTTGTGCACGCAGGAATCCCACCCGGATGGGAAAGTTACATGGAGACGCTTGGCTTCGATGGCGAAGTAGGGCCAGGGATGGTGCGTCTGGGTGGAATGAAGGAATCGGAAATCGAGTCGCCCAACAGCATTCTCTTCATCCGTATCATCGCCATACACGGACGCCTCCGGGTCCAAATGAACTGGGCGTTTCCGCAACTCCCCATCTTGGATCAAGAGCTTTCGTAACCTCTGGCTGATCTTGGTCTCACGCTCGGTAGCGTTTCTCTTGCACAGAGTGGCGGAACAGCGCAACACGGCACCCAAGATGAAGCGAATTTCTTCATTTGGAAAAAGCGGAACCCACTGTACTGCCTCACCTCCCATGTCTACTTCGCTCGCCTCCTCGCCTCGGCGATGTGGGCATAGAGGTCGGCCGCATCGTTCATCGCGGCTGTGCGCGTCCACTGTCCCTTGAGCGCCGGTTTCACAATGTAGATGCGCGTCCCGTCGAAGACCCAAGGGCGTCTAAGGTATGCTAAGCTGCCGGATCGCTCGGTTGAGGCTTCTTCGAGGCGTTGTAGGGCACTAACAAGCTCCCCGCTGACAGTTTGTGGTTTGAAGCTGCGCGACGACTTTGTCTGATCGAGTTTGACTAGCCCGAGTCCAACTTTGCCGTCCACGCCGCCGGAGGCAGAGACACGCAATGTGCCGCTGGCCCAACCATTGAGTGTCGCTGTAAGCATTTCAGCGTATGGTTCAAGAGCATCGGCATCCACGGGTTGCAGCGTGGGAATACTCTTGGCCCCATCGAGCGACCCCGGAGTGTCACTTTTGTCGAATATCTCACACGTATCCTCGACGAGCGCAATTTCCTGCTCGTTCAATCCGAAGTATGCGTAGATGAGGGGTTCAAGCTCTGCTTGGATCTTGCGTGACTTCTCTCGCTGACGTAGGAGCCAATTGCGACGCATTTTCTCATCGGTGTCTTCATCCTCCGAACGCAGGCGAAATTCGGGCGACCGGAGTCTCTCATCCAAGTTCGCCGCACTTGCCTCCATCTCGTCCTTCAGGCGTCGAATCTTGGCAGCAATCTTGGTGATGATGGCTGCCGAATCCCCAGGCGCGATCTGGTTGCCCGACAAGTAGAAAGGCAGCCGCATTACCTCTGCGATATGAACTTGATCGCGCTCAGTGCCAAGGTTGGCACTCGTGTGGAAAACGAAGTAACGAGCAAGCTTCGAACGCATGAAGGCTGCCAGAAACATCAGGTTTTCGGTATCGGTTCCTGCAATCGATCGCAAAGAATCCTGAAAGCGAACCAAATAGTCAAAGAACGCTGCCTCTGTGAAACCTTTATTCCAAACCACCAAGGGTGGCGTGAACAAGGCTTCTGGAGGCTTGCTGTAGAGCTTGTCGGTTAAGTACTGCTCCTTTTCAAGGTGTTCACCAAGGGATGGGCATAGGATCGATGGCAAACTGAGCAATCCTTCCAGAAGCTCAGGGCTGGTGAACGGGTTCTTTGACCAATCACCGAGTGGCTTGAGTTCTCTGTCCAGCTTGGCCTTGGAGTCCGGATCCCAGGGTTTGCATCCACTTCCCACGACCCAACGTTTATGGCGTTTACCCTTTGTCCGACTGATCAAATCTGCATAGTCGTTCAAACGGGGCAGAGAATAGAGGAAGTCGAGAAACTTCAAGTCGCGCCGTGTACCCCAAAGGTGCGATTTCCAAACCATTCCACTTATTCTTCGCTCAGCGGCATGAAGGAGCAATTGGAGCGGAATCCACTTCCGGTCATGGGGGGCAACCGGAATGACACCATCACGCAGGTCCATGCGGGACACTTTCGGTGCCACATACTCGATTTCGTCCGTGGCAGGATCAGGGGGGCGCCTTGTAAATCGCGCGATATTGCAGGGACAGAGCGCTTCCTTGAACAGGATGAAACGGAAATCGGCAAGCTGAACCACCTTGTCCAAGGTCACCCGGCTAAGCCATTTAGATTGGAACTTATCTGTTTGGTTGAGGAACACCTTGGAGGGAAGCAAAAGACAGGCACGGCCGGAATCATTTTTCAGCACGTCAGGAGTAGCTTCCATGAACTTGTGCGCGATTTGCTTGCTTCCGCGCCCCGCCCAGGGGGGGTTGCCAACCACGATGTCAAACTGCCGCTTCCAATCGGCGGCCAACTGGAGGAAGTCCTTCTGCCAAATGACGGAAATGTCGGGGGCCTTCTTCTTCGGGTCAGCGAATTGAAGCAGACTCGGCAATTTCTCGCCGGTGGCCTTCATATAGGCCCGCAGACCGGGCGGGTCGAATTGATCGAGAAAGGCGAGATAGAGACTAAAACATGCAATCCGGCAAGCGGTCAGGTTCTTATCCACACCCCGCAGAGACCCAAGCAGGGCACGCAGGTCTTTCGCCTGCTCCTCAAGCGGTGTTTTGCCCCTGTGGGCCGCCTGCCATTCGGCTGCCAAGCGGTTGAACAGGAGCACCAGGAAGATCCCGGAACCAACGGCTGGGTCCAGGAAACGTTTGCCCCGCAGTGGGCGTATGTCCTCCAATGCGAGATCAAGTGTCATTTCTGCCAGGAATCGCGGCGTGTGATAAGCTCCACTCTTGCGTTTCTCGGGACCGCCTTCTTTCTGGAGGAAATCCTCATATATGGCGCTGATGGTCTCGACCGGGATAAACTTGAAGTCGTAGGCCCAGAAACCGAGCGAACCTTGGTGTCTGCGCACCTCGTCCCCATCCAGGAATCTGCGAATGGCCTCCAAATGAACGGGCTTAATTAAGTCCTGCTCACCCTTAAGATCATCATCGAACATGCTGCCGTTGAAGTCCCGTTTGAGCGCAGGAAAGAGCGTGCCGTAAAGGGCTGAATGAGCCGCCGTGTTATCCTGGTTCGCCAGCAAGTCGCGCAAGGATTCCCACTCGCGGTTACGAAAGTAGTCTCGCAAGTCAATGATGCGACGATCGCACAGATAACAGGTAAACAACACTCGTCCGAGAAACGCATGCGCAACCGAGGGATCTAAGCCTGCTTTTCCTTCGGTGAGTTTATCACGGACGGCGCCAAGATTGTCGATCAGGTACGCATCCACGCCTTGCTGCGGGTCGAACTTGGCTTCATTGGCTCCTGAGTAGTATTGGCCAGTCGCGAGCCGGAGGTAGAACCGCTGTGCCCACGTTGCCTGGGTGGCGAGCTGGATGGTTTCAACGAGACGGTCATCGATGTCGCCTTTGTTGGCAGCAGATGGCTCGACCGGTTTGGTCATGGAGGAGAAGACGCATACCTTCTCTGGGTCGCGCAACAGGAGAACAGTGGCCACGCCTTGATTCCAGAACCGGTGATGAACCTTCGCCGCTTGCGCAGGGTCAAGGGGGCGTTTCTCGTCGCGGACATAGACCGTCGGAATCCCGTTGAGGGTCAAGACACCGCTGAGGCTCATCTCCTTCCACGCGCGGAGCAACAGATGCTGATAGGCAAGCAACGTGCCGTCTTGGATAATTTGTTGCTTCGACCGATAGTAGCGGAATCCCTGTGGTGGTTCCGGAAGAAGTTCTCTTTGTGCTACACCCATTGTCAAGCACCGGCGAATTTCAACGACACATTGTTCCTATCTCGTCACACACCACTCTTCCGTACTGGGCTGTCATCGGCATCAAGCTGACAGGTAAGACATGCCAGGAACTCGCGATCTGCGGCCATTGCTCCAGTATCCGCGCCCTCTCGGCATCCAAAACCGTCATCTTAGCAACCACAGGCGACATTATAGCGCCATGGAGGGGATGAGCAAGTACATTCCGCTTAGAAAAAGCCCAGCCCTCTGTGGGCTATGCATAGGTTCCCACACGCGGATGCGAGATGGGTCGCTATGGGTGGACCCTATTCTGTTGCAGGCCGGCCATGAGGCAGCGGGCGAAGTCGCCGGCCCAGAAGCGTCTCGAGCTTGGCGACGAACTTATCCGTGCCTAACGGCCGCCCTCGACTGGTGTACAGACGAAGCCGCGCGAGCTCTTGCTGATCCTCGGCATGGTGGTATAATAGCCAACCATGAAGAAAGACATTGAAGAAAACCTGGATTTTGTTCCGAAATTCGATGAAAACGGCTTGATACCCGCCATTGCTCAGGATGCGCGTACAGGGCAAATCCTGATGGTTGCCTATATGAACCGCGAGGCCCTGGAGGCCACCATCCGGTCCGGCTATGCCACGTATTTCAGCCGCTCCCGGGGGAAATTGTGGAAGAAAGGCGAGGAAAGCGGACACCTCCAAAGAGTCGAACAGATACTCGTGGATTGCGATCAGGATTGCCTTGTCCTGAAGGTGAGCGTCGATGCCGGCCAATGCCACGTCGGGTATCAATCCTGTTTCTACCGGGCATTGAGCAAAAACACCGATAAAAAGCTGGAATTTGTCGCTGCGAAGGTGTACGACCCCCGGAAAACCTACAAGAAGTAAACCCGGGTCGCATTTGCGAAACGTATCCTGCGCGCCACAGCGGCATATTTCCCAGATCGCCGAGAAAATCAAGCCCTAAACAGCCTATCCTCAATTTTTTTGTGGTTTTTGCCCTAATAAGGCGTTACGATATTGCCGATAGGGTACACTGTATTATGTTCATGGAGGAGCGGCGATAAGATTTTCTTCTTGTTGTTCTGCGCTTGCCGCTTCTTCAATGACGAAAGTGTGAAGTACCTGGAAGTAAGGTTCCGAAATCGAAAACCTGTTATTGTTTGTTTTTGGAGGATTAAATCATGAAAAACCTCAGATCGAGATTGGTTGTGGCCTGTGTGCTGATGCTGTTGCTCGGTGCTGCTCAGGCCACCCACGGTGTTGGGGTCAAGCCGGGAATCCTGTATCCGCCCTACAATGACTGTGCTAGCGCAAAGGCCGTGGGCAACGTAACAAACATGGCCTTCGACACCACGAATGCAACATTCGATGGCCCCGGACACTACATCCACAGCAAGAATATCTGGTACTGCTACACGGCTCCATGCACGGGTACCACCACGGTCAGCCTGGCCGGCAGCAGTTTTGACACCAAGCTCGCCATCTATGACGGGTGCGAATGCAATCCGCCCGCGAACAGGCTGATTAAAACCAACGACGACTTCTACGGGCAGCAATCTGCCGCCTGTTTTCCCGTGACGCAGGGCTACCAGTATCTCATTGAAGTTGGCGGCTTCAACCTCAGCCTCTTTGGCCCGGGCCTCATCACAATCACGTGTGATGGTCAGGCCGTTTCTCCAACAAACGACAACTGCAGCAAAGCCAAGGTCGTCGGCAACGTGACGAATCTGCCGTTCGATACGACGTGTGCCACGGTCGATGGTCCCGGCATATGCACGAACGGGCCGAATCTCTGGTATCGCTACACGGCGACGAGCACGGGGCCTGTTACGGTCAGTCTTCTGGGCAGCCAGTACGACACGAAGCTTGGCATCTATAAGGGAAGCGCTTGTTACCCGAGCCAGGAAATCGACTGCAATGATGATTATGAGGGTAATCTCGCATCTCTGATTACCTTCCAGGCGACTTCGGGTCAGGTCTATCTGATCGAAATCGGCGGCTACAATAGCGACGCCGTCGGTGAGGGTGTGCTGACCATCAGTTCCGGCGGTCCCATTCCGCCGCCATCGGGTAATAACAATAATTGCGCCGACGCTCAGCAGATCGGCGAGGTTGAAGACCTGGCTTTTGACACGACGAATGCGACGTTCGACGGGCCGGGCCGTTGTATGCAGAGTCCGAATCGCTGGTACTGCTATACCGCCTCGTGCACGGGCGATGTGACGGTCAGTCTTTTCGGCAGCAGCTACGATACGATGCTCGCCGTTTATAAAGGGTGCGAATGCTATCCGGGCGCGAGCGATGTGATCGCGTGCAACGATGACTTCGGAGGAAGCACGGCATCCCAGGCCACCTTCGCCGCGACTGCGGGACATCAATACCTGGTTGAGGTGGGCGGCTACGACGGTACGGGTCTGGGCAAGCTCACGATCACGTGCGCCGGAGAGCCGGTTCCAACCTCGCCTGACAACTGTGCCAACGCCCAGCCCATCGGCGATGTTACAGATCTGCCGTTCGATACGAGCGATGCGACCGCTGACGGGCCCGGCCATTGCATGGGCAGCCCGAACATCTGGTACTGCTATACTGCCTCGTGCACCGGCAACGTCACCGTAAGGCTCTCGGGCACCACCTACGACACGATGCTGGCCGCCTATGACGGCTGCACGTGCTATCCAACATCAAGCAAGCTGCTCCAATGCAACGACGACTTTGGAAGCGGTACCGATTCGCAGGTCACGTTTGCGGCCACCTCGGGCAGCCAGTACCTCATCGAGGTTGGTGGTTACGCCTCCGAGAAGGGTCAGGGCCTGTTGACCGTCAGTTGCGAAGGAGTCACGACCCCGGACAAACCGGACCTGGGCGACGCTCCCGACAGCACCAACAATGGCGGCTTGGTCATGACCGCCTATCCCGCCGGAGGTCCCACGGGCGTGAAGGCCAACTACCCCACGGTCCATCTCAGCGGCACCGGCGTCGGGCCTTTCGGGCCGGCCCACCTGAATGCTCAGATGGTGGCCCACTTGGGTAAGAAGATTACACGCGAAACCGAAGCCGACAGCGGCCTCGACCAGGACGGCGTCAACAATATCAATCCCTCGACCAACTCGCCGAACCTGGACCAGGGCGACGAAGCGGTCGTCGTGCCGCTCAATATGCCGTCGTGCCGCTGGACGACCTTTGACTACACGGTCAACGTGGTCGATCCCAACGTCGATCTGTATGTCAATGTCTGGTGCGACTGGAACCGTGACGGTGACTGGGATGATACCCTCGAGTGCGTGGACGCACCCGCACCCGAGTGGGCGGTCCGCAACCAGCTCCTGTTCAAGCTGCCGATCGGGCTCAATCAGATCACGACCCCGGCCTTCCTGCCCTGGCATCCTGCCATCGGCCCGGAAGAAATCTGGATGAGAATCACCCTCTCCGAGCAACCCTTCAAGGGCGGCAGCGCCCCCGCGGGTAAGGTGGGTGCCGGCGGCTCTGGTCCGCTCGCCAAGTACCTGATCGGCGAAACCGAAGACTACTACTTCGCGCCGGATCTCAGCTTCAACGTTTGTGAAGACTTCAACGGTGACGGTGTCGTCAACACGCAGGACCTTGTTGACTTCACGGCAGCCTGGCTTGTGAACTGCCCCCAATAGGCAGAAAGTGTTTTGATATCCTTGTGTGAATCGGGCTGTGGGCTTTGGCTCACAGCCCTTTTTTCATGGGTGCGCCGCAGATGATCGCCGGCGGCGTGGTCACTTTCTCCGGGACCGCGACAAGCTTCGCTACGACAACAGCCTGGCCACGTCTTTGGCCGAATAGGTGATGATGATATCGGCTCCCGCTCGCTTGATGGCGGTCAGAACCTCCATCACGGCGGCCTGCTCATCGGCCAGACCGGCCGCGGCCGAACTCTTGACCATCATGTATTCGCCGGAAACGTTATAGGCGGCAATCGGACAATCGAAACGCTGCCGGGCGCGATAGATGATGTCCAGATACGCAAGGGCCGGCTTGACCATGACGATGTCGGCGCCTTCTTCGATATCCAGCGCCATCTCGGCCATCGCCTCGGCGGCGTTTGGCGGGTCCATCTGGTAGGTTCTGCGATCTCCGAAGGCGGGGGCCGACTCGGCAGCGTCCCGGAAGGGGCCGTAAAAAGCCGACGCGTATTTGGCCGCGTAGGACATGATTGCCACGTTTTCAAAACCGTTCCCTTCCAGCGCTTCGCGGATGCTCCTGACGCGCCCGTCCATCATGTCCGACGGAGCGACGATATCGGCGCCGGCCTGAGCGTGGGACAGCGCCATCTTTGTCAGCAGGCCACAGGTCGAATCGTTATCGACTTTGTCGTCTTTGACGACGCCGCAGTGCCCGTGGCTGGTGAATTCGCACAGACAAACATCGGTGACGACCAGAAGGTCCGGGGCCGCCTGCTTGATTTGCTCGATGGCCCGCTGGACCACGCCGTCCTCGGCCCAGGCTTGCGAGCCGATCTCATCTTTCTTGTCCGGCAGGCCGAAGAGCAGCACCGCCGGGATGCCGAGCGAGACCACTTCCGCCGCTTCGGCGGCAATCGTGTCGGGCGAGAAGTGAAAGCAGCCGGCCATCGACGTGATCGGCTCTTTGATGCCTTTGCCCTCGCGAACGAACAGCGGATAGACCAGGTCGTCCAC
>Ga0307380_10007979_pt1 | contig 13650 bp, 10 predicted proteins | sample UN3MG_FD_202239 | JGI IMG/M metagenome (GOLD analysis project Ga0307380, IMG submission 202239) | Soil microbial communities from Risofladan, Vaasa, Finland - UN-3 | ecosystem: Environmental > Terrestrial > Soil > Coastal area > Acid sulfate soil | place: Finland: Risofladan, Vaasa | collected... | reverse complement strand
TGATGGTTGAGCCGTCTAGCCGGCCCGGCCCGACGTGCCTGGCGTGGAGGACAAATCGGTGGGATCTGGCGCTGCGCGGAAGGGGCTTGCGCCTAAGCACAGATAGACTGCTGCGAGGGCGCCGGCGCACAGCCACCACGTTTGCCAAGCGCCCCAAGCGAAGGCCGCGATGATCGCGAATGTGGCGAACGTCGCGGCGGCGAATGGCTGCGCGTGTTTCGGCAATCTGGAGCTCCGCAGCACCACAAGCGCACCCGCAAGTGCTAGCAAGACTGCGCCCACTGCCCCAAGCTCGTACCAGGTTTGTAGAAACAGGCTATGGGCGTGGTGGCCGGTGGTGCGCTTGAAAACAAACCCTTCCGGTTGTTCTGAGGGATGTGTCTCGCGCTCATGCGCGTTGTCCCTCTCCCGAGTGGAGTTTACGCCCACGCCAACCCAAGGATGTTCGAGCGTCTTCTCAGACGTGTATTCCCAGATGATGATCCTGGCCTTGTAGGACAACGGTAGTGATTGAGACAAATGCAGGCCGGCGTCGTAGGCGGCAAAGGAGAGCGGAAGGATGAGTGCGAAACCAAGGCACCAAAGCACGGCAAGACCGCGTATCGTCTGGCTGTACCACTTCCGTGCGAGAAGGAAAATGAGCGCGGAGCCGAGCAGTGCGAGTTGTGACGAGTCATGTTTGGACAGTAGAATGACGGCGGCCGACGTGCCGAAAAATAATGCGATCATAGGCTTTCGCCATTGCGGGCGGGCGACCGCGCTCAGCATCAGGATGCCAGGCCAAACATGCAGCATGAGGAGGGTGACGTTCTGATTGAGTGTGTTCAGGTTGATGCGCCTAACCTCGCCGTGCACGATGCTGATGCGCTTTGTGTTGTCGGGACGGACCATGGGAATGGTGTTCATTACGAAACGCGTGATGGCGCCATCGGTGAGCATCTGCAGCAACAGATAGAGTCCGCCGAGAGCCGCGCTGGCGATGAAGGCGATTGCAGCTAGGTGTATGTGCCGCTCGCTCAATTTATTGATGGCCGTCGCGGAAGCGAATACGAGCAGGATTGCTCCGAGTAATAAGGACGCTTTTGCGATCCCTGCACTCTGGTTCCAGGCCCAAGAAGCGTTGAGGAGGACGTAGATTGAGAACACCAAGCAAGCAATGAAGGCGGCGCTTGGTACGAAAAATTCTCTCCAGCTACCCCCTCGCCGGAAGGCCGCCAGAACAAGGGAAGCGCCGACAAGTGCGATCGCTGCCGGGCTAAGCCGTGGGATTATCGACGTGATCAGTGGGGCTAGAAAGAAGACGGCCGCAAAAAGCCGTGGATTGGCCTCGCCGTAAGTGTCGCTGCTGGCAACCGTCGCCATCTGTGGGATATCCGCTCAAGAATGCGAGACCTTCTTAACAGGGGGGGCAAGAGTAGTTCCAGGCTCCCCGGTCTATGGTGCAGTCTGCAGACATGAACGGTTGAACGGGGTGCGATCCCCGTCTCGGACGGTCGGCGCGGCCGTAGGGTGACGTACCTGCGCCTTGACACGGGGGACACGGCAGTGGCCGTCTTTCGAGCGACGAGACACCGTTGATTGAGGCCATGAATGTGTGGAATTGCTGGATTTCTGGATCCCAAACGGCGCTCCGGCGACAATGAGTTGAAGGTGCTTGCCTCGGGCATGGCGGGCGCCTTGCGCCATCGTGGCCCGGACGCCCAAGGCGTGTGGGTGGATGCGGATGCGGGCGTGGCGCTCGGCCACGCACGGCTCTCGATCATCGATCTCAGTCCCGCCGGCGCCCAGCCCATGCTGTCGGCCTCGGGCCGCTTCGCGCTCTCTTATAACGGCGAGATCTACAACGCGGGCGAGCTTCGCGAGGCGCTCGAGCGGACGGGCTGCACGTTCCGCGGTCATTCGGACACCGAGGTGATGGTCGAGGGGTTTTCCGCGTGGGGCGTGCGCGCCACGGTGGAGAAGCTGATCGGCATGTTCGCCTTCGCTGCGTTCGACCGCAAGGAGCGTGCGCTCACGCTGGGGCGCGACCGGCTCGGAATCAAGCCGCTTTATTGGGGACGCGTGAACGGCCGCGTCGTGTTTGCCTCCGAGCTGAAGGCGTTCGCGGCGCTGCCTGACTTTGCGCCACCGATCGACCGACAGGCCCTCGGCGCCTTTCTCTGCACCGGCTATGTGCCGGCACCTGCGAGCATCTACGAAGGCATCGAGAAACTCGAGCCGGGCATGCTGCTCGAGATTCGAGATGACGGCGCGACGCGCAGCAAACGCTATTGGTCGCTGCTCGATGTGGCGACCAGCGGACAGGCGGCCTTGCTCAACTTAAGCGATGCGGAAGCCTGCGATCAGCTCGAGACGCTTCTCGCCGATGCCGTCACCCGCCGCATGGTGGCCGATGTGCCGCTCGGCGTCTTTCTCTCCGGCGGTATCGACTCCTCGACCGTGACGGCGTTGATGCAGGCCAATAGCCCAACACCAGTCAAGAGCTTTACCATCGGCTTCGAGGAAGCGGGCTACGACGAAGCGGCGCAAGCCAAAGCGGTGGCCGCGCATCTCGGCACGGATCACACCGAACTCTATGTCACCGCAGAGGAAGCGCGGGCCGTCATACCGAGGTTGCCACAAATCTATGACGAGCCGTTTGCGGATTCGTCACAGATCCCCACGTTTCTCGTATCGGAGATGACGCGGAAACACGTCACGGTGGCGCTGTCCGGCGACGGGGGCGACGAGTTGTTCGCGGGCTATAACCGCTACGGCCAAGGCTTGCGCGTCGCCCGCGCGCTTCGGCTTCTGCCGCGCCCGGTGGCGTCGGGACTTTCACGCGCGATCGGCGCGGTGCCGCCTGCCGCCTGGGATCGCCTGTTCGATGTGGTGCCAGAAGGCATGCGGCCGCGGCAGCCTGGCGACAAGCTGCAAAAGCTCGCCGGCGTCTTGGGCGACGACGCGGCCGGCTATTACCGCAATCTGATCGCGCCATGGGCGGACGCGTGGTCGCTGGTCAAGGGCGCCACCCCGCTTGATCAACCGGCGTTCAGCGAAGCGACGCGGAGGCGCTTCAAGGACGAGTTGTCCTGGATGCAATATGCCGACAGCGTCACCTATCTCCCCGACGACATTCTCACCAAGGTCGACCGTGCCTCGATGGCGGTGTCGCTCGAGGCTCGGGTGCCGCTGCTCGATCATCGCGTGGCCGCGTTTGCTTGGCAGTTGCCGGCCCGCCTCAAGATGCGTGGCGGCCAGGGAAAGTGGCTGCTGCGCCAAGTGCTCTATAAATACGTGCCGAAGGCGCTGGTGGAGCGTCCGAAAATGGGCTTCGGCGTGCCGATCGATGCCTGGTTGCGCGGACCGCTGAAGGACTGGGCCACCGACCTGCTCGATCCCGGCGCCATGACCCGTGCCGGTTTGCTCGACCCGGCGCCGATCCAGGAGAAATGGGCGGAGCATCAATCGGGCAAGCGCAATTGGCAGCACTTCCTGTGGAACGTGCTGATGTTCGAGGCGTGGAGGACGCAAGGCCGCGCTTAACGATCAAGCGCCGCGTCGACGCTGCTACTCGTTCGAGCTGCGCTGATAGGCATCCTCATATCTGACGATGTCGTCTTCGTCGAGATAGGCGCCGGACTGAATCTCGATGAGGTAGGCCGGGATCCTGCCGAGATTGGCGAGCCGATGGCGGCTGCCGACCGGAATATATGTGGACTGGTTCTCGCAAAGCAGCTCGACGTGGTCGCCCTTGGTGACCTCCAGCGTTCCCCGTACCACGACCCAATGCTCGGAGCGATGATAGTGGCTCTGTAGGGACAAGATTCCGCCAGGCTTCACCATGATGCGCTTGACCTGATAGCGGTCGCCGCGGTTCAGCGTTTGATACCAGCCCCAAGGCCGATGAATGCGGTTGTGATAAAGTGCATGCGTTTGGCCATTGGCGTTCAGTCGCGTGACAACGTCCTTGACCGACTCTGCGGAGTCTTTCGACGCTACAAGCACAGCGTCTTCCGTCGCCACCACCACGACATTGTCGAGGCCCACAAGGGCAACGCAACCATGGTCGCTATAGGCATAGCTCCCGGTCGTGTCGGCGAACATGATTTCGTTCTTACCCTCGCCATAGACGGCATTGCCTGTTTCGTCCTTTTCCATCTGGTTCCAGACCGCCGACCACGAACCGAGATCGCTCCACGACGTCGACAGAGGCACGCAGCGAATGTTGCTGGTCTTCTCCACGATCGCGTAGTCGAAAGAGATGTCGGGCGCGTCGGCGTAGACGTCGCCGAGCCGCAAGAAGCTTAGGTCTTCAGTGGCGTCGCTGAGGGCTTGGCGGCTGGTTGCCAAGATTTCGGGCGCAAGGCTTTCCATGAGCTTGAGCATGGTCGCCGCGCGGAACAGAAAGATCCCGCTGTTCCAATAGAAGCCGCCGCTTTCGAGATACTTCTCCGCGACTTCTCGCGATGGCTTCTCGACGAAGCGTAGGACCGGAAGGTCGGCGCTGTTTGCCTTCTCGGTCTCGATATAGCCATAGCCGGTGTGCGGGCAGTCCGGTTCGACGCCGAAGGTGACCAGCGCACCCTCTTTTGCCGCCGCCAGACCAATCTCTATCGACGCGACGAAAGCCGCCGGATCAGAGATGATGTGATCAGAGGGCAACAGCAACACGAATGAATCGGGGTCGGCCCTCTCGGCGATCAGGGAGGCAATACAGGTCGCGGGCGCGGTGTTGCGCCCGGCGGGCTCGAGCACAATCGTCGCGTCCTCAACGCCGATGTCCTGAAGCTGATCGGAAATGAGAAAGCGGTGCTTCTGATTCGACAGCACGAAGGGCGCACTGAAGAAGCCCCCAGACACTCGGCGGCAGGTCTGCTGAAAGAGCGTCTCGTCGCCCGCGATTTTTTGAAACTGCTTGGGGAAGGCTTCCCGCGACAGAGGCCACAGCCTAGTGCCTGCGCCGCCGCACAGTATAAATGGTGAGACTACACTCATCGATCACTCTATCTAGTGCCGCAATTATGAGGCTTCCTAGCACAGTCAAATACCAAGACAAACCTAACTCGCTTAGCGCGCCGGCCGGGGTGGTGTCCCGTTTTGTCGTCGAGCGGCCACGTCCTCGAGGACCCTGGCAAATTGGGGCGCGATCCTCTTCCAGCTGAGCCCGTTTTCGGCGTGGCGCAAGGCATTCTCGGCGCAGCGGCGCAAAAACGCGCGGTCCTCAGCGAAGCGTTTGATCGCGGCGGCCAGGCTTTCGGGAGATGCGGCGTCGGCGATCAGCCCCGTCTCACCATGATGGATCTGCTCGGGCAGGCCGCCAACCCCGGTGGCGATGACCGGCCGCCCACGTTTGAAGCTCAAGGGAGCAACGCCGGATTGGCTTGCCTCGACATAAGGCAGGATACTCGCGTCGCACCAATCGAGATGGGCGAGGATCTCGCGATCGCTTTTCCAGCCGAGATCGAGTTCGACGCCGGGAAGCGCAGCGAGTTCTGCGATCGCGCGCGGGTCTTGCGGGGCGCCAGCAACGCGCAGGTGAATTGGGATATCGTTGAGTTGGCTGAGGGCCTGAGCGAGAAGCGCAAGGCCCTTGTAGCGTTTTAGCCGTCCGGCCATGAGCAGGCGCAAAGGTCGGCCTGAATTGGCCTCCGGCAGGCTCGGTTGGGACAGATCGAGATCGGCGAAATCGAACACCCCTAGGGGGATGGTGGCCAGAACTTTACCTGTGAGCGGCAGGCGGGTCTCAACCTTGCGCGCCACGTAGTCTGTGAGCGTGATCACGCCTTCGCTCATGCGCGCCATATGGCGCTGAAGGAGGACGGCGAGGTGGAAGCGATCGCCTGGGTGGACTTCAGCGTCATGGACAATGACCACGACCGGAACGCCCATTCGATGCAAGCGGCGCACAAGGAAGATGTCCCAATACCCCATCATGGTGACGATGGCGGCATCGGGCGGGCGGGCCTCGAGCCGGTCCATGATCGGGCGCAAGGCCTTGCCGATGCCGAGGCTACGCCGGATAAACTCAGCCTTCGTGGCATAGGTGTGAAGGGGAAGGTCGACGGAGTCTCGGCACGCCGGTTCTTGCATCAGCTCGGCGCCGTCGGCGAGCGAGAGCAGCGTCTCGTAACCGCATTGTTCGGACAAGGCGCTGGCCAGCTCGAACGCATAGCGCGGGCCAGCCCCGAAGCGCCCCCATTGCCAGACAAGGATTCTCATGGTGAGGAGGCTCCTCGCACAAAATGGCCCAGTAAAATAGCCAAAAAGGAGGGCCATGGCGGAGACTCGGCGTCATTGAAACGACAAACTTTCTGGGCTAAATGTGGGCCATAGTGAGTGGGCACTGGGAGGAAAATCGATGAGCCGCGAGATGATGGTCGATGGCGTTCGCATTGCGGACGATACCGGCACTTACGTGATCGCTGAGATTGGAAACAATCATCAGGGCGATCTCGAGAAGTGCAAGGAGATGTTCAAGGTCGCGAAGGAGCATTGCGGCGTTCACGCTGTCAAGCTGCAGAAGCGCGACAACAAAAGCCTCTTCACGCGGGCCATGTACGAGTCCGAGTACAATAGCGAGAACGCTTTCGCCGACACCTATGGCGCCCATCGCGAGAAGCTCGAATTCGAGCGCGACGAGTATGTCGAACTGATTGCCTATGCGAAGGAACAGGGCATTACCTTCTTCGCGACGGCCTTCGACATCCGGAGCGCCGATTTTCTGGCCGAGCTCGATATGCCGGCATACAAGCTCGCCTCCGGCGATCTGACCAACACCCCGCTCCTCAAGCATGTTGCCTCGTTCGGCAAGCCGATGTTTCTGAGCACCGGCGGCGGCACGATGGAAGACGTGCGGCGCGGTTACGAGACCGTCATGCCGATCAACCAGCAACTCTGCCTGATGCAGTGCACCGCCGGCTATCCGCCGGAGTGGGAGCAGCTTGACCTCGGCGTGATCACGACCTTCCGTCACGCTTTCCCTGACGCGGTGATTGGCTTTTCCTCTCATGACAGCGGTATTGCCATGGGCCCGCCGGCCCATGTGCTGGGCTCGCGCGTCATCGAGAAGCATTTCACCCTCAACCGCGCCATGAAGGGCACCGATCATGCGTTCTCGCTCGAGCCTCCCGGTTTGCGAAAGCTTGTGCGTGACCTGCAGCGGACCAAGGTTTCTCTCGGCAATGGGGAGAAGCGGCGCTATGAGAGCGAAGTCGGTCCGATTAAGAAGATGTCGAAGAAGCTCGTGGCGGCGCGCGATCTGCCGGCCGGCCACGTCCTCGCGCCTGAGGACATCGCCATCAAATCACCTGGCGACGGGCTAAAGCCCTATATGTTCGACAGCATGGTCGGACGTCGGCTGATCAAGGGTTTGAAGGTTGACGACACGCTCAGGGTCGAGGACTCCATCGCTATGAGTGAGGAGGCCATTGGGCTTGCGTCGGCGTGAGGCGGCTACTCGCCGAGAGCGATCTCGCAGAGCGTGTTCGAAAGATCAGACTGGTTGCCTTCGATTTCGACGGGGTTTTCACCGATAATGGGGTGTGGATCTTCGAGAACGGCCGCGAGGCAGTGCGCTGCTCGCGCGCCGATGGTCTTGGCTTACGCAAATTGGAGCAGATAGGAATCGAGCCCATCATCATTTCCACCGAAGTGAACCCGGTGGTCGCTGCCAGAAGTAAGAAGCTCCGCGTCTTCTGCCAACAGGGCTGCGAGCAGAAGGTCGGCGTGCTCGAGCAATTGCTGGCGGATCGGCAGGTGGCCCTGTCGGAGGCCGCCTTTGTCGGCAATGATATCAACGATCTGGAATGCCTCGAGCGGGTCGCCCTGCCCATCGTGGTGCAAGACGCCCATCCTGACGTGATCCACCTCGCCGCCTATCGCACGGCCGCGCGGGGAGGCCATGGCGCGGTAAGGGAAGTTTGCGATCTTATCGCCAGGCTGCGCACGTCCGAAAGCTGAGGGAGGTGGGACTTGCCAGGGCTGTTCGACATTCGGGACCGGGTGGTGATCGTCACCGGCGGCAGCGGTCAGCTCGGCCAGGCATTCGTCGGGTCTCTCGCAGCGGCGGGCGCGCGGGTTGCCGTTGTCGACCGGTCCCCCGTGGCAGAGGGCCCCAACGTCCTGTTTGTGGCTTGCGACGTCACTATTCGCGCCGAGCTCGAACGAGGGCTTGCCCAAATTGAAGGCCATTGGGGCACTCCTCAAGGACTGGTCAACGCCGCCGCCCTCGATTCCCCTCCCGACTCGCCGCCGGAGGAGAACGGCCCGTTCGAGACCTACCCCGAAGCCTCCTTCGACCGCATCATGGAGGTCAATGTGAAGGGCACCTTCCTGTGCTGTCAGGTGTTCGGGGGGGCCATGGCTGAGCGAGGCCGGGGCTCGATCGTCAACATCGCCTCGATCTACGGCATGGTCTCGCCCGACCAGAGCCTTTACCAATATCGCCGCGACCGGGGCGAGGTGTTCTTCAAGCCCGTCGCCTATTCAGCCTCGAAATCGGCCCTTTATAACCTCACCCGCTATCTCGCCGGCTATTGGGGCGCCAAGGGCGTTCGGGTGAACACCCTCACGCTTGGCGGGGTATTCAATAACCAGGATCCGGCGTTTCTCGAGCGCTACCACGCAAAAGTGCCGCTCGGGCGCATGGCTGACGCCAAGGAATATGATGGCGTGGTGCAATTCCTCCTGTCCGACGCTGCCTCCTACATGACCGGATCCAACGTGGTGGTCGACGGCGGCTTCACGGCCCTCTAAGAAGGCCCGGCAACAAAGGGAGGGCGCGGATATCCCGACTGAGGCGACCATAGGAAACTGGATCAACGGCGAGCAGCGGCACGCAAGCTCCGGCGCGACGTTCGAGAAGCGCTCGCCCCATGACGGCGAGCGTGTGTTCACCGTGGCGCGCTCGTCCGCGGACGATGTGGCGGCGGCCGTCGATGCGGCGGTCCGTGCGCAAAAGGGATGGGCCGCCATGCCCGCAGTGCAGCGCGGGCATCTGCTCCATCAGGTGTGCAACGCGCTCGAGACGCAGCAGAAGACCCTCGCCGAGATCGTAACCAAGGAAACTGGCAAGGCGCCCAAGGAGGCGTTTGGCGAAGTAGGCGGTGCCGTCGCGCTCGGGCGCTTCTTCGCCGGCGAAGGGCAGCGGCTCTATGGCCGCACCACCACAAGCGGCGCGCCCGACAAATATGCCATGACCGTGCGCCAGCCCTGCGGCATCGCCGGGCTGATCATCGCTGCGAACACGCCCATCGCCAACACCGCCTGGAAGGTGTTTCCGGCGCTGATCTGCGGCAATGCCGCCGTGCTCAAGGCGGCTGAGGATACGCCAGCGACGTCGTGGCTGTTTGCCAAGATCGCGCATGAGGCCGGGCTGCCGCCGGGCGTGCTCAATGTCATCCAAGGTTACGGCACCGAATGCGGCGCCCCTCTAGTCGAGCACGCGCATGTGGACGTGGTGAGCTTCACCGGCTCCACGAAAGTCGGCAGATGGATCGGCGAGACCTGCGCCAAGACACTCAAGAAAGTTTCGCTCGAGCTCGGCGGCAAGAACCCGCTGATCGTGTGCGATGACGCCGATCTCGACGAAGCGGTGAAATGGGTGTGCCTGTCGGCCTTCTCCAATGCTGGGCAGCGCTGCGCCGCGGGAAGCCGCATCATCGTGTTCGATGAGGTTTATGACGCGTTCCGCGACAAGCTCGTCTCCGCGGCGAAGGCGCTGAAAGTGGGCGCTGCCGATGGCGACGACTTCGGGCCTGTGATCAACGAACGTCAGCTCGCCACCATGCTTGCCGCCATCGATCAGGCGGTGCAGGAAGGCGCACGCGTGCTTGCTGGTGGCGAAAGACTGTCCGATCCTGCGCACGCCAAAGGTTGTTATCTCGCTGCCACGGTGATCGAGAATGCCGCGCCCGAGGCCGACATCTCGCGGCATGAGCTGTTCGGCCCGATCGCCTGTCTCTATCCCGTGAGTGGCTATGACGAGGCGCTGGCGCTCGCCAACGACTCGCTCTACGGGCTTACCGCCTGTATCCATACGACAAATGTCGACCGCGGTATCGACTTTGCCCATAAGGTCAGAAGCGGCGTCGCAGTGATCAATGCCGGCACGTTCGGCTCCGAGCCGCATATGCCCTTTGGCGGGCTAGGCCAGTCCGGCAACGGCTCCCGCGAGCCTGGCACCGAGGCCCTCGATGTGTATAGCGAGCTCAAGGATATCTATATCCAAGTTCGCCCCAACAAGCTCTAGACCCAGGTGGAGTCACGGTTTCGATGCCAAGCGTAGTCGCCTTCGTCCCCGCGCGCGCGGGCTCCAAGCGCGTGATCGACAAGAACGCGCGCACGCTGGGCGGCCATCCGCTGATGGCTTATGCGATTTCGGCGGCGCGGCAGAGCGGCGTGTTCGACGCGGTGATCTGCTCAACGGACAGCGAGCGCTATGCGGCAGTCGCGCGCCACTATGGCGCCGAGGTGCCGTTCTTGCGGCCGGCGGAGTTCGCTACCTCCACCTCGCCGGACATCGAATGGGTCGAGGACGCGCTGAAGCGATTGTGGGCGGCAGGTAGGGCCTACGATTGCTTCAGCATCCTGCGCCCGACGAGTCCGTTCCGCAGCGCCGACACCATCCGTCGGGCCTGGGCCGCGTTTGCCGCCGAGGAGGGCATCGACTCGCTGCGCGCGGTGGAGAAAGTCACCCAACATCCCGGCAAGATGTGGCTCGTGCAGGGCAAACGCATGACACCGCTGCTCCAGCAGAGCCCGGGGGAGCAGCCCTGGCATTCGAGCCAAATGGTAGCCCTGCCCGAAATGTTCGTGCAGAATGCGAGCCTCGAAATCGCTTGGTCGAAGGTCGCGCTCGACGGGCGCACCATCGCGGGCGTGAACGTGATGCCCTTCTTCACCGACGAGGCGGAGGGCTTTGACATCAACAATCAGTACGACTGGGACTATGCGGAAGCCCTGGTGGCGCAAGGCAAGTTTGCGCTGCCTGAGGTCGCGGAAGCTCCATTCGTCGACATTAAGATAAGTGAGGGCAGCGTTGGGTGAGTTGATCGGAAAGGTCGTCGAGTCGACCCTATATTATGTGCCGAAGAGCGAGTTCGATCGCATTCGTACCTTGAATGACGCGAGCGCGGTGGACCGTACGCGCATGTTTGCCGATATGTGCCGGCTGAACACGCTTTACATGATTGCACGCGCGGGCTCCGGCCATGTCGGTTCGAGCTTCTCGAGCCTCGACGTGGTGTCGTGGCTCTATCTCAACGCGCTCAAGAACGACGACCTCTATTTCTCCTCGAAGGGCCATGACGCACCGGGTCTCTATGCGGTGTTGATCGCACTCGGCACACTGCCGTTCGAGAAGCTGCATGGCTTGCGCCGTCTCGACGGCTTGCCGGGGCATCCCGACGTCACCGTGCCTGGCATGGTCATCAATAGCGGCTCGCTCGGCATGGGCATCTCCAAGGCCAAGGGCATGGTGCGCGCCGACCGACTTAAGGGGCACAAGCGCCGCTACTACGTGCTGACGGGGGACGGCGAACTGCAAGAGGGGCAGATCTGGGAATCTCTGGTTTCTGCCGCCAATTCGAACATGGGCGAGATCACCGCTATCGTCGACCACAACAAGCTGCAATCGGATTACCGCGTGAGCCAGACGAGCGATCTCGGCGACCTCAAGGCCAAGTTCGCAAGCTTCGGCTGGCACGTGGAGCGTTGCGACGGCCACGATCTCGACGAGTTCTCCGAGGCACTTGAGAACTGCGCCGCGCATCCCGGCCGGCCGCAGGTCATCATCGCCGATACGGTCAAAGGCCGCGGCGTGTCCTTCATGGAGCATACCGCCATGGAGTCAGACGCTGACATGTACCGGTTCCATTCAGGCGCGCCCGATGCCGACAGCTATGGAAAAGGCGCCCAGGAGCTGCTCGATCACGTCAACCGTGCGCTGGACCGTATCGGCGCGACGCAGTTGAGCCTTGAGACCGTCGAGCCGTCAGCAAGCGTGCCGCCGAGCGCCACCAAGCGATTGATCCCGGCTTATACCGATGCGCTGCTGGCGCGCGCGGCCAAGGATGAGCGCATCGTCGCGCTCGACGCCGATCTCGTGCTCGACACCGGGCTGATCCCGTTCAAGGAGCAATTCCCCGACCGCTTTGTCGAATGCGGCATCGCCGAGATGGACATGGTCTCGCAAGCTGGCGGCATGGCGTTGCAGGGTCTCGTCCCCATCTGCCATTCGTTCGGCTGCTTCCTTTCCACCCGGCCCAACGAGCAGATCTACAACAATGCGACGGAACGCACAAAAGTGCTCTATGTCGGCTCGCTCGCCGGCTTGATCCCGGCAGCCCCCGGCCATAGCCATCAGTCCTTGCGCGATATATCGGCGCTGACCTCGGTGCCCAATTTCGACATCGTCGAGCCGTGCTGCCCCGAGGAAGTGCCGCTGCTTCTCGACTATCTGATCTCTACACCGGGACGGAGCGGCTATCTCCGGCTCATCTCAGTGCCGTGGGCGGTGCCGTTCGATTATCCAGCGACGTCGCTCACCCCTGGTCAGGGCGTGGTGCTGCGCGAAGGCAAGGATGCGGCCATCGTCACCTATGGGCTGATCATGACCGCAGAAGCCTATATGGCCGCGGACGCGCTGGCGAAGGACGGCATCGACACCAAAGTCATCGCCTGCCCCTTCCTCAATAGGATCGATGGTGCCTGGTTCGCCGAGCAGCTGAAAGGCCTCAAGCTGCTTTGCACCGTCGACAACCACTATCTGAATGGCGGCTTCGGCGATCAGCTGTTGGCGGCGCTCGCCCGTCAAGGCCAGGCGATGCCCCAAGTGGTCAGTCTCGGCATCACCGACGTTCCCGCCTCGGGCCAGCCGGCTGAGGTCCTGCGTCATCACGGGCTCGATTCTGCTAGTCTCAAGGACCGCATTCGCCAAGAGCTCAAGTAATGATGGCTCTGCGCCTGAAGCAGTGGCTGCGCGAGCAGCCATGGATGAAGCCCATACGCCTCGCCAATCTGAAACGGCGCCAGCGGAGCGGGCTCTTTCCAGACTGGCGCAGCCTTCTCGGATCAGATTGGCCGCGCTTCGAGGCCTTGCGCGAGGCGGCTTACACCAAAGGCGATGCGCCGCGCGTGCTGATCGCCACCAGCGTCGGCGTGCATGCGGCCTCGTCCATCTTGGACAGCTATCTCGCCGTGGCGCTGACGGCGCGTGGCGCCCGGTGTGACGTGGCGCTGTGCGATGCGGTACTGCCGGCGTGTCTGGCAGCCGACTATACCTGGTACCCAAAACTCGAGCAGTTCGCGGCCCGCGGCTCGCGCGACGATCTCTGCACTGCGTGCCTGGCGCCCGCGGAGAAGCTGTTCGGCGCTTCCGGTTTAGGGCTCACGGTGCACCGCTATGGCGCGTTGCTGAGCGAAGAAGAACGGGCGCGGGCCCGAAGTATTGCCGAAACCACGCCGCTCGACCAAATAGGGGCGTTCACGCTCGACGGCATGAATGTCGGCGAGGCGGCGCTGTCTGGGGCACTTCGTTTCTTTGCCCGCGGGGAGATGGAGGCGGGGGCCACGCAGGAGCGCATCGTGCAGCGCTATCTCGAAGCGGCGTGTCTCTCCCTGTTCGCCATGCAGCGCCTCATCGCACGCGAGGGCTACGACGTGGTCATC
>Ga0307380_10007978_pt1 | contig 13651 bp, 13 predicted proteins | sample UN3MG_FD_202239 | JGI IMG/M metagenome (GOLD analysis project Ga0307380, IMG submission 202239) | Soil microbial communities from Risofladan, Vaasa, Finland - UN-3 | ecosystem: Environmental > Terrestrial > Soil > Coastal area > Acid sulfate soil | place: Finland: Risofladan, Vaasa | collected... | reverse complement strand
GTCGAAAAGGAGCTGCGCGAGCCGCTTAAGACCGGCAAGGAGGAAGAGCAAGAGGAGGAAGACCTCGACGAGTTGGGCTTCACCCGCCAGTACAAGCGTGCCGTAGAGAGCTTCTCCACCCAATGGGTCATGGTCGCGGCCCAGAACATGCTGTTGGCGGTCGAGCACGCGCGGCAGGTGCTCGGCGAGGACGACGAGCTCAAGCAAGCCCGCTTCGATCTGCGCATCCAGACCAACCTGGGCTGGGTCGCGCTGACGGACTCCCGGCGGCACGAGCACGATTATCGCGGGCCGGTCCTGCTGATCATTGACGTCGGCGGCGACGACAAGTACGCAAACGCCGGGGCCAACGCCGACCGCCGACACCCCGTGAGCATCGCTATCGACCTGGCCGGCGGCGACAACTACCAGGCCGCAGGCGACGCGGTCGGCAGCTTCGGCGCGGGAGTGCTGGGCGTCGGCATCCTCTGGGACGCGGACGGCAACGACCGCTATGATGGCCAACGACGGTCACAGGGCGCGGGTGAGTTCGGCGTCGGCGTGCTCATCGACAGTGCCGGCAACGACAGCTACATCGCCGTCCAATCCGCCCAGGCCAGCGCCACCGCCGGCTACGGGTTACTGATTGACCGGGCCGGCGACGACCGCTACGAATCGTTCCGCTTCTCGCAGGCCTTTGCCGGGCCGAACGCCGCCGCCGCCCTGATCGACGTTGCCGGCCACGATCACTACATGGCCAACGACAGCGACATCCGCTTCCCCTCGGCGCAGAACAAGGACCATAACAACTCCATGTCGCAGGCCGCCGCCAGCGGCTGGCGCGCTGACTTCACCGACGGCGAAAGCGTCAACGGGGGCGTGGCCGTGCTGCTCGACGCGGACGGCGACGACAGATACAACTGCGGCGTCTTCGGACAGGGCGTCGGCTACTGGTACGGGGCCGGATTGCTCATCGACCTGGCCGGCAACGACCGCTACCGCGGCCACTGGTACGTCCAGGGTGCCTCGGCACACTTCGCCGCCGGACTGCTCTTCGACCGCGGCGGTGACGACGAGTACATCGCGAATCAGAACATGGCCCAGGGAGCCGGCCACGACGTCGGCATCGGCGTGCTCATCGACGACGCCGGCCACGACACCTACGACGCCCCAACCCTCTCGCTGGGGGCATCAAGCGGGGCGGGGTTCGGGCTGTTCATCGACAAGGCCGGCGACGACGAATACCGCACCCCGGGCTCCGACTGCCTCGGCTGGGTAAACAAGAACAAGGCGTATCGCGCCCTGTTCCGCTCCTACGGGCTGTTCTTCGACCTGGCCGGCAAAGACACCTACACTGGCCACGGCAATGAGCCCGGCCGTAAGAAGGCCCGCGACGGCAAGTCCTGGACCACACCGCCGGATAAGGACGCGCTCGTGCCCTACATGTTCGGCTTCGCCTTTGACGTGTACGCTCGCGACTGACGCCGGGATCACACCGCTCCGCTCGCCCGGATTACGCTCTCCCGCCCGAAAGCGAACCGCTTGCCCCGCCGAAGATATATGCTAGAATTCATCACTGGTCGCACGGGCGGCGTATCGGCGCGATGTCTGGCTGCTGCCGGCGCCCGCTTGGACCGCCCGCGTAGCCAAGGTTCCGGGGTGTAGCTCAGCCTGGCTAGAGCGCTGCGTTCGGGACGCAGAGGTCGCTGGTTCAAATCCAGTCACCCCGATTTCTGGGTAGAATGGCTCGGGTAAATGCCGGAGCCATTTGTACTTATGTACGGTTCAAAGGAAGGCCGCTCACCCCCCGGTTTCAAACGCGCGAGACCGGACCTTCGGCGCGATCCGGAACGCCGTGGAGTGCCTTCCAAGGCCTCGGGGCGGCCGATCCAACGTGCTCTGAGGGGCGCATCGCTTTGCGCCTTGGCACTGGTGGCGCTGCTGTGCCTCGGGTTAACGATCCTCAGCATCTACGACACTGCGCGCAGGACCCGAGCGGGGAACCGCATCAAATCCGTCTTCGGCTACTTGAACGTCGTCGACCCGATCTGGGAAGATCGACTCCACTCTGTATACGTCTCCGTTCGTAATGGCGCGATCGACTTTACTCGCTACGACAAACGATGCGTACGCTGTGGCGGGATTCCACCGGAGCATGCTCCCGAGTGCATCCATAGCTGGGCGATCGTCCAATACGGTTGGCCCCCGCAGATCGGGAAACGAGTGAAGGTTCCGGGGATTAAATGGGTCGAAGGCACTTTCGCCGGGTCTCGATTCACCGAACTCTCGGTTTCGTACTGGCTCGTATCGATGCTATCTGCAGCCTATCCCGTTGTCGCATTGATTCGTGGCCCCCTACGCACGTATGGTCGCCGTGCACGCGGTGCCTGCCTCGCCTGCGGCTATGACCTGACGGGAAACGTGAGCGGCCGCTGTCCGGAGTGCGGACGGGTGACCGATCGGGTTACGGGAGAAAGGCACCGGCGACATTAGGGAGCGCCGGTCAGGTGACGAAATGGACGAATGCCCGCACGGCCGGTTCAGATGAGTGCCAATCACCCCGATTTGTGGATAGCTGTTCGCCCGTCGCGCCAACACGATCCCCTACCAGAAAGCTATGCCCGGAACCGTCGAATGCGTAGCACGCGGTGTTGCGGCCCGGCCTCGTGCCGGATACACCCTCGGGCATGACCGCCCTGACCACGGCGGTGCGGTACGCCGGTGGTTTGAGTGGAAGGCGTGAATCGTGGAATTCGTCGGCTGGATGTATGACCTGGCGCGGGAGCAATCGCCGAGCGAGCAGTTCTTGGAGGAAGTGCTCAGCCGCTCGCGGCGGGCGGGATATAACGCGGTCGGGTTGTACATGGAACACCGCTTCGCGTACTCGTCCGCGCCGTGGGCTGCGGGGCCGGGGTGTTTGACGCCGGAAGTGGTCCGTCGATTGACGGAGCGCTTTTGCCCGCAGGGGCTACGCGTTATTCCATTCCTCAACACGCTGGGCCACATGGAGGGGTTCATCCGCGCCGAAGGCGGCCAATGGCTCGCCGAGGGCCGCTCGTCCGGCTCGCAACAGACCTGCCCCAGCCGACCGGAGTGTGCAGAATTCGCCCGCGGGCTGATCGCCGACGTGCTCGACGCGTTTGACGACGAGTGGGTTCACCTGGGCGGCGACGAGACGCGGCAGCTCGGCCAGTGCGAGCGTTGCGCCGCCCGCGTCGAGCAGATCGGAAAGGCGGGGCTCTACGCCGAGTATTTCGCACCGCTATGCCGCTGGGTGCTGGGGCGTGGTCGGCGGCCGTGTTTGTGGGGGGACATGCTGATCCAATACCCCGACGCGCTCGACGCACTCCCGCGCGAGACGGTGATTTTCGACTGGCATTACGACACGCGGCCGGCCGACACAACGCGGATGTTCCGCGAGCACGGCTTCGACGTGGTGTGCTGCCCGAGTGTCCACACATACGACGCCGGCTGGTGCTTCCTCGACACGTCGCGGCAGAACATCGACGCACACGCCGAGGATGCCCGGCGGCTCGACGCGCTGGGCGTGTGCGTAACGACGTGGGAGTACAGCCTCTTCACGCAGTACCTGAGCACGTTGCCGGTCATCTACTCCGCGGGCCGCCGACTGGCCGGCGGGGAAGACTGGAAAGCCGCGCTCGCGGCCGAGGGCGGAAAGGACTACGCCCAAGCTGCCGAAATCCTCGGCAACCACATTCCCGCCGCCGCGCGGTTTCTGCAACCCGGCACGTGGCGACAACTGCGCGACCGCCTCGTCATTCGGCAAAACCCCTTTTATCTGTGGCAGGACTGGCGGGCCGAGGCCTGTGGGCCGGCGGGTGACGAGATCCTCCGACTATGTGACGAAGCGCGTGCCCCACTGCCGGCAGGCAGCCCGTTGCTGCCGCCCATCGAGTTGCACGGCGTCGCCGTCCAGTGGGTCCGGCTGGTCGAGCGCGCGTACGGACATTACGCGGATGGCGATCTCGCGGCGTGCGCGTCAGAGCTCGAAGGCGGTCACGCGCTGTTTGATCGATTGCGCCCGGGACTGGAACAGGCTGCCAGAGCGGGCGGTTCTACGGCCGACCCGGTCCGGCTCGAGCTCCTGGCCGACAAGCTCAAGCGCGTGTGCCGGCGAATCCAAGCCCTCCCGACCGGCACGGCTCACCGCCCCGCTTTCGAGACACTGATCCACGACGCCTACGTGCCGGGCGATCAGGCCGCCTGGCGAGCCGGTTGCGAGCTGGCATAGACGGCGGGCCAGGGTGCGGTCCGCCCAGCGGCCGGTGCGTGCCGCTACCGCACCCTGTGTGGCTAGAAGTGCCTCATTATCGGACAGTTGCGTCTGCGACCGATTCTCCCAGGTGCCGGGGGGCCGCCAGACCCTCAATCCTGATCTCGACCGCGGCCGGCGTCGGCCTTGCCAATCACGTCCAAAAAAGACTTGCGGTCCAGGCTGGGGCAAGGTACAGTTACGGACAGGAGTGGGTTGCAGGAGGAGCAGCTCTCCTGAAATGAGTGTTTGCGCCGCGCGTTCGACCATCGGCTGTACCGACGTGGATATGCGAGCACGTTGGGGATGGTCGGTCGCTCGGGAGGACGGCCAACATAGTGTGGTAAGCTTTTCAGGTAAGCCGGAGAATCCGGTAAAACCAGGAGGAAGAGGAATGCGACTGAAAATCGTTCTAGCGGTCATGGCCGCGTCGTTCTTGGTCACCGCGACCGTCGATGCGGGCTACCTGTACACCATCCGCACCAGCGACGACATGCTGCGCATGCTGGACACGGAGAGCCTGCAGTTCACCAACATCGGCCAGGTCGGTGTGCCGTTCGACTTCGGCGGGTTGGCCTGGGACAGCACGAACCAGACCATGTACATGGTCACCGGCTTCGCCGACAGAAACCTGTACACCGTCGATATCAATACCGGCGGCGCCTCGCTCGTCGGCAGCCATGGCTTTACCGACATGTTCGGCCTGGCCTACGACCCGACGACCGACAAAGTCTATTCCAGCCGGTCGACCACGGGGCAGGGGTTCTACTCACTGGACAGGTCGAACGGGTCGGCGACCTACATCGGCAATCCCGGCGTCAACCTGGATGGCCTCGCGTACGACTCGTTCCGCGACATGATCGTGGGCGGTCTTGCCGGGCCCGGCGATCTCTACGATATTGACCGCACCAACGGTAGCGCGACGCTGCTCTACGATGGGGCCTTTTTCAACAACTGCGGCCTCGCGTACGATCCGGAGATCGATCTGTTCTGGATGATCGACTGGAGCGGCAACCTCTATACGTTCGACCCGAACAACGGTTATGCTCGTACGCAGGTGCTGGGCGGACTCGGAGCGCACGACGGCTTGGAGTTTATCCCCGAGCCGGGCACACTCCTCCTGTTGGCGCTCGGCGGCCTCAGCATGATCCGTCGACGCTGATCGGCAAAGACATACAACAGCTTTGCGAGGGCTGTCTGCTTCAGGCAGCCCTTTTCTTGCGCACGACAGGCCGAGGCCCAGCCGCGGGCGGCGTCGCTGACCCGCTTGCTTATGAGCCTACCGGTCGCGCGACCGCGGGCAGCAACTCACCGTTCCGGACGCGGTTCGCCGCCGCGACCCAGCGGACAGACCGCCTCGACTTCGATCTCGATCAACATTGCCGGATCGATCAGCGCGCGCACCTCCACCATCGTGGTCGCCGGCGGGTGCTCGCCAAAGAGCTCGCGATGCGCCCGGCCGAACTCGGCCCAACGGCCGATGTCGGTGACGAACATTCGCGTGCGCACCACGTGTGTGCTGTCGGCATCCAGGTCGCGCAGCGCGCGTTGAATGATCTCGAGGCAGCGCCGCGCCTGGGCGTAGGCGTCCCCCGGTGCGAAGACCCCGCCGTCGTCGGCCACCGGGGCGGTAGCCGTTACGTATATGTGGTCACCGGCACGAAGCGCACGGCAATAACCGACCTGGGTTTCCCAAGGCGCTCCCGAGTATGTCCGCCGCCATTCCATAGTCATTTACCTCCACGTCCCGGCGTGCCATATGTCATCAGACGCCAACCCGGCGGGCATGATACATCGACGTGGCCGGCCGCGCCGGCGGCTCGCAAAGATTCGCGGGCGACATTAGTATCAAGCTGGTGCAGGCCCGGGCTGGAACGGCACTTCAGGCCGCTCAGCCTCGGGTAACCCGCCGGCGGCGTCGAACACTACCGACTTGCGGCTCGCGAAACGGTCGTCCGTCAGGAGGTCCATCGATGAAGTACGGTGCGCGAAACCAGTTGCAGGGACAGGTCGTCGAGGTCAAGAAGGGGACCGTCATGTGCCAGGTCAAGGTCAGGATCCCGGCCGATTCGACCATGTGCTCGGTGATGACCGTCGAGTCTCTGGAAGACCTGGGCATCAAGCAGGGCGACAGAGTGACCGTCCTGGCCAAGGCGGTGAACGTCCTCCTGGCGACAGACAAAGCCTGATCCCGCCCGGCGGCAGCACGCGGCCGGGAATCCAGGCACATTGGAAGGGAGTTGCGGGCCATCGTGCATGAACCGCTGCCAGGCAGTTTCTACGCCCGCGATGTGGTGCAGGTCGCCCGTGAGATCCTGGGCAAGCGGCTCGTCCGCGTGACCGCCGAGGGTGCCACCATCGGCAGAATCGTGGAGGCCGAGGCCTATCTGGCCCGCGATGATCCGGCCAACCATGCCCACCGCGGCCAGACCCGCCGCAACGCCTCCATGTTCGGGCCGCCCGGACACGCCTACGTCTACGCGATTCATGCTCGGTTCTGTTTGAACGTCGTGACTGAGCCGGTCGGCGTGCCCAGCGCCGTGCTGGTCCGGGCGGTCGAGCCGCTGGACGGGGTGGAGCTCATGCGGCAGCGCCGCGGCACAAGCGCCCCCCTGAACCTCACCCGCGGCCCAGCGCGCCTTTGCGAAGCGTTCGCCATCGATTACTCCCTGGACGGCTGGGACCTGACCCGCGGCGAAGAGCTCTGGGTAACCGTCGAGCCAAACAGCGACCCGCAGCCCGTACAGATCGCCACAGCAACGCGCGTCGGCGTGACCGCAGCGCAGGACCTCCCCTTGCGGTTTTTCATCACGGGAAACCCGTTCGTAAGCAGGCCACCCAGGGGCCACGGACGGTAGGGCGGCACCGCCGCCCACTCCTGCTTGCCCCCCCCACTACGGGCGGCATGGGATCGGATCACACAATGCTCGCAGATTCTCCACAGGGGTGCCGGATGGGATTTCGCACCCGGCATTGACCATATAGGGATTACCTACTTGGTCATATATTCTCAATATAGTATCCTTGATGAGTGCAGGCGTCCCTCTGTAGACTCCCTCCACCGGATCAATGTTTCCCGTGATTACAACACTGGTTCCCACTTTCGCTCGGACTGCTGATATATCCACCATGTGATCGACGTCGATGATATCGACATCCAGATCGGCCAGGCCGGGGAGCAGGTGCGTGATATTCCCGCAGATATGCAGCTTGACGTAAGCCGCCATCTGCTTGATGGCGGCGATGAGCCGCTTTTCTCTGGGCTGAATGAGCCCCTCGTAGACGGCCGGCGACACTTGGCTGGCAATCGCGTCGCCGATACCGATCGTGTTGGCACCGGCGGTGACCTGGGCGCGGGCATACGCGATTCCAACGTCCACGCAGAGGTCCATAAGCTCGCCGGCGAAGACCGGGTCCTTCAGGAGGTCGATCAGGAATCGCACCGGGCTTCGGAGGGTGCTGGCCTCCGCCGCCGGTCCCTCGACCCAGCCCAGAATCGAATACTCACCGGCGAAACGCTCTTTGTAGACTTGGACGGCCTTGACGCGGTCCAGCATGCGCTCCGACTTGAACGGGTCGGGCCGCAGCAGGAGCGACAAGTCCTTGCTTTCGATCAACGGATGCGTGCTGCGCGGGACACCGTTCTCCACGTACTCGATGCTCGCACCGAACCCCTGCGTCTCCCGGTAGGGATCCGAGATGCAGCTCAGTTGGTCGATGCCGAATTCTCGCGCGCAACGAACGTTGGCCTCGACCAGAACACGATAGTCCGAAGCGAAGCACCCGTAGTTGGACCCGATACGCTCGGCCGCAAACTGCATGAGAATGGGAGTTCGCGGCAGGAAGTCCGCCGAATTCCCGCGCAGCACGCTCAGGTAGCGTTCCAGGCTGTTCATGTCGGTTCTCGCGCGACGCAGCCGTTAGAGAGTCCAGCCGTTCCGGTACGGCGTGCGGACGTACTTGTCCGCGTCGACCGGGTCGGTAACCTTCATCTTGGCCCCGTCCCACTGAATTCTGGCACCGACCCGCTTAGCGATGTTGCCAAGCAACACTGCTTCCGTAAGCGGTTCGGAGTAATCGAAATTGGCGCCGGCTTGCACGCCGGCCTTGCAGGCGCGCACCCAATCTTGTTCATGGCTATCCGGGACGCGGGGCAGCGTCTTGGGCGGGCGCTGGTAGGCCTTCATCCGGCTCTCGGGGATCAGCCGCGGGCTGTTGCCGTACGTGCCGCACATGAGCTTCCCCTCGTTACCCTTGAAGATCACGCCGCCTTCACTGTCGCCCATGCGCCGATCCTCTTCCAGCTCTTCCGGGCGCGGGGCCTCCTGCCCGTCGTACCAGGTCAGCTTGACCGGCGGCAGGTCCCCACGCACGGGAAACCGGTACGTCACGACGGCCGAGTCGGGATGGGTCTCCTCGTTACCCCCCTGGCAGCGCGCCTCAACACTCTCGGGTGAGCCCAGCTTCAAAGCCATGAACACGGCATCCAACGTGTGGCAACCCCGGTCACCAAGCATCCCACATCCGAAATCCCACCAACAACGCCACACCGCCGGATGATAGCAGGGGTGGAACGGGCGGTAGGGCGCCGGGCCGATCCAGAGATCCCAGTCAAGCGCGTCCGGCACGGGCGGCGTTTCCTCGGGACGCGTATTCCGCGGCGAGCTCCACCGGGCGTGACCGGGGGGATAGTACGACAGAGTACACCACGCATCGACCTCACGCACCTGCCCGATGGCCCCATCCCAGATCCACTCGCAGATCAGACGGATCCCTTCGTCTGAGTGTCCCTGAATCCCCATCTGTGTAATCACGCCGGCGTCACGTGCCGCCTTCGCGACCATTCGAGCCTCATAGACATCGTGCGTCAACGGTTTCTGGCAGTACACGTGCTTGCCTGCTCGTATGGCCGCCATGGTGATCACTGCATGCGTATGGTCGGGCGTTGCCACCACGACTGCGTCTATGTCCTTCTGCCGCGCGAGCATCTCGCGATAGTCTTTGTACACCTTCGCCTTGGGGTACCTGGCGAAGGTTCCGGCGGCGTACTTGTGATCGACGTCGCAGAGGGCCGCGATGTTCTCGCTCTCGAGCATCTTCAGGTTGCTCGCACCCATGCCGCCGACGCCGATTCCCGCAATGTTGAGCCTCTCGGCGGGTTGATAGTGCTTCGGTCCACCGAGAGCGCGCCTGGCAGCGAGGCCAAACACCGTGGTTGTCGCCGTAGCGGCCAGGAACTCCCTTCGACTGATCTTCTTTCGCGCCACTGCCGACCCTCCACGCCTCAAGCTGAGGCCAGTTTCGTTGGCCAACATGCCCAGCGATCTCGTCAAAGCAGCGCCGTGCTTGCTCGAATTGTAACCGATGTAATGCGCGTGGGTCTTGGAGTCCTGCCCCTCGCGGATCCTATGCTCTGGGAAGCGCCGTTGCCGGACCGAGTGCTCGCGGTGCAGCCCGGTCCGGGAGTCAGCAGGTCAAGTGGAAGGCCGCGGCTACGACCTCGCCGCGTTTGCAGCGCTCGTTGTAGATCTCCACGGCCTGTGCGGTCAGCGCGCAAACCGCCTCGATCCCGGCCTGTTCAAGACAAGCGCGCGTCTCATCCGTGACGCTCATACAGCCGTGGGCGCCCTGGCCTATGACCAGAACCTTGGGAGTGGCCTCCAACACAGTGGAAAGATCGCCTGGCCTGAGCGCGTGCCCCTCTTCACGCCACCAGTTGCTTCTCACCCCCGCTGGCAGAATGATCACGTCCGTGGTGTACGTTTGGCCGTCGATCTCAATCCGCCCGAACTCGTAAGACTCTACTCGAGGCTGGTCGCTCATCTCTTGCCCCTTCGCTTCGATCCCCCGTTCCGCGAAGCCGTGCCGGGTGCCATACCGGGCATCATGCCGGGATCTGTCCGCTCGGCTGGGACCTGCGGCCCTACTTCGGCCAGGAACCGGTCGAACAGCTCGAGGCCGGGCCAGCGGCGTGTTCTCAGCTCCCCATGCGCCCCCACCCAGCGCGGGACCAGCGCCAGCGGGATCAGGCAGGGCTTGTCCCCCGTCAGCGCGGCGGTCAAGCGCGCCAGCGACACCGAGAGCGGCAGCGGCAGCGGCACCTTCGCGATGTCGTGCTCGTACGGCCGGGAACACCACTCGGCCGACGAGGTGACGTTGTAGTCGCGACACGCCACCGGCCGGTGCGGATGGATGCTGCATGACTCATCGACCAGAAACGGGCAGCCCGTCTGGAGCATGAAGTACTTGCGCGCGACCGGCAGCACCGGCTCATCCGTGTGCCGCGGATTCAGCAGCTCGTCGATCATGTGGTGCTCTTCCAGCGTGCCCACGATCCTGTCGAGCCGCTCCATCGCGGCACGCCGGCGCGTGGGCTCAAGGGAATCGACGAGATCCATCAGGTGAAACGCCTCGGGCGCCGAGACCGGCACCATGTGGCGACAACACGCACCGCAGCCCGCCCGGCACGAGATCGTGCGTCCCGCTTCCTCCTCCAGTCGGTTCGCACGCGCGACCAGCGCGTCGGTCAGCTCGCACGCGATGCGAACCAATCCGGTCAAACCCATCGGGCCCGTGGTGACGCCCACCTTTCCGCGCACGACGCCGTCCGGCGTCGGAACTTCCACCGTCCGCACCCCCATGCCGGCCGGGAGCTGCGGGGCTGGATCGCTCATGTTTCCAATCCCTCCATGGGTAACATGGTTGCTTTATAGCGGCCATGATGGTGCAAAGACATGCCCGCTCGGAAGCGGACAGGCCACCCGTCAGCCGTCATTCTGAGCGCAGCGAAGAATCTCGCCCGCGGTTGGGTGGCATGGCCGGGTCCCACGGCCAAGCGCAGCGTGGCCATGCTTTCCAAAGAACGCAACACACGCCCATGCCTTCGGCTTGGGCATCGCACCTGCCTGCTGGCCAGCGGCGTCGCGCTCGGCTCTTGGTGGTCGATCACGCCGATGGCGGTGCTCGCGCTTCTGCTGATCCGGCGCACGGCACTGGAGGACCGCTTCCTGCACGAGCACCTGGCCGGCTACCCCGAGTACGCCCGCCGCGTCCGCTTCCGCCTGATCCCCCGAACCTGGTGAAAACGGCAACCGAGCGGAAAAAGCCACGGGGTGGCAGGGCTGCTTCATAGCAGCCATCATGGTGCAGAGACACGTCCGCTCAGAAGCGGACATGCCGCCCGTCTAGGCCATTCTCTATCCAGTTGATACGCCGGTCTGTTCCTGCTGATCCGGCGGAGGCGGCTTCGCAAAGGGCTCGTACCGCTCGTAGTAGCCGAGCAACTTGCCGTCCGCATCCCGCACGGCACGCATGTAGATGCGCTGCTTGTCATCCTCGTTGATCAGCCGTTCGTCCTCGCTCGCCTGCATGGCGGCCGATATCTCGATGATCTTCCGCCGCGAGTTTTGGTTGTGGCAGTCCAGCAACGAGCGGTCGAGCAGGGCCGCGCCGTCGTCGAAATGGGCAATTGCCGCCTTGTTCATGTAGCGGATCACGTGCTGCGTGTCGGCGAACAGCACCGGGTCCTTGATGCTGTCGAGCGAAGCCGCCATCAGCGCGGGATCAGGCATTGCACTTCCTTCCGGGTCGCCAGTCGCGGGAGCTCAGTTTCGCAGGCACGATGATAGGCCGAGCTGCGGAGCACGTGGCGAAACGCGGCTCCGATAATACCGGACGTTCGGGTGCGTGAAGGCGAAGGTGATCAAGATGCTCATTTGCGCGCCCCCCCTATTGGAGCACCTTTGTTATCGGACGGGACCGCCGCCGGTGGCGGCAGCCGTAAGCCGTAAGCTGTAAGCTCTCCGTATGCGCGTACACGGAAGATGGTACGCGTTGAGTTTTCGGTTTTCAGTGGTCAGTTTTCAGATGGCGGGGATTGGTGGGGGATGGCGCGGAATGTGCCATTCCGAATGCAAAAGGCAAAATGGCGAATGGGGGAGAGAACCGCTGGGCACGGAGAGATCGGGGAGGGGAATGGTGAAATGGTCAAATGGGTAAATGGGTAGATGGGCCGAGGCGAACGGGGAAGGGAACCGCAGAGTTAGCGGCCGGAAGAGCACTGGTGGGCAAGCCACCAGTGGCACCCGGCACCCGGCGCTTCAAGGTGTGCGGTCGATACCGGTGGTTTCGCTGGGTGGGCTGAAGACGTCGAGGACGACGGTGTCCTCGAGCGCTTCGGCCGAGTGCGGGAGGAACGAGGGCACGCAGGCCACGCCACCGCCTTCGAGGATGACCTCTCCTCGCTCGGGGCTGCCCTCGGCACCGAGCCCGAGGCGGATGCGGCCGCTCAGAACGCAGACGAACTGCTCGCTCTCATGCTGGTGCGTCGGCACTTTGCAGCCCTTGCGGAGCGTAATGTGCGCGACCATGGCTCGCCGCCCGACCACCCGCCGCCGCTCCAGCAATTCCATCGGCGAGTCCGCCTCCAACTCGTCCCAGCGCTGCGCTGTTGGTTTGTCCGCTGCCATCTTTCGGTCCTCCGCACGCGCGATTCTAAACTGGATGTGCGCGGCGTAAAAGCTTCTGAATTGGCACGGCTTCACCGGATCGGATAACATCGTCACACTAAGCGAGGCCGTACCGGCGATGGACTTACTCTCCAGAATCTGGCGATGGCTGCTCGACGAGAATCACCGCGGCGCGTTGGCGCTCATTGGCGGCGGTTTTGCGGCAACAGTCGCCGCCGGATGGGCTCTCTTCAGATACTTCCGCAAGCGTAAAGACGTACCACAGAATACCGATGGATCGAATCGCAACACGCACGTCAACCATGCTGGGGCGGCACAATATATCGAGCGGATGCACGGTGGCAGTCTGACCATCGACGGCGGTCCGAATGCCGAGCAAATCCAGGCACTTATTGGGCCCTTGCTCGCGGCACACAAGGACCAAGCCGCGCAGATCGCACAACTCTCACGTCAACTCGGCATTTCCGAGGCCGCCGTCGGCGGTTTCTTCGCCACCCTTGGCAAAGAGCAGGTTCCCCCCGAACGCTGGGCGGATGCGCTCGCGAAGATCGCGCAGCATCACCTGAGCCTGCTGAATCGCCTGGAATCGCTCCCGGCGGAGGATGCGACCATTCAGGAAAAGACGCGCGCGGCCCGCGAGGCCGTTGAGTCCGCAGACTATCAGCGCGCCGAGGTGCTGCTAAAGGAGCGTGAGCAACTCGATCTTCACGCGGCCGAGCGTGCGGCCAAGGATGCCGGGACCCGGCGGCGCCGCGCGGCAGAGACTCGCGCGGCACGCGGCGAACTGGCCATGACGCGCATTGACTATCGCGCCGCGGCCGAGCACTTCCGCCGCGCGGCCGAATTGGCCGATGGCCTAGACGCCGAATTGCAGAATCGACTCCTGCATGAGCGGGCCCATGCGCTCTACATGCACGGCGAGGAGAAGGGT
>Ga0307380_10007976_pt1 | contig 13652 bp, 7 predicted proteins | sample UN3MG_FD_202239 | JGI IMG/M metagenome (GOLD analysis project Ga0307380, IMG submission 202239) | Soil microbial communities from Risofladan, Vaasa, Finland - UN-3 | ecosystem: Environmental > Terrestrial > Soil > Coastal area > Acid sulfate soil | place: Finland: Risofladan, Vaasa | collected... | reverse complement strand
TTCTTTTCGTAACAGAGACACCTTGCCTGATGTCGCAAAGCTGCATTATTCCGGACGTCTGGTTTGCCAGACCAGGAATGTTGAAGGATTGAGGGAGATTTTAGAGGACTATTTTGAAGTTGCGGTGGACATACAACAGTTTGTCGGCCAGTGGATAAATCTTCCGCAAAACTATCTTTGCCAATTGGGATCATCTTGCGAAAACGCAAAATTGGGTTCGACCTTGATTGTAGGGAGCCATTTTTGGGAGTGCCAGCAGAAATTCAGGATTAAACTTGGGCCTATGGATTTGCCCAGATACGAGGCTTTTTTGCCGGGAAGCGATAGTATTCATCGTCTTATTGCCTGGGTCAAGAATTATGTAGGAGATGAATATTTGTGGGAGATTCAGTTGATATTAAATGCATCCAGGATTCCGAGGTTATGTCTGGGTAAAATGGGGCAGTTGGGATGGTCGAGCTGGCTTGGTTCCCAGAAGTCCCGGAAGAATGCCGATGATCTTGTGCTGAGGTCATTGGATACATAGCTTGTTTTGAAAATTCAAGCAGGCCGCCTGCGGCTACTTTTTAATGTGATTATTTTCTTAACATAAGGTCTTATTAATTTTTAACACTTTGTTTTTGATTTATTAAGATTCTTTTTCTTGTTTTCTAAGTATGTATAAAAACAGTTATTCCGGCTTGATTAAACAATAGGTTATTAGGCCAAACATAATTCCTGATCATATTTAAGTTGACAAGAAAAGAGAGAATGCCGAGAATAATATTTTATGGATAACACTATTTAATTCAAGATTATTGGGAAGCCGTGCCTGCAAACGATAAGAAAAATATGGATAGTCGCGTACTTGAGACTGCAAATCGACTTCGTCTGATACAAGTTGACTTTGCAGACCAGAGCGAACAGACAAGAACAGCCTATCTCTGCGAGGAGATTGAAAAGGCGTTGAACAGCGTCCTGCCCGATGAGCGTAATGAATTCCTTGGCAGATTATTGGAGAAGTTTCCTGCCGGCAGTTTTATTACTCAGGCCATATCGACAGAAACGACGGCCGAAAACCCTCCGGCGGTTGATGAGTCAGAGCTTAAAAATGTCGAATTTTTAGTTCGAAGTCTCCTGGAAATAGCACCGACCCTTTCGGGTGACCAAAAGGATTTTGTCGATAAAAGCCTGCAAGAGGCTGGATTGAGACCTAAAGCCCGGCAGGACAATTCCATAGAATTGGATCAAAAACTGAAGCAAAAAATTAAGGTCGGGAATGAATGCAGTATCAGCGCCGAGAAGATGGCCGAACTCAGTGCGATACTTGTTGATTTCGTTTTGAAGCTCGAATCCCTGGTTTGGAACACCTGGCGCCAACTTTCGCCGCGGTCTGCTGTTCGTCCACAGGGCGATCTAACGAAAAAAATAGGGCAGTTTTTAAGTAACGATACCGAGATATCTGTTAATCAGGTTGATGATGATCTCAAAGTGTTGCAGCGACTTATTGCGGCAATGACCAGTGCGGTCAGCCGTGTAGGCGGCCAGTTTTCAAAACGCCATCTCGCCAGGTTTTCACCGTTAGAGATTGAAGCTTTGGTGAAAATGGAACCAGGAAGCGTTTTTGTCAGCCACGATGTGAAATGCTGGAAAAAATACAAAGAACTGGCCGAGACATTAAATGAAGACTCCATCGAAATGGAGATTAGAAAAGCAATCGTTGATTACGTTGAGTCTTTGGCAAAAGGAATGGGTCAGTGATGTCAATACAGGGGAGTAGCGTATGGCTATAGAAGGCGAAATCCATTGGTGTGAGGGACTTTTTCTGCAGCCTCACCACCTTCAGATCATGCAAAGGAATACTATCGAGAAGTTCACAAGGCAGTCTCGCATGTTTTGGACCTATCCTTATGGTCTGATAGAGGCGAAAATATCTGATGATCAACTGGAAAATATGAGAGTTTCATTTGATCGTCTACGAATTATAATGCCGAGCGGGCTTCAAGTGAACGTTCCTGACAATACGAATCTCCCCTCGCTTGACATAAAGCAGGCATTTGCGTCTACGAGCGGTTCATTGACCGTCAGTATTGGCGTGCCGGTATGGTACAGTTCCCGCGGCAATGTTATTGAAAAGGGAGGCGATCAGGATTGGCGTGCCAAGCGCACATATATAGTTAAAGAGATTGAAAAAACGGACGAAAATACAGGTGAAAATCCACAACCGGTCCAGATTCGTCAGATAAACGCCAGACTGTTGCTTGAAAATGACGACCCCACAGATCTCGAAGTGTTGCCTTTGCTGAAAATCACCCGTGCCGCAGGCGAGGATATCGGGCTGCCTCGGCGAGACCCGACATACATACCCCCATGCTTTGTCGTCGGTGGCTCTTCCGTGCTTAGAGAGCTCCTGCACGATTTAACCAGTCAGGTTATGGCCAGTCGAAATGAACTTGTAGTCCAAATAAATCGCGGCGGCTTTAGCGTTGAGAATATGCGCGGCGTTCAATTCGAACAAATGCTTCGTCTTAGAACGCTGAATCGCTTCAGTTCTCAGCTTGGTTCCCTTATCAGCATCTCCAGCAGGGTTGCTCCGTTTCAGATGTATTTAATGCTGAGACAATTGCTCGCTGAACTTGCCGCCTTACGCCCTGACCGGGACCAGTATGAAGTAGCTGGATACGATCATGACAACCTGGCAGTTGCTTTCAATGAGCTTTCCACCCGTATTCGCGGGTTGCTCAAAGGCGTGGTAAGGGCCAGGTATCTCAAGATTCCGTTTACCATAGACCATGAGCAAAAAATCTTTGTCGCTACACTCACTGATGAAGCGTTATCGTTGCCCAATGAATATTTTCTTGCTATCAAGACGAAGCAGGACCCTTCGGAATTGGCTAAGCTGGTTTTAGATCGTGATAAATTCAAAATGATGCCGCAAAGTCTTGCAAACCAGCGAATCTTCGGCGTGCAGCTTGCCCAGGAATTGTATCCGCCGGTTGAGCTGCCGGCCCAGGTAGGACTTCATTATTTTCGGGTAATGCGCGGAGAAAGCGCCCGGCTCTGGGAGAGAATACAGCAGGAGAAGACGATCGCAGTGCGGTGGCCTGGCGTTGAGACTTCTGACTATGAAATCACATTATATATGACCGTTCCTGATACGGAGGCACAGTAAATGACTCTGCTTGAATTATGTGAACCGCTCTTCCAATATATATGTAGGCTGCGTCGATCATCGCGAATGGATTGCACCATGGAAATGGATCAGGTGCGAAACGATATTAAAAGGATATTCAGCGAGATAAGGGCAAACGCTTCTACCAGCGCCGATTTGACCGTTCAATTCGAAAAAGTTGAATTGCCCCTTATTTTCTGTATAGACTTTATGATCAAAGAGAGCAGCCTGAGCTTCGCACCTGACTGGTACGAGCTTGGTCGTGAGCAAAATGAGCTCGCGGGCGACGAGAAATTCTTCGATTTGCTGGACGTGGATTTGGCCGAAAGAGGTGACGCTGCGACTCAAAGACTGGTAATATATTACACGTGTTTAGGATTGGGATTTACAGGTGTATACACGGGCCAGCCGGATAGTATCCAGCGGATAATGTCGAAAATCTCGGCTCGTATTTCGGGCATGATGGACGCCGATGAAAAAGCTTTCATCTGTCCGGAGGCTTACGAAAACGTTGATACGCGAGATTTTGTCGAGCCTCCGAGCGCAAAGTTGGTAGGTATCGGGATCACATTGATAGCTCTGATTGTAATCTGGGCCGTTGCGTATTTTTGTTTGTTCAAATGGACCTCTGACGATCTGGGCAAGTCCCTTGATACGATTATAGGACAGGAGAAATTGCCTTCTGTTGTTGAACCGACGAATGATAATGCCAAATAGTTTGGAGAATATTTAAATAATATGGTGCCTGGAATTTCAGTTTACAAGAATCTTCCAACGCCCTTCAAGATTGGGCTTTCAGTCATTGCGGGCGGCAGCATTTTATCGGCGATGCTGTTTTTAGTGCCCTCGAGGGTGCTATGGATTATATTTATCGGACTTGCAGTTGTTGCCCTGATTCTTCTACTCTACTGGCGTCTGCTGAAGTGGCTGAAGAAGCGAAAAGCCGCTCCGATGGAACATGGCGTTATCGATAATGCTTCGGCTGCGCCGCAGGGAATCAGCGAGGCAGCACATCTCGCACGTCTGGATGAGTTGAGGAAAAAATTCGAAGAGGGGATAACGAAGTTTCAGGCTGCCGGCAAAAGCCTCTATAACTTTCCCTGGTATATGATTGTGGGTGAGCCGGGATCGGGCAAGACAGAGGCCGTGCGTCACTGCAACGTTGGTTTCCCGCCGGGCCTGCAGGACCAGTTTCAAGGGGCCGGCGGCACTCTTAACATGAACTGGTGGTTTACGGATCATGCTGTTATACTCGATACGGCCGGGCGACTGATGTTCGAAGAAGTCGAAACGGGCGGTTCGGGTGAATGGAAAGAATTCCTGAAGCTTCTTAAGAGGTATCGGCCGCGTTGTCCGGTTAACGGCGTGTTTCTCGTAATACCTGCTGACAGCCTCATCAGGGATACCGCAGATGAGATCGAGCAGAAAGCCTCCAAAATTGCAAGGCAGTTTGACGCCATCCAGCGAGTTCTGGATGTCCGTTTTCCCGTATTTGTCGTCGTTACAAAGAGCGACCTGATCAATGGTTTTCGTGATTTCTTCGACAACCTCGATGATCCGCAGCTTCAGCACCAGATTCTTGGTTGGTCTAACCCGGCACCGCTCGATGAGCCGTACAATCCGGATTTCGTCGAGCAGCATTTGAAGACTATACAGAATCGTCTTTACCGGCGCAGGCTTGCACTGCTGCAGGATATAGTATCGGAATCCGATGAGCCGGGTATGGAGAAGTTGCGTACAACTGATACGTTGTATGCTTTCCCTCAAAGCCTGGCGAAGATAGCACCGCGAATGGCCCGGTATCTGGAATTGATATTCAGTGTCGGCAGCCAATGGTCCGGCAAACCGTTATTTTTCAGGGGCATTTATTTTACATCTTCAATGCGCGAAGGTTCAGCTTTAGATGAAGACCTCGCCGAATCGCTTGGGGTTTCGGTTGAGACCCTCCCGGACGGTAGGGTATGGGAACGTGACAGGGCCTACTTTCTGCGAGACCTCTTTATTAAAAAGGTCTTTCGCGAGAAAGGTCTCGTAACGTATGCCACTAATACAAAGAAACAGCATCTTCGCCGGAAGGCCGTAGTCATGATCTCGGCTGCCGCGAGTATCGTTTTACTGCTCTTCAGCACATTTTACGCCGGTATTCAATTTCGTCGCTCTATCGGTGATATGAAAGAGTACTTTGAAACACCGGCAAAACTGTTTGCTTCGATCGGTGCAAGAGAGGCAAGCCAACTGCAAGTGATAAAACGTGAAAGTCAGGGAGTTTATCGGTATATCGGCAGGGCTGGAGTACCCGGGATGCCGGACGATATTACACGATCCAGATTCTCCGCACGACTTGCCGATAGAGTGGATCAATGGGAGAAAAAAGGAGTGCCCTGGATTTTCGCACCCGCTGCGAAGTTTACAAAGGGTATTACACCGGAGAAATTAAAGACGGCCCAGGCGGTTATTTACGAGACGGCTATCCTTCGCCCATTCCTGGATGTCTCCAGCCAGATAATGGATAATCAACAGAACGGCAAATGGAGGCGCGAAAACCCTGAAACCAGGGCTTTGTGCCAGTTGATCCGGCTAAAAGCAGATAAGCCCCTGGCCAAAGAAGGTGAATATTCGGCCCAGGCTTTCTTAGATCCTATGTTTGAATATGTTTTCAGAAGTGACGAAGATACGGAAGATGAGGAAGGTTCTGCGAAACGAATCCAAATGTACAATGAAGATAAGGTGCAACTCCATCAGCCGATAGAATTCATTTATGGGCAAGCCTTTTCACCTGTGTTTAGTAAAACGGATCCTAATTTTTTGGAAACTGCAATAGACAGTGGCGTAACTCTTTTTAATGCATATTGGAACGACTCAAACCAGGTCGGTACGAGTAGCCGTAATTTCGCCCAGGTCGAAACTATTGAGAAGCTCAGAGGTGCTTTCGAAGAATTTGATGCCGCGGAAAAGAATATTTTGGCGCTGCAGGATCGCTTTGGCGCCGAATCGGCTAAGTCTTATGCAGAGGATAGCTGGAATAAATTCGTAGCCGATTGGGAAAAGCACTATAAAAGTCTGGATGCAGCCAGGCAAAATATCCAGACTTTAAGCGGAAGTCTGAACAATCCTCCATCGCTTGAAAAATTCTGGGCCACCGTTGCCACGGAAACTCTCCAGGATGCAAACGATCACTATCAACTCTTGCTTAGCGAACTCAGGACGGACAAGGCGATAAAAAACAATTTCCTTGGAAGAATACGTACAAAGCTTGAAACAATTTATGGTGGAATATCAGGTAGACTGGTCAATAGTAAGTTTGCAGAAGAGTTAAAACTGATTGACGAAAGATTCTATGCTCCGGTTCGGGAAGAGAACCGGCTTTACGAAGTACGTTTTCAAATGTATTCGAAGTGCAATGAGCAATTTGTTGAAATCAAACCTTATGCCCTTAATGAGGTTCGGTTGGCAATCCAAAAAGTGAACGAAGGCGTTGAAGAGGCTCGCAATAGTATTAGCGGTCTATTAGCCTTTGGCCCCACCGTGTATCGTTTCAAGCAAGCCGCTGACATTTGCGGGCTTGCTCTTGAATTGCCTCGGCAAAGGAGTTTGTATTCTGTTGTCGAATCGAGCCTGCAGTCGGCTCCAAAGAGCATTAAAGAGGTTGGGGATTTCGTAGCGAAACAAGGAAAATGGGATTGGCCCGAACTGATTCCCTCTGACATGATAAACCGCAGCTATGATCCGAACGTTGCAGAAGATGTTCTTGGCGGCTGGAAGACTCTGAGAGATACGTTAAAGAGTCTACCTAACGAGACACGCCTCCAAAAAGAATTCATGGACGCAAACGAGATTTATACGGAATATCCAAAGCTGTACTTCGAATACTGGCTCGGCACGGTACCTGAATCTTTGGTTAGAAGGACCGTTGAGCGGGATTCAGAGGAATTTAAAAGCTTGATTGTAAGAAACGTATTCGATGAGCTGATCGGCGGCCTTGGCGTGCTCCTTGAAAATGCTGTTACACCTCTAAGGCCTTATATTCCGAAAGGTGAACAGAGGGTTAAGCTGTTTGATGCCAATTTGGACAAAGTCAGAGACAGTCGGAAATACGACAAGTTCTATAGTGAATGCAGGGCGGTGCTCACAAACTGGAGAGGATTAGGTAATAATTTCACGGCCGGCAGGATGGAACTGTTGAGGGTAACCCCTGCCGATTACCTTGAGGATTATGCACCTTTTGCATACGAGTCGCCGACTGAATTTGCAGATATGTATTGGACTGAATTTACGCTAAAATTGCTAACCAAGCTGTCCGACAATGTACAGGATCAGGGTAAAGATGGCTTTGAAAATCTAAGAACACAGTTTGCAGGCAAGTTTCCTTTGGAACGAGACAGCAAGACTAACTTGACTCAAAAAGAGCTTGGTGAAGCCTGGTCATGCCTGAATAAAGTTCGTTTGCAGGAGGTCTTTGCCCAGGGAACATTAGGGGCCGGCGCCAAGACGGGATCTGATAAAACAGATGAGCAGCTTAAACGCCTGGGCGGCATGATTCTGCCCGAACCTTATAAGCAGTGGTTCGAAGGAATCGAACAGGTATTTAAATCTCTGCCTCAGGCTGAAGACCCTTATTATTGTAAAACAACCCTGTTGGGTCAGAATGAGCAGCGTAAACTTGTGGGACAGAACGAAAAACTGCTGCTTGACTACCTGACAGAATTCAGGCTGGTCCAGGGAGATCAAAAGAGTGGACGATTTAATACTCGTTCGGGCGAAAATATGAGCGTTGGAATGTTTAAGTACCCTGGTTCGTCCCTGCAAATCGAATTTTACCAGTATCCTTCCGATACCGAAAAGCATACGAGTGTAGAGTTTCTACAACCCTGGGCTCCCTTGAGAATGCTTCATCAGTACCGCGATGCGAGGAAAGAAGGATACGTTAAGCTTGAAGTTAAGAGCGAAAAGGACCTGGGCGGAGTGTTATTTTTGCAGGTTGAATTCTATAAAGACATTGACGAAAAATATCCGGTCAGCTTTCCAGGTCCGGATCAATGGCCGTCATTGAAAGATAAGCGTTGATCTTACGGAGATATGTATTTTGAGCGCCGCTTTTAAAAACTTTTTCAAACGCTTTAATCCGAAGGGGCAGGATAACCCTTCCGAAGGGATCTTTGTAGCTGCATTCGGTAAACATCCCGGCTGGGACGACCATATCGATGACATTGGTTTCGAGACCGACGTTTTCGTTACGGTAAAACGCATACTTTATATTCAGGGTATAGGCGGCAACATCGATTCCGGAAGCTGGGATAAGCTCAATGAGGATCAGCTCATCGAAGAATTCAACCATGTTTTTTTCTGGTATATAAATGGAAACCTGGTTGTAGGGCGCATGTGGTCTTCGCAGGATGGCAAAGGCCGTAAAAGTTATCCTTTTGTCGTCTGCGTTCAATGTAGTAAATTGCCTATAAAGTGGATCTTCGAGAATGTTTTGCCTCGTTTAGAGAAAGTAGAAGCAACCTGTGCCGCGACCACTTCGGCAAACGATGTCCGGATGGCTATTCAAAGTGTCGAGCATGAGCTTCGGCAATTAGCCCAGCAATGCCAGACAGCTCCATCTCCTTTGATTGCATATCCGGATGCTATCGCAAGGCTTGCCCGGCATCCTGAGATGGGGCCGAATCAAGAAGGCTTATTCCGTGTATTATATCATATCGAACGCGAAGCTGGACGTCATCGTGCTAACACTGCCGGCAGTACAGCTTTGAGATCCACTTCACTCCGTGTACCCACATCTCAGGACACCATGCTCGAAATCATTCTTTTATGGAACAGCTTTCTCTTTAAAATGTTTGGCAAGAATACGCCGATGCTCATTCTTATGCCGCAGAGAGACAACTGGATAGACATTATCATAGGTGAACCGTCTGAATTACAACTGTATTGTCTGCGAGCGTCTCTGAAAGTCATCCCCCTGACCAGCAGCATTCCATATAATATGGGTTCGGAGTTTGTCGAGCAGACTAATAAGCTCATAAACGATTCTCTCGGCGGCTGATTGGAGCAGCATTCTAAAGACACAGCTTAACTTATGCATTTCAAAGGACACTACTCAAGGATTACATGGATATTTCCCTGGATAGAATCGGCTCTAATTAAATGGAATTGATATAAGAACTCCCGCCAGAGATTTCTTAGTTATCACCGATCTTGTCAATCCCCAATATTTTTGCCATCCACTCATCTTTGAGCTTTCTATGTTCCCACCAGACACCATGCCCCGCAAATGGGTAAACTCGATATTCTTTTTTTGATTTCACTGCATTATAGGGAGCGAATGAGGTGCGCGGCGGACAGACATCATCCTGCAATCCTACCGACATGAACACCGGGCATGTAATCCACTCGGCCATATTCATCGTATCAAAATAACTCAAGAGACGATTGATGCCGGCAAACGTCAGATCGGGATGCACCTTAAGCAACTTCGGATAATTGTCGTGGGCCCACTCCGTCGTTTCGAGATAACCTACCCAGTCGCCCAACCACGGGATATCAGGCGCACAGAAAATAATTCTGGTATCTAATGCGGCTGTGGCAAAAGAGAGACCGCCACCCTGGCTGCCGCCTTCCACGCCAATTCGAGAAGCGTCAATCTCGGGCCGGTATACGAGAAAATCGACAGCCCGCAGACAATCCAGATAGGCTCCGGCATAGATGTACTTTTCGGGGTGCTCCGAATCAAAACCGATGAACATATACTCCTGGCCTTTGGGATCAACATCGTCTTTGCTATTACCGTGTCCGCGTGGATTCAATGCAAAGGTAGCGACGTTTGTTCTGTTCACATACGGCCACATGGTTGACGTATATCCAGGAACACTAAGGATGGCCGGATGCGGTCCCGGTTTCATGGGAACTGTGTACCAACCCCTGACTTTAACATTCCCATAGCTTTGCATTTCCACGAGATACACATCAACTTTATCAGTTGATCTATTGTTCTTCGTGATCTTAAACTCCGGGGCAACGCCAGCCAGATCCTGTTTTCGTTTTTTCCAGAATGTTTCAAAATCAGCTTCACGTGTTATGGGGCTCACGATTTTTTCAGGCTCATAGCCCAAAACCAATGTTTTTTTCACGCTGTCGTTCAGCGTACACACCACGTGATAAAATCCCGGCCGAGGCCGAGTGAATTCGATTGTTTTGGAAACTTCACCCTTACCGTCGATGTGTACAGTCTTATTAATACTCTCGAGCACACGCACCGAGTCAACTCTGTCATTCACAAGTTCGAACATCGCATCCAGCTCATAATCCGTATCTGAATGGTTTTCAATGTTTATGGTCACATTAAGCGGATTAGGAGAAAAATAGATGCCATTGGAATTCTTGAGTTTGAACTGAATGCCGATCAAATCCTCAAACCGTGGGATTTGAAGGGTAATTGGGCCTTTATAAAGCCCGCCATTGCCATCATCATCATAGACACGCACCGCAATCACATTCGGCTGTCCCCAGCGAACCAGGCTCGTCGGAACCCGGTAAAAACGTCGAGTGTAATAGGCCGTTTTATAGTCCGGCGGCATAGAACCGGTGGCCCCAACGCGCTGTCCATTAAAATAAGTAACATCGGCATCATCAATAGAACCCAGCGTCAGGCTCAGAAGACCGTTTTCATCTTGCTGTTGCCAGTGCTCCGGCACTGTAAACTCAATCCTATACCACGCGTACCCATCATAATCCGCATATCCAGCCTCTTCCCAGGGCACACCCACTTGAATAGCCTGCCACTTGCTGTCATCAATATCGGGAACGGCCCACGCTTGATTATCACCGGTTTGCATGACCCAGCCTGTGTCAAGTTGTATTGAATTCTGTCCTATCGTTAGAGTTGGATAAAAAATGATGATAAGGACTGCAACAAATGAAATACTAAAATCGCCGAAACATTTGTCTTCGGAACCAGTTTGTCTTAATTTCAACATGCCGCACCTTTCATAATTGCCGGTTTTTTCTCTTCAATGCTACTGCCGTTTAATCCAGTTTGCCAATAAGCCCAACCATTGAGACGTGCCGTCATCAGGTCTACCGGGGCCGAATCCATGCCCACCTTTGGCAAAAAAATGCACTTCAACATTTTGTCCTGCCGCTGTAAGGGCTTTAGCGTACAGCAAAGATTCTTCAATGGGTACAATGTCGTCGTCATAAGCATGCAGCAGAAAAGCGGGAGGTGTCAACTTTGTAACGTTGCTGACCAATTCGTATCGCTTTTTCTCTTCGTTTGTCATCTTGCGGTGAAACAGGCTCTTCTCCAGCCATTTTTGATTCTCGGCACCTAACGTGGTCACCGGATAAATCAATGCCGAAAAATCCGGATTTTCATTTTGCTTCCCAGATGTCAATACGCTTGCAGCAGTAGCCAGATGACCGCCTGCTGAAAAGCCCATGATCCCGACTTTCGAGGGATTGAAGCCGTAATCGCCAGCCATAGATTTCATCAGAACAATCGCCTTTCGCGCATCTGTAATGGGTAGTAGATGGGGCTTCTCAGACACTTCTTTCAACGGCAGCCGATATTTCAGCACCGCCGCGACGATGCCCTTCGATGACAGATATTCGGCAATGAGTCGACCCTCTGCGACAATGGACTCCAGCTCATAACCACCGCCCGGCAAAATGATCATGGCACGGCCGGAATTGTCGCCCTGAGCACGATATACGGTCAGCGTTGGATTCGTCACATTCTTCGCACATTGAACACCCCACGATTCAATGACCGTTTCTTCCAGAGAGTTTGGCTTGGAATAAGGAGGCTGCTCGGTCCACACGTTGATGACCTCCTTCGCTATCAGTGTGTGACTCATAAAAACGATAGACAAAACAATAACAGATTTCATATTCATTCTCCATGCTTCGCATAACTGAGGTTATTAACAATTTGTTTCAAAACTGCTTTTATAGTAATACTATTTAAAATATTCTCAAGAAGACTGCCAAGATTAATCTGGTTGGCATTTCCCATATAAACGAGAAGCAGGTGCCTTAATTTTCCATTTTCAAACCCAGTTTTGGAAGTATTCCAGAAAACTGGCTCAAGTAGTCACGGCAAGTCTCACAATATCAGAAATCAACTCATCTATCACCGATTATTAATATTTAGACAGAAACCACATTGGCCATTAAATCCTGAATTCTGCCAGATTTTGCGATGCGCGAGGCATTTGTCAGATTGGGTAGTATCCACTACAAATAAATACACACATTTGTTATAATACACATAGTATAATCAGGTTAAGTCGTATTCCAAAGCAAGGCGACTGATGTAAATACGAAGGATTCGCCATTAACCATAAGGGCCGTACTTGCGGTCCTCAGAAACGTTAACGCAATAGAATGGTTATCGACAACCGTAATAAGACGCTTAAATTTTTGCTGTTAGCTGCTCTTGTTGTACTGCTCATTCCAGCTACGGCACAGGCTTACATAGGACCTGGAGCCGGCTTTGCTGTGGCCGGTTCCCTACTGGCGATTTTTTCCGCAACACTTTCGGCCGTATTGGCCCTGTTCACCTGGCCGATACGATTTGTAATTCGAGCAATCCGTGGACGCAGGGCTTTTGCACGAAGCAGAATCAAAAAATTCGTAGTACTTGGGCTGGACGGCATGGATTATGCGCTGACAGAAAAACTCCTGTCAGAGGGGAAGCTGCCGAACCTGATAAAACTGCGCCAACAAGGCTGTTTCAAGCAGCTCACAACGACCATCCCCCCCATCTCTCCTGTCGCTTGGTCTTCGTTTCAGACCGGCTCCAATCCTGGCAAGCACAACATTTTCGACTTTTTGACACGTGACAAGAAAAGCTATCTGCCCAGGCTCAGCTCAGTAGATATCAGGGCTCCCCGCCGAAAAATCAGCCTTGGTAAATATCAACTTACCTTAGGCAAAGCCAACATTCGCCTGCTCCGCAAGGGCAAACCCTTCTGGAAAATCCTCGGTGAGCACGGTATATTCAGCAGCGTAATCCGGGTGCCCGTCACATTTCCGCCGGAAAAGTTCTACGGCGTACAATTGTCCGGAATGTGCGTGCCCGACCTTCGCGGCACACAGGGAACGTTTTCTTTCTACACAACCAATAGCAACGGCAGCGGTGAGCACACCGCCGGTGAAAGCTTCACCGTCGCCAGAAACAAAGACACTATAAAGGCTGAGCTTATCGGCCCGCAGAATCCTTTACGCAAGGACAACAGCGTCCTGAAATGCCCTTTCGTCGTAACTATCAAAGATCGGAATACGGCGAAACTTACCATCAGCGGGAAAACTTACACGTTAACTAAAAACGCCTACACCGAATGGATAAAGCTTGGCTTTAAGGCAGGCCCGGGTGTGACGGTCAGCGGCATCTGCAAGTTCCTTCTATTGAAGACGATATCCGAATTTGAGTTGTACGTAACACCCGTCAACATCGATCCGGTGAAACCCGCCATGCCCATTTCCCATCCCGGTATTTTCTCAA
>Ga0307380_10007975_pt1 | contig 13652 bp, 14 predicted proteins | sample UN3MG_FD_202239 | JGI IMG/M metagenome (GOLD analysis project Ga0307380, IMG submission 202239) | Soil microbial communities from Risofladan, Vaasa, Finland - UN-3 | ecosystem: Environmental > Terrestrial > Soil > Coastal area > Acid sulfate soil | place: Finland: Risofladan, Vaasa | collected... | reverse complement strand
CAGAATAATCTGCTTGAATCAATCGACCTTCAAGGTCAAATCGAGGGATGTTCAACTGATAGGATGTACTTTCCGGTCTTTTTCTGGTCCAGAGAGCAACTCCGCTATATCCCTTTTTCTCTGCCTGTGCAAAATAGCTTGAATAACCTTCCCTTTCTATGAGATCATCCGGTAATTGTTCACGATGCGCTTTTGTTTCCTGAATACAAAAAATATCTGCGTTTTTTTCTATAAACCATTCTAAAAAGTTTTTCTTATAGATGGCTCGAAGTCCATTCACATTCCATGATAATAACTTCATTTTACATGCCCCTTTCCTTCAAAAAAAATATCTTTAATGTCGAAATTCTTCTTACACTGCCACAAAAGTCCCCTTGAGTTCTGCGTAAAGGGGACGATGTCTGACCAGGTATACCCGCAACGCATCTATGACCCGTTCTGACCGGTTTTCACGATTGCGGCCATATTTTTGAGGGACCCCTTGCATGGTGACAAAGGCCGCGGTGTAGTAGCGGTCGGGTTGCACTTCTTCATTGCCTATGAATAGTTTTTGAATACGGTTTCCTGAGGAGTTCTCTATTTTAAAGTAGACATGAAGACCGAGACAACGCTTGACATACCCACCCATCTGTTGATAGGGATCGCATGAAAAGGTCCTTTCGAGATTCTCCTCCAACATCGCCTTGATTTCCTCTCCTATCAACTCTATGGTTGAGACAGGTGGATTCATGGGAATCATGTTGTAAAGGTCATTTAAGGTTATCTTCCCTGGAACTATCGGTGCACCGTAACGCCAGCCATTGGAAAATGCCAACTGCGAACCGGTGCTTTCCAGTAAAGCCTGAAGGAGAAAATTATCCATAGTGGCCTCCAGGATTGTTCTCCGGTTGAGGGCTGTGGCAGTTTCACCGACCACCTCTGCCAGATCATGTTGATAGGGCGCAAGCGCCTGTCTTATCAGTTCATCTACTTTAGGGTCAGGTTGTATTGCCGCTTCGACTTCAATTAACCGGTGCCGGTAATCGACGATTTGTCCATCATCCATTTCAAGGTCCAGGCGACCCAAAAAAGAACCATGGCAGCCAGACTGTATCACAATCGTTTTCCCATTGAGAACCGGCTTATAAAGACGGTTATGGGTGTGGCCGCTGAGACAAATATCTATACCATGCACCTCTGATAAAAGCTTCATCTCCTGGGGAAATCCAAGATGTGAAACCAAAACGATTAAGTCCACCTTTTCCTGAGTGCGCAACCTATCGATAGTTTGCGGAAGTTCATCCCTACCCAGGGTAAAGGAAATGCCTTCGCTGAAAGAAGGCGGCATGGTCTTGTCCACAATATTTGAGGCTATCCCCACCAGGCCGATCCGTAATCCGCCAACCTCTTTTACAGTATACGACCGATAGACTGGCTTCTTTGTCTCCTTATCATAGACATTGTTGGCCAGCATTGGATAATTCAGTTCGGCAACCAGCTGTTTAAATACCTCTGGACCATAAGCAAATTCCCAGTGTGCCGTCATGGCATCAATCCCCAATGAATTCAAGATAGGGATCAAGGCCTGTCCCTGTGTGTCCAGGGCAGGATAGGTGCCGTGCAGGGTATCTCCACAGTCACAAAAGAGAATGTGCCCCTGACTCTCTCCCCGAATCTGTTTTACGATGGTGGCGATGCGTGCGTAACCTCCCGCGGGACGGTATAGCGCATGGTCACTCTGCCAAAACATTTCCTGATGCAAATCAAAATAGGCATGGCTGTCGTTCATTTGAACGATTGAAAGCATCTTCCTGTTCTTCATTTTTTTCTCCTTCCTTTTATTTATCTCTCAGCTTTTTTATACCTGATAAATGCAAGCACACCCATCAGGGTACCAAGGCTCGTGCTGATTTAACTCTTCATAAATACGATAATAAATAAAATCAAAATAGTATAACTAAAAATAAGTGAAGCCCGCGCTTTCTTCGAGAGCTCACGATAACACTCTATTCTCTTTACCCTTTAATATTTTTACTTACTATTTTTTAAATTTTTGCCATTTATATTTTTCGTAATACAAGAAACAGGAGATTTTTTGTCGGGAAGAATGCCCCTTTCTGGTTTCTATTGTTTAATCCATTGACTTTATACAGGATATAATTTTTTCGGCTGCTCTTTTCACCGGTTCGGCAAGCCCTTCTGCCAATTGAACACTTTTTGGTTGAATACCCAAAAAAGATATATCCGTACCTGTATCTTCTTCGATAATACGGGCAATAATATTCAGAGGAAAAGAATGGGTGCTTAGAGATGTATCAGGTATATCATTTTTTTCTATTAACCTGATTTCTCCAGCCCTGCCTCCGAAATTCGCCGCATCAATAATAATGACTTTACCGGGTTTTGTTTGCACTGCCTTGTCAATGACGCTTTCAGGTTTGTTTTCTGCATTGAGAAAAATGATGTTTTTTTTGCATTTTTTTATCTTCCGGGCTATATAAGGTCCCACGCCGTCATCAGAACGAAAGCTATTACCGATGACAATTACCAGCAACGGACCTTTTTTAGAGGGAGCGAATAGGTTTCTTATTTCAGCGGTTAACATTTTTGACATTTAAGAAATGAGCAGAGCAGGATATGCAGGGGTCGTAAGCTCTAACCAGCATTTCCAGGGATAAAGTAATATCTTGATCGGATCTATTTAGGATTTCGGGGACTAATTTTTTCATATCGCGTTCAATATTATTGACATTCTGACTGGTGGGAATAATGCAGTTGGCTTTGGTAATCATTCCTTTTTCATCAACCTCATAGCAATGAAAAAGCGTTCCTCTCGGAACTTCAACCGCACCTACACCGATACCGGATTTTACCTTAATGCGGTTCTGCTCGTTTAAACCAACAATAATTTCTTCATCATAATTTATTTCTCTTTTTTTGAAATCTTCTAAAATCTTTATTCCGTCTTCCAGACTATGCACGCACTCAATCAATTGTGCAACTGTATTTAAATAGGGATTGATCACTTTTGGCTTCATATTAAGTGCATTCGCAGTCTTCCTGGCTTTCGAGTGCAATTTTTGAGAATTAAGATTAAATCGGGATAGAGCACCTACCGCGTAAGATTCACGGTTCCATTTTGCATGTTTTGCCGAAGAATGCGGTACGATAAACTCATTGGTCACCTTTTTATATTCATTTTTGCTTAAACGTTTACCATCCGTCGAACCGACATCTCCGAGGAGCATGGGGTATTCTGCATCATCGGATACCAAAGCAACATATTCAGTATCTCTTTCAAATACCGGAAATTTTAACCCTGCAGCAAGTTCAACCGTTGCATCCATCCCAGGTCGCATATCATAAAGAATCTTTAACATTGCATCCAAATCATTTTCCCTGGGAAGTTTCGTAAAACCACCAACGATGGCTGAAATAGGATGAATATGGCGACCCACCAGGATATCACAAACATCATTACATGCTTTTTTCATTTTTAAAGCAAGTCGAACGACTTGATTGTGTGATCGGATTAAGGGGACAAAACTCTTTACTCCCAGCAAATCCGGTGCAACGAGAAGATAAATATGGAGAATATGACTGTCTAGATTTTCCATATGCAGGAGGAATTTCCTTAGCTCAAGGGTCTGCTTGGATGGTATAAATCCAATCGCCTCCTCAGCTGCCTGTATGGAGGCCAAAGTATGTCCACAGGAGCAGATACCGCATATGCGCGAAGTAATATGTTGAGCCTCAAATATTGATCTTCCCTGAAGCATACCTTCAAAGAAACGCGGAGCTTCAACAATTTGAAGTTCGCATTTCTCCAGGATTCCTTCTTTTACGTTAACCACAATATTACCATGACCTTCTACCCTGGTAAGATATTCAACTTTTACCTTAACGGTTCTATTGCTCATCTTTATCCTCATCTAATTCTCTACATGTATTATACATGTTCATTTTATTGATAATCATGGCCGTAGGGATATGATATTTTTTGATGACATCTTTTGCTCCCTTTTCATTTGGATTGGAAACCATGCCCCTGCAACCATAACATAGATTATTATTATTGATGCACCAGGAATTACACCCGGCTCGAGTGATGGGGCCAAGACAGGTTATTTCGCGGTCATACATGCAAACATTTTCATTAAATTTACATTCCACACAAACAGAATAATCCGGCACCTGATAAGGAAGTCCGGCTAACACAGATTTTAACACTTTAAAAAATTCCGGTATATACACCGGACATCCGTGAACAAAATAATCTACTTTAACCACCTGATGAACAGCGCGAGTTTTTCTGGTATCAAAATACTTGTAATCTTTGCCATAGACTTCTTTTCTTATATCCTTTAATTTAAAATTATTCTTCATGCCGTTCACACCGCCAATGGTGGCACAGGAACCATAGGCAATGATAATCTCAGACCTTTCTCTGATCTTTTTAATGAGTTCAACCGCATGGTTGGTAGTAATGCTTCCCTCAATGATAGCGATATCATATTTTCCCTTCCATTTTTCGGACATTGCTTCGCGAAATTCCACAACATCAATCACACCAAGCAAGTCAAGAAGTGTCTCGCCCATATTGGTTACCTGTAATTGGCATCCTTCGCAACAGGCAAAATCGAAAAATGCAACTTTTGGTTTCTTCATCATATGCTCTCTCTTATATTTTTTATTTTATCATAAGAAAAAACAGGTCCATCTTGGCAGCAATACAGGTTGTTAATCTGGCAATGTCCGCATTTGCCAAGCCCGCATTTCATATGCCGCTCAAGAGAAATTATGATTTGTCTTTCAGGAATCTCTTTTTTCAAAAGTTCAGCAATAACATACTTGTACATAACCGGTGGACCGATAACCAGAGCAAAAGTTCTCTCAGGAACTAAACTAACACCGGGAATAAGTGAGGTTATTAATCCAACATTTCCCTTCCAATCCGGTTCGGCACGATCCACAGTGCATTCAAAATTCAGATCCATCCGTTTTGACCATTTATTGAATTCATTTCTAAAAAGCATATTTTTGGGACTATTACATCCCAATAGAATAGTAACTTTACCAAAATCTCTGCGATTATCAATGGCATAATGAATCAGAGAACGTAATGGAACGATACCTATTCCTCCTGCTATAAAGAGCAAATCACTACCTTCTAAAATATGTATCGGAAATCCATTGCCAAAAGGACCACGTATACCCACTTCATCGCCCACATTTAAATCGTGTAATGCTTGGGTTAATTTTCCAACATTGCGTATGACCAGTTCAAAAGAACATAATTTGGTAGGAGATGAGGAAATTGAAAAAGGAGCTTCCCCAATACCTAGTCGGGAAAGAACAACAAATTGCCCGGGTACATGGTTTATGCATTCTTTTTCAGGAAGAGTAATTTCAAAAAGTTTTTCCAACGCCGTTATTCTTTTAACGCGAGTAATTTTTCCTATTTTTATTTCATATTCCGAGTCCTTCAGTTTAAGGGTTTTCATAACTAACCTCTCTATCCGGCATCGGGATTTTTCATGCCCTGTTCTTCTACTAATTTTGTTAAAGTCTCTTTTAAATTTATCTTCGCCATACACGTTCGACTACAACGACCACACCCTGTACAGAAAAAACGTGAAAAATTATCTATGGGATAACGAAACTTACGATAATAACGATGCCGTTGCCTTGCGGCTCTTTCGGGACGAAAATTTTCCCCACCAGCTACTTTTGCAAACTCTTCATTCTGACAGGAATCCCATTTTCTATAACGGCGCCCGGTTTTAAGGTCAAGATTTGATTCATCAATAATATCAAAGCAATAACATGTTGGACAAACATTGGTACAGTTGCCACATGCTAAACACAGTTTCCCTAATTCATCCCATACCTTGCTATCATATACCTTATCAAAAAGCTCCGGAATTTTTTCATGCTCAATCGGTACTTCATTTTTTGCAAAAATATTTCTTTTTCTTTCTCTTAAAGCATCAAGTAATTGTATATCTGATTCATCTGCTTCTTTAATAAATCCTATATTTTTTATCAGTTTTTCCCCCAATAAAGTATGCAGATGGATAATGAATTTTCCATTTTCCAGATTAGTAAAAAAAAGATCATAGCCACCATTTGGGAGATGATTGTGTACTAATCTACATGAGGCATATTCATCACAATAGGAATTACATTCATATCCTATAATGATTATTTTGTTTTTTCGTATATTATAATTTATGTCCTTTGGATGTTCGGAAAAAGCAATATTTAAACACTGTATACCTGCTAAATCACAGGTGTGAACACCAAAAAGGACCATTTCCTCATATTCCACCAATAGCTTCATATTCTGTCCTTTAGATATATCATAGGTTGCAATCGTCTCGTTCGGTGGCATAAAATATTTTTTAGGGGGTAAAATGGTTGGGATATAATTCAGGGAAATCTGATTGCCGGAATTCACTTCCTGGAAAGCATACTGCTGATACCCTTTGGCAACAGGAGCAACTACTTTTTGTGCTTTGGCAATCTCCAAAATAAAATCATTAAAATGTTTTTTTTCAAGTACTACGTACTTTTCCACTTTAACTGACCCTTTGATGCCCCGGCATTTATCAAGAAGGAAGGGGTAAATCTTTATTTGTAAAAACTTAACCTATATCTTCGTGCTTTGGTTTGTTTTGATAAAATAAAAAATTTACTTTCTAAATTTTTGTAAGATATTATGATATTTTGCGGTTTAAATTATTATATACCACTTATAAAATATTAGTCAAGGTTTAAAAAAATCTTTGTCATTAAAAATAATACTAAATATATAAATGCAACAAAAAATAACGTATCAGGAGACGTTTCTTTTTCGTACTTCAAGAATATATATTTACCTTCATTTATTAAAAGAACTCATTGGGAAGGGCTTTCCATGTCCGGGATAAACCGTATTTATTTTTAAACTTTTAAGTTTTTCGATACTGGTATTCGCTGCCCTTGAGTCGTCAATAATGGAAAAGATCTTTGGTTTGTTTATATTTGCAAGCAGATCACCACAAAACAGGTTACCATCGTCTGTCAGGATTCCTATTGAACCCCTTGAGTGCCCCGGAAGTTGAAGAACTTTAGCATCGAATCCGTATCCGGAAAAATCGTATCCATCCTCAATATTTAAATCGGGATTAAATCTTTCCGATTTGCTTAACCCGAAGAATAAACCAAATATTATTCTGATGACAATATTGGGGTTCTTTCTATTCCAGAACATGTCTCCGTGTTCTGCCATTCCGGAATCGTTATAGTTCATGGCTATTCTTGTGTCGAATTTTTCACGGAGATAGGCGGCATTGCCGGCATGGTCAAAATCCCCATGGGTTAAGACAATGAGCTTAAGATTTCCAGGCTGGCAGCCCGCGTTTTCAAGTTCTTTTTCAATAACCCCGCGTTTGTTGGGCATCCCTGTGTCGATGAGGATATAACCATCGCCAGTGCTGACAATGTAGCAATTTACATAGTTATTGAAAATAAAATGATTGCTAATGGTTTTAATCTCTAAAGTCATTTGATCCTCCTCATATCCTGCGCGAATATATTCTACCCGGTTAGTATTCTCCTTTGATATCAAAGCCTCAATAAAATAAATATAAATATCATTATTTTTGGCGATTTCCACAATTTTTAAGAGCTCTTTATGGGTTAGGAATGCACCGGTTATCCCTAATCTTTTTCTTTATCACTTTCCCTATTCGTTTTATCCCCTCTTTGATGTCTTCCTGACTGGGATAACAAAAAGAGAGCCGCATGGTATTTTTCCCTTGCCCATCAGCAAAGAAGGGGGAACCAGGCACGTAAGCTACATTCTCTTTAACGGCATCAATGAGCATCTCTTGTGTATCGATGTATTCAGGGAGAGTGGCCATAACGAAAAATCCCCCCTGGGGTTTTGTCCAGGTAGCCTGCGGGGGAAAGTACTGCTCCAAAGTACTGAGCATGACATCTCTTTTTTGCTTGTAGATATCAATATTGGATTTGATATTTTCATCGAATTTCCCCAACTGGAAATATTCATAGGCGATTAACTGGCTTAAAATATTAGTACATAAATCGGTTGCCTGCTTTAATAAAGTGATCTTACTTATGACTTCTTTATTACCTAACATCCAGGCAAGGCGTAAACCGGGACATAATATCTTGGAAAAAGTGCCTAAACTGATCACCCGGCCATCATTATCTAAAGAATAGATGGAAGGGAGAGGGGTGCCTTCGAAACGCAGTTTTTCATAGGGATTATCCTCGATGATAAAAAGATTAAACCTTTTAGCTATCTCCAGAATTTTTTGACGTCGGGGCAGTGAGAGAGTCACTCCGGCAGGATTCTGGAAATTGGAGATAGTATATATAAATTTGACCTTCTTATCTTCGTCTTTAAGCTGAGTGAGTTTTTCTTGCAGACGGTCTATTCGCATCCCATCTTCATCCATAGGGATACCGACGATTTTACCCCCATAACTACAGAAGGCATCCAAGGCCGCCAGATAGCTGGGTAATTCAACGATGGCCACATCCCCGGGATCTAAAAAGAGTTTGCTCACCAGATCCAGACCCTGCTGGGAACCGGAACTAATGATGATGTTCTCTAATTCCCCTTTGATGCCCTCAGGGGAGAGGTAATCCAAGATACTTTGCCTTAAGCCGGGTAATCCTTGGGTGGTACTATACTGTAGAGCCTGGGCACTCTTGGTTATAAGCAGATGATTGACAATCTCCCTAATCTCTTCTGCCGGGAAAGTGGCAGGGTCCGGCAAGCCACCAGCCAGGGAGATGATTTCCGGTTTTTGCAATAATTTTAAAATCTCCTGAACGGCAGAAGCTTTGTTTTGGGAAGCTAGGTCAGAATAAAATTCTTCACTTTGAATAGACATAGTAAATACTCCTTTTGGTTATTTTGTTTTTATATCAGGGGATGAAGCTTTTTCACACTTGAATCCTTACTGCTATATGTATCCATAACAGGATTTTTTTTATCTCCTTAATAATGCTTATTATTATTTTTAGAAATATTTTTATAAAACTTTTATATATCCGTTTATATTAGAAATATTACAAGGGAATTCTTGGGAGTTAAATATGAATGCTAACATCGTAATCTGATATGCAGAAAATAATAATTATTCTATTATTTTAGCCATATAGTATTCATCCTATTTTTTAATCATTACTAAAAGCATCTTGAACTTCTCCATCCCTTTCATTGAATGTGGTGTATTTGCAGGCATAATTATCATTTCGCCTTCCTTGACTGTAAACAGCTTTCCCGATATTGAAACTTCTGCCTGACCATCAATTATATTGACTAAAGCATCAAATGGTGCGGTATGTTCGCTTAATCCTTGCCCTTTATCAAAAGCAAATACAGTGACTGTTCCTGTGTCTTTCTTTATTATCTCACTGCTTACAACAGCATTTCCTTGATATTTTACCAAATCAGATAGGTTTTTCACTTGCATGGCTCCTACCTCTTTTCATTTTATTCGATAATATTAGTGTATTTTTTGATGAACGATATTTTTGGATGTTCCTTTATTAAGCCCTACAGGTATCATATTAAACCTCCAGCTTCTCTCTCTACTGATTTTTATTCCTTCAACGTCACCTTTGGTAATAACCGGAAAATTTCGGTAGGCTTGCTTTGCTTATCACAAGCAACTATCTATTTAACCTCTACCGATGCATTTGCATCAAAAGGATTTGTTCTAACTGCAAGAGAAAAAAGATATGGATAATTAGCTTTTAAATGCTTCATATAGTACAACCACTCTACAATTAAAAGATGATATGCCCTTTTTATATCTCCTGCAAGGTGTTGATAATCATTTTCTGGTAATCCGCTCAGGCTTCTTCTGTGAGCAAGCTCTTCTGTTAAATGAAATACTGCCCAAAGTAAATTTGTAAATGACTCATGTTCTAATAGATTGGGATTTTCCAAAAGATTCAGTAAAAACTGTCTCTTCTCCTTCAAGAAATTTTTAATATTCTCCAAATCCCCTCTCTTGCTGTCAATGTTGTAAGTGTGATTTTTAATACTTTTGCAAATCTTCAAAAAATCTTTTTCAAAAGACTCATTTGTTACAACCAGTTTCTGAGTAATTTCAAAAGACTTTGTATCACAATCAGAAAAAATCTTGAGCAATTCTTCTCCAACCTCACTAAAAAACGCTCCTATAACCATATTTAATTTGTTCAACATGACTTTCTTTTCCCTATAGTGCAGTAACTGGTGCAAAACCAAAGTCACTAACAAAACTTCAAAGAAAACAAACGCGATATCCCCAATAAGATATATGAAAATATGATGCGCGTCTCTAAAAATAAAATAGTGGATAAAATAAACCAGCGTAGATAAAGCTATTAGGGACAGACCTAACAAAACCTGCCAAGTAAATACACGTTTCATTTTTAATTTCCTTTACTTTTTTTATTCATTTCTTCTTCTACCTCTTTAGCGCCTTCTCTATAGAATTTTTCTTCATCCGGTGCAAGTTCTTTCAAAAGTCTAAGAAATTCTCCGGCATGAACACGCTCTTCATCTGCGATATCTTTCAACACATCTTGTGCTAATTTGTTATCGGTTGACTCAGCAAGTTGCATATAAAGCTGAATGGCTTCATACTCTGCTGCAATCATAAACCTTATTGCACGAATTAACTCTTCACTCGTGAGCTTACGGTCTTTTTTAAGACCAGAAAATGGATTTCCAAATTCAGGCATGGCTACCTCCTTTTATTGAAATTTTATCCTATCTTTAATCTTCTATTTTTTCCATAGATTTCCAGTAACAGAAATTTCTACAGAGTTCTGTCCGGTAACAGCTCTTTTGCCTGAAAGTTTGGACACATTATTTATCTTACCTCTTCGGCCTCTTTTTTTTCTTTTTGAAAAGAAAAGGCCTCTCCTGTTACCTTCATACGGTTTATAATATTAAATTTATTTAAAACTATAGCATATAAAGTACTTATTTACCTAAAATATTTCACGCTATATACTATATATACGTGATAAATTTTTAAAAATCCTTCTTTTTTATAATAGAAGTACAACCCATCAAACTGTTATTTCTATTCGATTTCCCTCTGGATCAAGCACACAGCTTTCAAAATATCCATCGCCTGTGGTTTGCGACTCGCTTACAATTGTATATTCATCAGAACGTAGCTTTTCAGTCATTTCAACCACATATTCTTTACTACCAACTGATATAGCAATGTGAATAATCCCTTTATATTGTATCTTGGGATTATTTAAATTGTTAGGGATTGATGGCATTTGCATTAATTCAAGACGAGCGCTGTTATCAAAAGACAGAAAGTATGACTCAAAACCATTTGACTCATTACGATATTTATGCCCTGCTATACAGTTAAAATATTTAGTATAGAATCTTTTTAAAAGCTCAATATCCCCAGTCCAGATAGCAACATGTTCAATTCTCATAACTTGCCTCCTCGTATAACACATGTAGATATTCCACATATCATAAAAAGATATGGAGTTAAAAATAAAGATTTAACTCCATATCTTTTTATGATAGGAAGAATTATCGAATTATTATCTAGTGCAACGGTCTCTGGAGAAAAATTAAATGGTTATCAATTTTTCTCCTTTTTGAATAATATCCGTTAAAGGCTGGCCCCAATACTTTACTTCGATTCCAAGTTTTTCCAAAACATCAACTGCGCCTAATTGTTCAGCACATGCTTTGCAGGCAGAAAATTCTACTCCCTCCTTGATTAAATCTTTAATTTTATCCTGTATCTGTTTGCTTTCGGTAATTAACTTTGTAGAACCTCCCCATACTATTATTATGACCTCATCCCACCATTTCTTCAATTTACTATTAAGAGCATACATGAAAACCATCTTTTCAGCAGTTACCGGATCTTGATTGGTCCATAAAATATAAAGTCTTTTTTCATTATTCATCACACTATCTCCTTATAAAAATTTAATTTCAATCTTTCGCAATCTATGTTAATAAAACTAATCATCTCCCATAAAAACAAGTAGTTTCACAGTTAGATGTCTGGGGAAAAACCAACCGAAAATAGATATTATACCAGCAAGGATTTTGTAATCATTTTATTTTATTCAAGAGCTTGTCAAGATAAATTGATAAACTGTAAAAAGTATCTTGCTATTATATCCTGTTCTATCAATACAACCTTAAGTAAAAAGGGAAAGAACTTTCTTTTATTTATATTGCAATCTAACTAAGAATTTAACTGTTTGTTTTTAAATAGCGATAGATTTCTTCTGCTTTTACCGGGCACCCTTTAATATGTTCAATTGGATAATGCTCAGCTACCCAATGACAACACTGACCTATACTCACCAAAGGTTTCTTTAAGTTGACTGTACCATACTTAGAATTAGGAGCAAACTCACATTCTCTATCTCTCAATCTTTGCCCCATAAGTATGGTACAGCTTGGAGATTGTCTTCCTTTATCCAAACGCCGCATAGCAGCGACCAAAGCTCCTTTACAGGAACTGCATGCGCCTTTTTCGATCACCTCTAATTCCGGTAGTTGATAATAGGGTTCTTTGATTATATCAGCTTTCTCTCCAGGTTGTATCTCTTTTAATTTTTTCGGACTGATAATATGAATTTCCTCCTTGTTAGTCGGCCCTAAACGCGCTTGAGCTGCCAATCGAAGGTGAGTGATTTCATCCATACCATATCCCAACATAGAAGCAGCAATGATATCAACGGCCAGAGTATTTTGGCTGGCTAAAACAGTGTTTAAATGAACCGGCATACCTCCCAATTCCCAACTTAAAGAACATAAGGTGGCATCAACTATGGTTAAATCGGGGACAAGGACTGTGTTGAGGTCAGCAATGCACTGGTGTAAATTTAAGTGATGAAAACGGCTTTTTTCCTTATCAGGGATACAACCTTTGAGATTTTTCATACCGATGGTAACGGTTGTTTGGCAATGAATTTTTAAAATGGGAAGATTAATCAAATAGTCAACCTTCTTTACTGTTTCAGTAATCTGTACTCTTTTCAATGCCTTACCATAAGGTACATCGATAGATATTTGTTTGTCCTTTTTAAAATCAAGGAGGGTTGCCTTCCATTTGTGAGCTACATCCTGAATTCCGGTAATTTTATAAGCTTTCATAGTATCATCGCCAATTTGAGAACTCTCCCCTATAATGATTTCTCGCGGAGAAGTACGCATCAAATGTTCAATAAGAGCATCCAAAATTAAAGGATTGGTGGTAGCTCCGGAACTATTGGGCTTTGCTACAACCAAATTGGGTTTCAATAAAATTCTGCTACCCGGAGCTATCAATTGCTTTATTCCTCCCAGGCCCTGTATGCAATTACTCACCATAGTTTTTATATTTTCATCACTATGGACGGCAACCGTATAACATTTATTTCTCATATCAATTCCTTTTTTTATAAAACGAAATTTGTTAAAAACTCAAGATTAAGATAATATCGTTCTTCCTTTGTTCCGTATATACGTTTATTTATTGAATATTTGTGGCAATATTTTCCCTTTCCTTTAATGGCTTATCGTTTCATCGCTTCCTGTCTCAAGGATTGCGGCATCTTTTCAATGGCATATCTAAGTGAAGTACGCGGCATTTTCTTTTTATTCTTCATCACATAGT
>Ga0307380_10007966_pt1 | contig 13659 bp, 23 predicted proteins | sample UN3MG_FD_202239 | JGI IMG/M metagenome (GOLD analysis project Ga0307380, IMG submission 202239) | Soil microbial communities from Risofladan, Vaasa, Finland - UN-3 | ecosystem: Environmental > Terrestrial > Soil > Coastal area > Acid sulfate soil | place: Finland: Risofladan, Vaasa | collected... | reverse complement strand
CCCAAGCAAGTGAACCTTGAAGCGTGTATGGAGTCCGAGGCGCTTGATGACCTTTAGGACTGAAATACGACCTTGCGGCCAGCGTAGGGCAGACGTGTAGTACTTTGGAACGCCGACGGCAGTGATAGCTGAGTGTTTGGCCCACTCCTCCAACGTACGGGCGAGATCGTCCGCAATCTGTTCGTGTATGACTGCCATGCAATTGAACGGCACTTCTCCGTCGTGCTCGATTCTCGTCAGAGCGTCTTGGACGCAGTCGCGCGTTGCTTCGGCATCCTTGTAAACGTCGGGAAGGATGACCTCGTCGGCTGCGACCTTCGCCGCTGCGAAGCGCATGTCGCCAAAAGACATCGCCTCGCCTCGCTCCATGAGGCCGTTATCGATGATCAAATACGCTCCAAGGCGGCTGGAGGCGTGATGGATTGTTCGGGCGTACCAGTCACACAACTGGGAGTCTCCAGTCGCTAGATGGGCGAGCCCGAACATCATGGTCGCGTCTGTTGCGAGTGCGTAGTAAACGTACTTTGCTGGCGTAGTAAGGAGAGCTTTCACGCCTCGTTTCCCTCCCTCGCCGTTTCCAGCGCAATTTCTCGAAGCCGCTCGGCCTGTTGGAGGAACGATTGTCGACCAGCGGTGTGGATGTGCACGTCTCCCGTCGCATCGTGGATGTGTACATCTTTCGCTGTTGAGGCTGGCTCCTCACCGTTCCCTTCGGCCTGTTGCTGCTGCATCTTGGCCTTGATCTGCGTCTCCAGCGCCTCGACCTCTTCTGTCGTCGGCTTGCGTACCTTTGCAGTGTCTGGGCTAGGCCGCGAGAGCTTTGTATCCCCCGCACACTCTTCGGGCGGCTCCCCTAGCTTGTCCATATGGCCAGGATCGACAGGAAACATCTCGTCGTGCAGCATGTCGCCATAGACGGCCATGAAGCACAAGTAGTTGACCGCGTCAAGGATATCCTCTCGAGTCTGTGCCCAGGCCTCGGGTACCATACACTTCTCCCCACGATTGACCTGAGCCTTGATGCGCTCGAGTCTCTTGGTGACTTCGCACAAGGAACCGATAGGAAAGGGGACACGTTCCCATACCGGTCGTTGAACATCTCGCTGAGCTGCACGTTGCTCGACGATTTCCTTTGCATCGTCGTAGAGTGAGTAGAGCCGGCGGTTGAACTCTGCTTGCAGTTTCTGGTAGTGCTCAACGGTTGTTGGTAGCTCGAACATGTTGCCTCCTGTTGATGGTACCTAACGATATTTGAAAAGGAGGAGTGCGACATATCGTGTCGCCTCATGACTTGTTAAGTACTTTGCGGACAGATGGCCGCACTCCTCCTACCTACCGATGAACTTCCGCTAGGAACTCTTCCTTTGCGGCTGGGTTGAGCAAGAACACGCCCCGAAGGACTGTTGTGACCATTTTCGGTATGGGCGGCTGCTCTAAGTCGAGCAACTGGCACGTATGCTGCGCTTCGATACGCACAGCGCAACCAATCGGTTCCAAGTGCCTCTCGAACGCATCGGCGATTTCGTTCGCCAAGTGTTCCTGCATCCAGAAACCCTTTGCCATGCTACGAACGATCAGCGGGATCTTCGACAGCCCAATCAGTTTGGCGTGAGGGACGTAGCCAACACTGACATCCCCGACAAACGGCAATAAGTGGTGGCTACATGCAGCCCAAAACGGGATGTGCGGTACGACGACCATATGATCGATCTTTGGGTTCTCGTTCGCGAAGGCCGTGATGTGGTACTCCTTTTGGCGCTGTGCGTTACCGATTAACGTACGTAAGTACCACGTCAGCCTGTATGGTGTCAGTACCGTATGCTCGGTCTTCAGGTCGTATCCAATTGCCTCGAGATACCTCGCTAGATCTGCGATGCCGTCGTCGCACATCGTGTCGTACGGTGGGTAGAGAATCGGCCCCTCGTTGTCTGCAAGCCTTCTTATTCGTGTGATCATGCTACCTCACTCCTATCATCTTGTGGACCTGTAGAGACAAGCGAACGTCGTTCTCGATACAGAACTCGCAAGTACGCGCTATTCGTGCCTCGTCCTCCTCCGAGTCGCCAGTCAGCCACGGCTGTACACAAAACTTCGCGTTCGCGTTCATCCTAAGGACTTTGCGGTACTGGCAACGATACTCTTCGCTGTCGAGGAACGTGTTCGGATGCGCGAAGAGGAACTTGACCTCGTCTGCTGCCACAATTCCGGGCAGAGTGTAGATCTCCGAGGTCTTCGGCGATACAACGATCCAACTGAAGAGCTTACGTACATTGTCGGCTAGCCAGATCGTTCCGTTGGTCTCCATAGTCAGCTTGTGGTCTCGATGATCGAGCTCGCGTGCCAACTGTAGCCACTCGTCTGCCTGAAGCATCGGTTCGCCACCCGTAAAGCATACCATCGTGACCGATGCAGGAATGGACCGCAGTGCTTCGGCGGTGTCCGTTTCCTTGATGCGTGGAGTTGTGGTTGCTTGGGGCGTGTCGCATCCAGGACAGCGTAGGTTGCAGCCGGCAAATCGAATGAACGTCGTCGGTTCGCCTGTCTTCGCTCCCTCGCCCTGAATGCTCGTAAAGGTCTCCGTTATTCGCATACTCGCACCCCCTGTCCTGGGTCTTCCCAGACTGTGACGGCGGAGAGGTACGCGAAGGTACTGCCCGGTGCCGCTAACAAAACCGCGGCCTTATACAAATCGAACAGGTACGCTGCGATGTTCTCCGCTGTCGGGTTGGCGAGTCGATCGTTGAAGTCGATGTGATCCGGTACGACCCCTACGACCTTCTCGAGATCATGAAAGTCCATGACCATCCCTGTGTCGGGGTCGACTTCCCCCTCGATCTCAAGGTCAACGTAGTACGTGTGGCCGTGGACGACGGCGCACTTGCCTTTGTAGTACGGTAAGTGATGTGCGCCATTGATCTTGGTACGATAAAGCAGGGTCGTTTGCATCCTATTCCTCCTTTGCCGCAAGATCGGCGAGATACAAGACAGAATCCGTTATGCCGTTCGTCTTGAAGGCGGCTAGGCGCAGTTTACAACTAGCACACTCGCCACAGGCCACATACGAAGACTCGTCGGCCTCGAACCATGTAGGATTGGTACACGACCACATAGCCCCAAGAGGCATGTTAAGCGTTATGCCGGCTCGAAGGATGGCCGCTATCGACATCTTGACTACAGGCGCATAGAGCGAAAGTTTGTTCGTTGGAGATAGGCTTAGTGCCCGCTTCATCCTGTTGACGAAGGTCGAAGAGTTGTCGAGGCGGTCGGTGCCCCCTTTGTAGATACCAATACATAGAGCGTCGTAACCACACGGAATGGCAATTGTGGTCGCGTACGTAATGAAGCGCATGTTACGGTTTGGGGCACCCTCGATTTCGGTAAGGCTGTTATCGCCAATTGGGGCAAGAGTGCGAGTGTAGCGGTCCTCTTCGGCGATAGCGAAGTGCTCACATAGCTTACGGAAGGCCGCAGCCTCAGGAATAGCTTGGCGTTGGCCGTAATCGAAATGGATGGCTCCGACCTTTGTTGGCTTGAGTAAGTCTCCTGCCATCGCCAAAGCAACGGCACTACCGATCCCGCCGCTAAGGATCGCAAGAAGACGAGTCGACGCATCGCGTGGCATGTTTAGACCCCTTCCAAATGGTAATTAGTGTACATATGGTATGCGTTTGACTTGATTATATTATACCCTACTTTCTAAAAAAAAGCAAGATGCAGTCTAGCACTCCTTAGGTGGTGCTATGGTGAGCTTTCCCTCTCTACACGCCAATGATGATCTCCGTTTCGGGCGGCAGCGTCTCGGGAATATCCAAACCGGCCGCAAGCGCCTTAGCAATGTCTACGCCGTGCATCCAATACAGTACGCCACCAACTGAGACGCCCTTTGGCTTGAAAACGTATTCCTTCTGCCTTTCCTTCAACTGCTGCTTTATGGCAGCCTCCGCCAACGCGTCACCACCTTCGCGACGACGTTTCGAATACCACCAGTTCAGGGCGGTTCCCAAATGAAATCGCAGTGCGTTGTCTTTAGGATAGTATCGATAAGCGAACGCGTTTGCTGCATGTAATCCGACAGCATTCACTACGTCCTCTATGAACTCGTCAATGGGCAGTTTGGTGCGTCCTTCAGGACTAAGCAGGCTGTCTAGCGAAGGAGCCAACACCCTTCGGACGAATTGGACGAACTCCCCCTCCTCGAAAGGCTCGTTCATGAACCGCTCGTAACTAAGTAGGCCAAGCACCACTACCGTATAATTACTCCGAACACGGTTAGGTAGCGATGCCGGAAAGGCCTTCTGAAACAGGTCCGTAGCCGTCTCCCACAACTCGCGCGTGTCCTGAGCCAACGTAAACCGCACATAGGCTCCGGCCAACCCCCGAAGAGACAAGACGACGAGGTCATCGTAAGCAGCGTGCGCAGGAGAGCCCTCTTCGACCGTTTCCGGCTCAAGGTTGACGGCTATGATGCGTTCCTGAGCTGCGGCATCAGCGACCATATCTTCGCCGTCTACACTAAAAGGTGACGTTAACGGGAACTGCTGAACAGTCAGATCGGGACGACCTCTGCTATCGCGTCCTGTATCGTAGCTTTGCAGTAACAGATGCAAGAACAACTGGTACGAGGCGCTACGCATCGCCGACTGGCGGAACTCAAAGAACGCCACTGGAATAGAGGTAGCGGCGCCTAACAAAGTACGCAGTACGAATGGTGTGGTTGCGCATTCGTGACTTACGCAATCGACGTCACCCATCAGCGGCAGGAAGATCTCAGTAACTGTACAAGTCTTACCAGAGCCCCTCGTGCCCCAAACATTGAGGATAGGAAATCGAATGTTCAAGGACTTAAGGACTGGTTTGTAAGCCGTTGCGAAGAACCAGCCTATCATAGGCCAGATTGCGCTAGGAACGTTTATCTTGGGCAATAGTTCTCGTACGCGTGCTTTGAGTGTGTCTTGCTCTTCTTGAGGCGGGAAGGGATACTCTGCTCTGACTACGTTGCCGGTCTTGGTAACGAGTACCTTGGGCGCCGTTGTCTTGTCGAAAACTTCCGTAGCTGTCAGTGCACCGTCAGACGTTACCCACACGTCACCATATCGGCCTAAAGCAGGTACAGCGCGCGTATGAGGCAATCCCTTTGCTTGTAGTACGCTTACCAAGTACGGCAAGTACTCGCGGACGTCTCCATCGGATCCCAACCATTGCCAGGCTGCGATCTTGAGCTGTCGATGCATTGCGTCGGATCTGGAAAAGGCGCTACGAAGAAAGGTCTCGTTAGGCCACGTATAGCCGGACGCCCGAACGATGCCAAGCAATGCATCCTCTGTAGTGTCCCCATCGCCCTTTAGTAATCGCGTTGGCTCGAAAACAAATGTACTGACCATTCGTGGCTCTTTGCCGTCTGTTCGATACAAGAACCCGTCTTCGCCCGCCTCAAAGCCCCAATCGCGCAGTTCGGTCTCAGCGTCCGCGTCCGTAATGTCATTGTCGTCGGCCTCGATTGGCGCTGTGCTTACGTTGTCGATCTTGGACTTGAGGACAAGGTTAAGGGGCGTTCCGAGCGGATCGCGTGACTCGCGGGCGTTTTCGAGAGTGCGGTCGAAATATGCCGGATCGTCCCTAGCTCTGTCACCTATGGCATGTACCGCGAAAATGTATCGTATTGCGTCATCACTGAACCCCAACCTTACGAGGGTCGTCATTACATTCCAATCTCGCTCAGAACGCGATGGAAACCCTCGACTGTCACCTGTAACAATCTTGTGACGCAGTTTCAGTTCAGGATCGAGGAGTTTCGGTGCTAACGCGACATCTCGTAACGTGTACAGCCTCGAAAGGTCGGTAAGCTCTTCAACGATACGCACAGCCAGAGGATTGTCCATGTCCTTCCAGTTTGTGGTATCGGGTACCCTTAGTACTCGAGCTCGATCACCGGTAGTGTCGGCCTCGAACATCTTTTCGAAGGCTTTGATGACCTTGGAGAATGTAACCCACTTTTTTGTGGGCTTACGTAAAAGCCAGTATACGTGGAACCCGTTACCGCTGCTCACTACGGTCGAAGGCGGCAATGGAAATTGTTGGATGAATGCTAGCCGACTCTTTCGGTCATCCTCGGACTTTGCGTCGATGTCGACCCATACGCTATAACTGCATAAAATGTCTTCAAGGGACGCCCTGTACTCCTCTCTACGTGGGCATACGCCAAAGTATATGTCCGCTCCTCGCATCGGGCGCCACTTGTCGAATGCCGCCAGGGCTTCGTCGATTGAGCGCTTGAAGTGTGAGCTGCGCCCGTGAATGTCGAGAATGCGGATTTCTAGCCAACCTTTACCGCGATAGAATGCAGCTAGGAAGTCTTTTGTGCCCGTAGTCATCCATCACTCCAAAGGTGAGGAGGAAGGCGGGTTGAGATTGCCTTCCTCCTCCACATAGGGTCAAAGCAGGCGCGGGCTAGTCTTCTTCGATGTCGAACGGGAGCTCGTCGTCGTCGCCGCCGAGTTCCTCGAAGTCATCGGTCTCCGCGTCAGGGCGAACGACCGATCGTACCTTGTTCTGCCATTCGCCCTCGTACTTCTCCTGGATCAGACGAATGCGACAATCGCGGCCAACGAGCGCCTCCGTGTCGAGCTCGAAGGTCGGTACGTTCAGCTCTTCCTTGGTAAAGAACGCCCGAAGGAAGCGCTTGACGAACGGCATCGACTGCTCAATGATTGTCAGGTTGTGGAAGATGCGCGTTTCGGCGTATTCGCCTTCGGTGATGATGAACACCACGTTGAGCACCGGATTGTCTTTCTTGGACGTGGACGACTTTACCTCGAAGATCCGTGCGGGATAGACGCCTGCAGGAATCGCTTCGAGGTCCGAAACACCGGACAGGTTAAGATTGATCTGCGGCATTTGCTTGCTCCTTCAGCAATGTTTGCAGCCTCGTGCTGCGATTGAATATCTTCGCTACCGAGGGATTTTCAAGGAACGAGCCCGGTAGCCCTAGCCGTTCCTTCCCGTCCGCTCGATCACCGAGCGCCCAGTACAGTCGTCGTCTTATAACCAAATCCTCCTCTTGTTTGGCCTCCACTGCAGTAAGCAGGCCGACGAAGTCGAAGAAAGCGCCCGCTTCGTGCGTGACTTTGCCAAACAGTAGCGGCTGAGTGATGAGCTTGCCCGTTGTTTCGTCTCGTACCCTCTCAGCCTTTGCTGTAACGATAACGTGCATAGGAAGGCTGCGCAGCTCGTTCAGTAGCTTGTGCATCCAGATCCTTGCGCGACCGTAATCCCCCAACTCGGCAATGTCCTCGCTACGGTCCTTTCCTTTTGCCTCCCGATCCGAAACAGAGTATCCGATCACCTTCATGAGCGCGAGCCAATGCGTTGAGGAGAGGTCGTCCAAAATGAGTGTTCGGAAGCCGTCCTTAGGCAGGACCAGACCGGATTTGGCCACAGCCTCAGCAAACGCAGGGTACTTGTCGCGTCGTTGTGAGATCACGACTTGACGCAGCTCTATGTAGTCCTTCGGGATGACCTGGATCAGTCCGTCGTCATCCGCACGGTCGAGCAGTGTAAGCTGCCCGTGATCGGTGTTGACGAACAGGACCGGCCGCATGATGTCCATATCGAGCGCTGTGCCGGCGAAGTGCGTCTTTCCCGCACCTGTGAAGCCGTAGATGAACATCTTGAGGTCTGGACCGTGTGTAGTTAGCTTTCCGATTTGCATTAAAGTTCTCCCTCGCCGACGTCGCGCTCCCGTTCTTGCTCTCGCCACCACTCATCGAAACTGCGTACACGCCAGACATCGCCGATGCGGTTCGACGCATAGGCTTGACCTTCGGCAAGAGCTCGTATAGTAGTGTGGAAGACCATACCTTCCTTATCGGTCATCCACGAACGCGATACGACGGACCAGATTCCGTAGATTGTCCCTCGTACACACTCGAGATCTTGCGGATTCGTTGTTTCGCTCACCCTCAATCACCTCCTTTGAGTACAAGCCAATGCGTTACGTGCCGATCTTAGTCCTGGATCAGGTCGCCTGTAAGCACGCCGTCTACGCAGGTGAACTTATGCGTCATATGGCTTCCCGTAAACAGCGCTTCTCCAGCCGCCTGCCACACACCACAACCAGAGCTTTCTGCATACCACGTATACGTTCCGGCGGGGAGTGCGGACATGTAAGGTATAGCGACGCATCCGGGAGGATACAGCCACATACCTTCGCCGCTGAAGAGAATCTCGTAGTGCAGTACAGCTGACGTGCAATTCCGAACGTTTACCCAAACAGGCCCCGGAGTGCTGGTAGCTGTCGGAGTAGGAGTGTTCGTAGCTGTCGCCGTCGGCGTAGGCGTGCTCGTGCTGGTCGCCGTAGCCGTCGGCGTAAGCGTCGGTCTCGGTGGAAGCCCGTCGACCTCATACTCCCTCATCACAAGAGGAAGGTAGGCCCGAGGTACCAGATCTTGACTCCTACCCTCCACTACCTTCATCGCGAGCATAGCCAAAACCAGCAGTCCGATTGCCAAGACCCACCAGAACAGTTTGCGTTTCACTTCGTTTGCCTCCTTTTACGTTCTGTAATGTAGGTGACTGCAGTACGGAGCGACCGCTCGGCCTTCTTCCTCCGACACCTTGTCACCATCTGCGGCTACTTCCTCGTTGCTTAGCTCAGGGGAGCCCATATAGACCGCAAAGTCCCTGTCCTCTCCGATGACCGTGACATACTTTACGGCTACAGCGTCCTTGGGATGCAGAATGTGGCCGCCCAAGTTATACACCATCGCGCGATCGACCCAACGTCTCGCCATAGTTATTGTCCACCTCCTTATGCCTGTCCTTGTTAACCTGGTCCAGCCCTCAACATGGCGACACCGAGATAGATCAGGCCGCCGAGGCCCGCTAACAGTATAGCATGCAGGACCAGCCACTGGATTATGTCGCGCCAAGCAAACGGATCGGTGCCCCTTGTGCGCCAGAGGGCCTTCAAATCCTCCAGTTCGTTATACTCCTTCGTCATCATCGCAACCTTTCGCTCGCTCGCGTTAGCCGCGTCATTGCGTGTGTAGCCGACTGCCCTTCGATAACCGGCTTCATCGAGATGCCGTTCAGACGAATGCGAGTGATTTCGAACGTCACCCCATTGAGCACGAAGCGGTCGCCTACAGCGTATTGCGGCCAATCTTTTGGTGTGGTCTCTGTAACCGGGTGGAACTTACCTGTTTTCGGGTCCATTACTCCTTTTGCTCCTTTAGCGTGATATGACGAGCCGTCACCCACTTCCCTACCCATTCCGTCGCCGTCAGTCGAGGACAAGTGAACTCGCCTACAACGAAGTCGGCGACATCACACACATTACCTGGTTCCGTGCCGAAGTTCTCGTCTAAGGACGCAAACACTTCCTCTGTGATGTCAACCACTTCGGTCGCCTCCTGTTTGCCCCCTCTGATCTCGAGGAGATGATTGGCGAACTCGACATCCTCTCGGGCAACGCTGTCCTCTTTGGTGTAGCCGTTCGGGTATCGACGTGCGAGCTTGGCGAGGTTCTCTTGGGCAACCTTACCCAAGTTGAGGTCGAGATCCTCGCAAAGGACGGCCAAGTACCAGAGGGTATCACCAATCTCGCTCACGAACTGATAGGCCGTGATAGGATGCTTGTGGAAAACCATCTTTTTGACGAGCTCTGCGATCTCCCCAGCCTCACCTGTTGCGCCCAACGCCCAGTTACAGAGCCGCCATGATTGAGAACCTTTCCACTGCGCGGTATGCACTGCTTGTTGCTGGTACTGTCCGAACGTGGGTGCAGATTCTCGATCAGCTCCGGCGTGAACGAGGCGATTGTGTAGGCCCTCGATGTACCCGCTTAGCCATTCAGCGTCATCCGAGGTCGTCCTTCCGGTGTTTACGCGACGTAGTACATCATTTAGGGTCATTGGGTCTCCTTCGAAGTATTGCCGCCAGATAACCATCGTCCGCTGGCCTCCTCGAGAGTACGGCCTACCTCTAGCGACTTAGGTAGGGCCCCGACATTCACGGAAGACGAGCGTTGTATATCATTTTCCGGTCGGGCTGCTGGCGGCGCCCAACCCGATACGTGCCGTGTGGACTCGAACCACGACGATCCCATTCGACACATTACCTTCCTCAAAGCCGCCACTAGTCGCGTTTCCTTGCGGCTTCTTCCTCTAGTTTGGCTTTCGCGGCGTTGTAGCCCAGATGGTAGTCTCGACGTATCTTGGGAGTACGCGGTACTTTTGGCTCAACGCCGCGCTTGTAGTAAGCGTCGTTCCACCCCTTTTTGAACCAGTCAAACATCACTCACTCCCTTCTACGCCTCCTTGGGCGGCTTTATGACGAGCTTGAAGCTTGTTTGGGGCTGTGCGTTGGGTGGGGCGTATGGCGGTGCGTTCATTTCCTTGACGATCTGGTACGCCCTACGAGCCACAGCGAAATCAAAGTCCACCCGATCCGCTCGATAACTGCGCTGATGCGTATTCAGGTCAAGCCAATCCTCGGCCATAGACCTGTGTCCCGCCTGCTCCATGACACAAGGTTCGCTAAACCAGCAGTTCCGGCATTGCCAATCGTCGTTACAAGGGTACAAGATAAGGTTAGGACGGCACATTTCACGTGCGGTAATGTATAAGAGCTTTTGGAACAGCTTCATTTCCTTCGGGGACTTACGGATCTGGAACCGGTAGAAGAATGTGTTCCCTCGCTCCTGTAGGCGTCCTAGGATGTCTGCGTAGTCAGAAGGGGCGTAACCGAGTCTCTTGACCTCATCGAGATAGACTTCGTATGTGGTATCGATGCCCTTGCTTCGTGACAAGCCGCCACGTTGCAGCTCCATAGGCCTTGAAGGGATCTTCTTACGCAGAATGTTGTAGACCACTCCCTGCACTGGAAGACCAAACTGTTCCTGAGCCGCGTAGATGTACATCTTGGCCTGGTCGCTAAGGTCAAACTGTCCCTCACCGCGAACTTGTTTGTAGGTTTTGTGCTCCAAGAGCCAGTAATGACCGTTCCTGTCCACTACTACGCCGTCGAAGGTGCCCGCTGCGTAATAATGCGCGCTACGCCGCCCTCCAAGAGATCGAATGGGTACGCTGAAAAAGCTCTCGGCAAGGACGAGTTCGAACACTTCCTTCTCCAATGGGTACACACTGGCGTAATGCTTGAGCATTCCAATGCCGAGCTTGGCCTGCTCTGCGTACTTGAGGCTTTGTTCTGTGCTCAGTCCATGGCCGCTGCTCGCGTAACGTTGCTTTCGCCACCAATACCATAGCTTGAACGCCGTTACAGGGTCCACTCCACGCTCGTAGTAGGCCGCAAGAGCCGCATGTACGCCAGAGCCAAGAAAGAAAAACACTGGCGGAAACGCGACCTCCAAATGACGGCGTAAGGGGCTCGTATAGTTCCAAAGCACCCGACAACGTTTGAATGATGCCATATCACTGGCGTGAATTTCGTACTTTTGTCGAGTCACTCAGAGCTCCTTTGATCGGCATCAAGCTGCGCTCTTTGCTCGCGGCAGTGCTTACGAGCGTATGCGAGACGCTCCTCTCGATGCTGTATATAATACCTACGGCCGTATTCGAGACGCTCTTGTTGGTGTGCTTTGTAGTACTCGCGACCGTGCTTGCGCCGCGCTTCTTGGCTTTTGAGGTAACGCTCGTGGTGATACGCCTTGCATCGCTCTTGTAGTCCGTCTTCGCTCGTAGAGCTCCTGCTGAACTCCGCTACTGGCCTATAGTCATCGCAATGTGGGCACCTCTTTACCTCTGTCCCGTCGGCCAGTACCACGATCACGACTGTACCCTTTCTCCGTCGACTTCAGCCTGAATGGGCATGCTAGAGCGTTGGCCGGAACGACGGCTTTGTATGTCATGGTGCCGCATCCAACGCTGGATTGTCATATGCGTGCAGCCAGCGGTAGCCGCTACCTGTGCGATCGTCTTGCCTTGGGTAACGTACTGGTCTTCCAGCCATTCTTTGTTTGTGTAGACTGGCGATTCCATAGCTCAGGCCTTTCTCCTACTGGAGAGGTGGGAACTCAGCGGGCTTTGTATATATAGATTATACCTGATTTTCTAAAAAAAAGCAAGATGCAGTTTAGCGCAGTTTATGATGCCTTTTGATATATAATGTAGGATATTTGGGTCGAGCTTTGGCGACGTAAGTGCTAACGTACGACACCTACGTCGCCATTTTGGATGTTACTGCCTCCTAGCGAGCTCGTCGTTGATGATCGACAAGATACGCTCATTGGCGTCAAGCCGATCTTGGAGAGTGTTGTAGTCGCAGTCGTGGTCGCCATTGGTCACGTCGAACGTCCATAGCGCCGCCTTACACAAAGCGATGTCAACAACTGTATCCCTACGTTCGGCCTCGAGCTCTTCTAGCGAAATGTCGCATAATGCTACTTTCTCTGCCACAACTATCTCCTTTCAGGTCCTAGTCGGCCGAGCTCGTCCATGCGTGCGTAGCGGCCTCGATCAGGCAGATCAGGTACGCCCCGACGCATACTGCTTCACACAGTGAGTGACCAGGTGTACCGAGCTCAATGCCTGTCACAGCCGTCAACAACGCAATCGCGAGCAGCCGTGCTGTACCATAGCTACGATAGAGATTGATTTCAAGCATTACGTTTCACCTCCTCTCGAATTGCGAATAGTCGAGCTTAGGCGGAACAGCCAAGCCCTCGCCACGAACGATGTATAGCAGAGCATGACATAGGGCATCTTGAGCATGCCCCACTACGCCCGCCCTTCTCATTTCTTGACGTCGTTTGCCACTTCGCGGAAACATGGCCTTCATCGCGGAAGGCGTCTGATAGCGCAGCTTGATGCCAACTGCATACGCTACGTACTCGATCGCGCCCTGAGCAAGCACTTCGGGGAGACTGCTCCAACGCTTTATTTCCCGCATCTCCGGATACAGCCGAAATTGCTCGCAGACCATACCTGCACCCTCATAGCGGAGAAGCTTTGCAGCCTCGCCCGTTTGTAACTGCAACAGCCAAGCCTTGAGATTGACGGTGCCTCGCGTAAAGGCATATCGTACAGTGGCCACCTTTGATATCGATGACCACTGTACGACAGCAATGCCCGTCGTCTCGCCCGGATCGAACGAAACGATCAAGGTCATTATGACTCCTTCCATAGTGGTACGTAATCCGAGGGCGGACAAAACTCAATGCCGAGGGCGCACCTACACGCCTTCATGCACCATTCAAGGCCAAGTAGCCGTGAGTTGAGGCAACGGGCGTAGCACAGGCTTAGCGGGGAATCGTCCACAAGCGGCCCTGCCAAGAACGATACGACCAAGACCAGCAAGACGACAACGCACAGCCCCTTTATCACGCCTCCGTCCCGTCACGACTCCTGCGTACCAACCTCGTCTGCAGGAGGTCTTGAGCCTGTAAGACAGTAGGAAGTGGCCGTTCCGAGCCAATACTCCATACCTGCCCACTTCCCGGACCGTACCTACGAGCGCAGTGCACCTTTACCATCGCGTTTGCGTAGCTACGATCCAGCCAGACTGTGATTCCGATGTCCGCCAAACCCCACGGAGCCACTGCCCTAAGCTGCGGCCTGCGTCTCCGTTCGTTCTTTCTTGGGCTAGCGGGCACAATCAAGCGGGCGCTTTGCCAGCCCCCACTAGCGCTTTCCCACCCTCCGG
>Ga0307380_10007965_pt1 | contig 13659 bp, 22 predicted proteins | sample UN3MG_FD_202239 | JGI IMG/M metagenome (GOLD analysis project Ga0307380, IMG submission 202239) | Soil microbial communities from Risofladan, Vaasa, Finland - UN-3 | ecosystem: Environmental > Terrestrial > Soil > Coastal area > Acid sulfate soil | place: Finland: Risofladan, Vaasa | collected... | reverse complement strand
TCAAAGATAGCGTAAATTGTTACACAAAGCGTTATAGTGCCAATGAGTATCATCGTGCTGTATGCTCCCATCTCCTCTCGGCTTCTATCTTGGCGGGTTGGTTTATATTCTTTTTGTTTCATAGGTCTTGTTTTAATTTTTCAATGTAAAGCGTGGCATCCATCAACTCCTCCTGGAGATGATTCAACCATCCCATTAAGTCAATGTCATCACGATCAAGAGTGTGACCATACTTCTCGATGCCTCTCTCACTGCGCTCATAATACTTGGCAAGTACTTTAAGAAGGATTGGGTCTTTGATTTGCTTTTCCATCAGTTCAAACTTGCATATTGCGCATAAAACTCATCAGCACTCACCTCAGAGATGTGTACCTCATCTGATACAGTCAGCACAATGCAAGTACTTACATTAGGCATCATCTCAAAAAGGTCGTGAACTCTTGCAACCAACTTGTCAAGGTTGTCATTTTGTGTTCCAATATAGGCGATAAAGTACTTCATTTCATTAGATATTTGAATGCTTGAATATAGAACTCCTCACTCACTGACTTGCCATTCATAAAGCGGTACAGCATCGAGTAGTTCACCTTCATATCCTCAGCCATGTGAGTCATCTTGTATCTCTTGACGAGAAGGGAGTCCAACTCACGCTGGATGAACTCCCTGATTGTCTCCCCATCAGAAAGGTAGATCGTCATCGATTTCATCAGTGATTGGTTTTGATGCTGGTGATGCTGATGCGATTCGGATGTCCCATGCGTTCAATGACACATAGTACTTGCCATTGTACTCACGACCTCTGAGGTCAAACTTCACCTCACACTCCTGACCGACTTTGGCTCCATCAAGGAACTTCACTCGCTCATTGACTGCTTGGAACTGTACCAACTGAGGATACTTGTCTCCGATTGATAGAACAAACTCTTTGAGGTTCATCTTCTCACTTACTTGTTTGGCTTCACCGATGAGGTGAATTGTGCCTTTTACTTTTAACTCTTCCATGTTCTTGGGTTATTTATTTACTAATTGTTGATAATACTCATCATAGTACTCAGATGCTTGTTTCAATCGCTCAATCATCTGAATCTCTTTATCCTCATCTCGGTCCCACCATAGGACAGTTATTCTCTTCTCAGGGTCAATGTGGTCAACTCGGTGCAGCTGAAGGTTCTCCCATTCGTTCAGGTACTCATCCCAAGTGGTGACCATGCAGTACACGAGTTCAGCCATACCACGATTATACAACATCATGTATGCTCTTAGCTGCCACTCATACGCTGAATTGTATCCCTCATCAGCTGTGGCTGAAAACGTATCGAGCGACCAAGATGTCTTGATATCTATGATTTTGTCCTCCAGTACGATATCAGCTGTGCCGATGAGATAGTCATTCTCGACTGTTGTCTCATTCTTTTTGTAGTCAGTGAATCGAACTGCATTGAGTAGGGAGATTGACTCGAGTTCTTGCTCCCTACCTTTGAAGATGTACTTGTTGTTCAACTCGGTAGTGTAGTTGTAGAAGTCCTCCTTCGCACACTGTCTGATATAACTCTTGGCGGTTTCTCCCATCTCTGACTTCCCCCTTCCGTTGGTCATCAGCTTTCCGATTTGCGATGGATGCCATTTCATAGAGCGAGAGCTTTGAGTTGAACTTCAGTGAGTGCGTAGTTGGCAACCAACTGCTCTGCTGTGTACTTTCCAGCTTCAATCGATGAGACTGCGCTTTCAAATCGCTCATTAGTTAACTTTGGTTTTGATGTTGCTGCATGAGTTGCTGAGTTCCCATCATCATCCACTGCTTGAAGTGAGAGAAGTGACTGCAAAGTACCTCGTCTGAAGTAGGTAACAGCTGCCAATGATTTTTGAGGGTCCACCATTGGCGGCAAACTCATGAATGACTCGATGTGTTCACCTGATTCGATGTCGATGATTCGAGTCACCACATCATTGCCAACCACAGGCTGCAACAATAGCAGTCCATGCTCGTGAAGTATTGGCTCCACCGTTGTGAGCAGCGCATTGATATCAGCGTAACTCTTTTTGAAGTGTGGATTCGTTGCATTCTTGGACACCTTGCCAATTTGCTGCTTGGCAGCGTGTAGCTTCTGCCAAATGTTGAGGGTTGGCATCTCTGCCTCCTCGGTTTTTTTCCTTGTTGTTGTCATAATTGTTAGAATTTATTGTAAAAATACACATTTATTTGATTACTTGTGTGAACTCATTGTAAAATTTCAGCATATCTGCAAAAGTTTTCACGATTATGTATGTGCCACCAGCCTCTTCGATGGCTTTCTGATAGTCCTTTTGTGCTTGAGATTGCCTGTCCTTGCCATATTTGACCTCAATCTTGACTGACCTCCCCTTGATCGTGGCTGAGATATCTGCTGAACCTGGTGTTCCGGTTCCCTTGGTCCACTGCCCACCAATGGCAACACCATCAGTGCGGTACTTTTTGCGATACACACCCATCGTGTTGATGCGCTCAGCTTGGCAACCATTAAACTGAAGGAATGCAATCACCGACTTGGTCAGCTCATTCGCTGAGTTGTCATTCCAGTGATTCAGTGATATCATCTCAGGCTTCATCGTTGGGTACTTTACCATCTTGTATTGAAGCTGGAGGTCCTTGAGGATTTGTCGTTCTTGTCTTGTCATAGTTCTTTCGCTTTATTGTTTAACTCATCCCACACATCACCATCAGTCGGTGGGGTTGACTGTTCTCCTTCGAGTTCGAAGTATCTGCCGTTGTGGTTCCTTCCCTTGGTCAATGTCAATCCTTTGAAATCAGCATACGACTGCACCCATTTGAGGAATCTGCGAGGTTCCAGGTCTTTGAATCCTGTGAACTCAGATGTAAACTCTTGGAGCTTTGCTGAATTGTAGTGGTAAACTGATACAGGAAGATTGCCCTCCTCAACCCAATCAAAGAAGTCCTTGCACGTTGCTTGGATGAATCGCTTGGCATCTGCGTTGATGCTGATTGATTTGACCAATCCAAATTGAAGGTAATTCTGAAGGCATCCAATCATGTAGTTGTCAAACCTGAGCCAATCACTCTCACCCCATGAGTCGAATAGCAATCGACCATACTCATCAAGTGGACTGCGCTTGGAATGGAAGTACTGAAAGAACTCAAGCTCGTGCCGTCTCCTGTCATGTGATGACCCAGCACCACTGATGACATAGTTGGTGGTGATAACAATCTTGGGACTGCGATCAAAAGGAATGAAGATTTCATCCTTGTTTTTGCGGTTGACAGTGATTCCCTCAGTGATAAGGCTGAACAGCTGCTCAAAGTCGAAGTTCCTTCTCACATCATCGAATGCAAGTATCTGAGTATCCAGGTTGACTCGCTGATATACGAAGTCTGACTTGCTTGGATTGAAGCTCTTGCCATCAATCTTGACAATTTTGCGCAGATTGCCGATGGCAGTCAACATGAGTGACTTACCTGAGCCTCCATTCGGGTTGTCATCAATCTCTTGGTCATTGAAAATGATTGCCTTTTGGTCGGTTTTATCCTTGTAGGTATGGATTAGGTATCCGAGAGTTGTTTCAAGCGCTGAGATGCGAGGAGAATCATCAGCAGACACCTTGCTCACAAAGTTTTGGAAGTCATTTGTGTGGTCATCCATCAGCTTGAAGTCACGTTGTATGATTTGGTTCTCCCAAATGTATCCATCAACATCGATGTATGACATCAAATCAACTGCATCCTTGGTCACCTTTGCCACTCCATTCTTGTATGGGATGTATGAAGCATCTTTTGTATCCTGGAGCATCAAGATATTGATTGAATCAATCATATTCAGGAATGACTCATTGAATAGGATGGTCAACTTCGAGCAGTGGTTCCACACATCCAGCTCACCCTTGTCTTGGAGGTAGGTCAAAACGAAATCTTTGATTTGCTCAGTGCTGCTGATTCTGACCTTGTTCTCAATCACTCTGACAAAGGTTGGTTTCTCTGCGTTCTCTGGATAGTACTTATTGAATCCGTTCTTGACCAAGAATTCGGAGTATTTAAGTGGTTCAATGGTGACTGTTCCCTTGTCATTCTTTGACCAAAAGATATCCTCACCGGTCTTGATTTCTTTTTTTACATCCTCAACCACATCACCACGCACATTCAACTGCTTTTTGATATCCTCTTCAGGGATGCCGCTCTTGAGTTTCTGCTTTATTTTTTGAAAGGTATCCTTGTCCTCGAAATACTTCATGCCAAATGTGGCTTTTTTGTATGCACTTCGAATGGTGGTGACCATCTCTTGCTCTGAGAATGATGAGCCTTGGCAGTACTTGGTCCATATGTACTGCTCAGTCGTATCCTTATGGATTCCATACTCGCACATGACAGCTGCCAATTTGAACACATATTGATTGCGACTACCATCAACGAAGTCACATCCATGGTCAAAGCGTTCAATCAAGCTGATGATTTTGTCCTCGTCATTGAGTACACAAGTTGGAGTTCGCTCAGTGTAGTTGAATCCTTCATCGTGTTCAATACCATTGAACTCTTGGCAGAACTCATTGAAGTATATCTTCGGGTCATAGGATTCAAAGCATACTCGACTCACGTTGCTATTCTTTTGGTCGAAGTATTCTGATTGGAAGTACTTACCGAATGCGTTGAATCTGCGCTTGTGTTCCACCTTGTCGCACTTTGGGATTCGAATCACTGCCTTGAGTCCGTTGCCTGATGGGGATGTGAACACCATCATCACATAAGGGTCATCAATTAGCCGCTTCCTTTCGGTATCCATTACTTTGGCATTGGGGTATTGGTCGAAGTCCAGGATGCACATTCCACTGTGTTCAACCAGGCTGTTGTCATTGCGCTCAGTGAAGATGCCATTGAACATGATTGCATTGAGTGATGACTTCAGTCGCTCATGCTCGGGGTCCGACTTCTCAAGTGATCGTATTGCGTTGACTTTACGAATCAAATCAGGTGTGCCGTTCTTGATTCGGTTTTGTACCTCATAGATTGAGAGGTTGTAGGGTGTTTCTTTGCTGTTGAATAGGTTTTTAAATACTGATACTTTCATGTCATAGTTGTTTTGCGTGACGCTAATGTACAAAAAATTGCTGATTTGTGACGATTCGTGACGATGTGTGAATTGTATCGTCACGCTTGTATCCCTTACTGGTATTGACTTTCAGCAAAAGCGTGACGATGTGACGATAAAAAAACTAAAAAATTTAAAATAAAAATAAGGGTCTTAATAGGTTCGGTATATAAAGAGATGTGTCATATCGTCACAAGCCTCTGCTCATATACACCCCTCTTGATTCTACTCTTGATGATTTTCAAGGTAGCGTATGACTGACATTTCAGAATATCGGTGATAAGGTCCCTCGAAGATTCCCTATCGACATTGTCCAAAATGAATTGATACTCTGCGATACATTCAAGATACAGCTTGTAATTGGTACTGGTCATCCATTCATGTGTGCGGAGGCTGTGCAGCACTGTTGCGTGGTCACGTTTGAACATCCAACCAATATCCTTGAGGGTCATCCCTGTTGATCGCAGCTTATGCATCAGGAATGCTCTGCGATACACCAGCTCATGAGTTCGGTCCTTGGCAGATAGCCTATCTCGTTGAATGAGTTCTTGTATTTTGTCGAATTGGTTCATAATAAATTTTTAAGTATTTTGTAAAGTACATTGACAACGATTGAGTTACCAGCTTGTTTGTATGCTTGTGAGTCGCTTACTGGCCAAGTAAATGTATCAGGAAAGTCCATCAATCGGAAGCATTCTCTTGGGGTTAGTCTTCTAATTTTAGTTCTACAGGGCATTAATGTTTTGGTCAAATGTGGGGTGCTTCCGTGTGTACCTGCTGGAATAGCTCCAATTATTCCATTGCAATCATAAAAACAATCTTGTTGATGTTTACCATAGGTTGTTTTTTGTATTACTCCTTGATTCAATTTTTCGTTATAATAACCAACTAAAGGTGGATTTCTTGTTCCTGCTTTTGGATTCCATTCTTGACTATCTCTCATCGATGATGTCATACAAGGAGAGATATTATCCTTTCTTATTCTCAATCCTTCATCATTTCTAAAATCTGCAATCCAAATACCTTGATTGCATCCAGTATCCAATGTTTGTGCTACTCCTTTACCAACTCTTCCTCTTCTTGTTTCTGAATTGGGAACGCTAAAATTGATTGAATCACCTTCTCTCGCTTCCTCATATCCTTTGGATGTGGCTGAGTTGATTTTAACTAAATCATCGCACCCACATCCACCAACTTTAAGTGCTGACATTGTTCCATTTTCATCGTGAAATTTTTCTCCAAATCCGTTGCCATTTTCTTTTTGTTTTTTGTCATATGCAATCAATTTATCAATTGTTTCATCACTCAAAAAATACTTTTCTAAATTGCTTTGAACTTTAATGTACTGCCCATCAAATGGAATTTTATAATAACCGGCAACAATACATTTACTAACATCTGATACATCTTTAATCAATAAATCTTTATTTGCCTGACTTTTTAAGCATTTAGAAACGGCAGCTTCTGACATATAAAACTTTTCAAAAACCTCATCCTCGAGTACATCCTTGAGTCGCTTGGTGAGATGCTCTTCTCGTGGGAATTGAAAGCGATTATCAGCATCATCTCGGATTCCAATCAAGAATACTCGCTCACGATTCTGAGGAACTCCATGATGCTTTGCGTTTAGAACTTGCCAATACAAATGGTATGGAACTGCATCATCAACTGGAAACAATACAGGTAGCCCATTGACTGATTTACCTCCTAACATATTGATCCATTCTTGAAATGTTCTACCACCATCATCAGAGAGCAATCCTTTGACGTTCTCGAATATAAAGAATCTCGGTTTGTTTACCTGAATGAACTCGTGTGAGTTGAAAAACAAGATACCTCGCTTGTCATCCTTACCGAGTCGCTTCCCAGCTAATGAAAATGCTTGACAAGGTGGTGATGTCATATATATATCCAATGACTCGGATGGAATCTCTCGGTCATATACGTTGGTTGGATAGTATTCAGGTTCACCATAGTTGTGGATGAACGTCTCACGAGCGAACTTGTCCATATCACAGGCGAACACTTCCTTGTATTCAACACCTAATCGAATGAGTGCTTGATTGAATGCACCCACTCCGCTGAAGTCACTTCCTACTTTAATTTTTTTCATATCTTAAATTATTATTCTTATATCTGCACTTGTCGATGTAATTGTTGGAGCTATACCATCAATATCATAAACTCGATTTGATTGCTCGTGTACACCTTCCCTCTCTTCAAATTCCATCACAAAGTCATCGTATTCATTTGATTCAATACTCAAAGTTTTTTTTATTTGATACCAAATTTTTTCATTTGGAATAGCAAAATACTTATCGGTTCTGAACCAATGTTCGACTTCAGTTTTTGGTACATTGAGCAATTCTGAAATTTTTTGATTTGTTAGTTTTTTGTGACTTTTTAAAAATGATTGAAACTTACTAATATCACATTGATTTACTCTGACTCTGACTTTTTCAGGAATCTCATAATAAACTACCCTTAACATGGTGACACTTTAAATTTACCATCGTTATATCTGCCTGTCCAAATCAGTTCACTCTTGTACCAATAGGCCAGTGCTTTGCTGTGAAAGCTCCACTCCTGGACAACCTTGTTGCCGAAGTGGTATGTGAGTTTGAATTTCATATCTCTTGCATTTTGATTTCACAAATTCGGTTGTAAAGATCGTGGTTGAACGTAGTCCAAAACCGATTGAATTGGTAGGTGTTAAACGAACCACCAATCTTCATCATCTCTCGGGTCATAGTTGTAGCACTCATAGCAGAACTCGTGAAAGTTTTCGGTTGCGTTGTCAGTAAGTTCTTGCATTGCTTCATCGCACTGCTCAAGGGTGAGGTCTTGGTTCCACTCTGCTGATTCAATTGTCCATGTTTCATTGTTGTTGTTTTTATCATAGTTATATATTAGTTCTATTGTGCCGATATGCTCATCATCATAGCGATTGAACACATCAACGATGATGGTGTTGGCTGAAGCATTTGATGACTGCTCTGCAAACCAAAACTTATTTGCTATATTTTTCATTGTAGATTCTTTGTGCGTAGTTGTTGTATGATTTTGACAGCTCATATGTTGCCTTGTGATATGTTTGATGGTTGATGCTTGGTGTGTCCTTTACTGGAGGTCGCACTGTTGACATCATCCAAATCAAAAGCATTGCTCCTGTGATGAATATCACTACACCACCAAGAATCTGACGTTCATCTTGGTTGAGGTCTGAAAATAGGAATTTAATTATCTTCATTGTCTTGTATTGTTTCTAATAAGTTACTGATTGCGTTCCACTGCGCAGCTGAGTGGAGGGTTCCTCGGTCATTGGGACCGAATGATTCTCTCATGTCGAGAAGTTCTTGATACATCTCAGCCTCCTGGCTTCGGATGAGGTCGATAATTTGTTCTTTGTTCATGGCTTATTTGTTTTGATGTGCGTTATGGATGCGCACCCCCCTATTTTGATTGTTATACTTTTACAAAATATAGTCTGCTTGCACAAAATAAACTCTATCGCAATCACCTGACATAGTATTCATAAAAAGTTCGTCACATAATTCCTCTGCTTCCTGGTCATTTTTGCACTTATATGAGTTTAAAAATAACTCTCTACCTTCAGCGTCTTCGTAAATAAAAAAATAAGTTTTCATAATAATTGTTTTCGATTTGATACGGTGAAATTACACATAAGTTTCATATCTGAAAGACTTTTTTAACATTTTTTTTCATCTATGCACAAAATAAGCCAAAAAAAGGGGTATTTCTACCCCTCAAAACAATTATGAACTCCCGAAGTTACAAAGGAAATTTCATACTATCGATGTTTTTGTACATTTTTCTTTGACCATCTCTCTCAAATCGCTCAGATTCGAATACTAAGATGCGACCTCCTGTCGGTTTAACAGGCGCACCACGTTCAACGTGCCAACCTTTGGAGCCATCACCGTACTCTTCCTTGTATGTTCCAGTGAGCATCATGTGAATCTGCTTATGCTCGTGGCGATATCCAATCTTATTGTTGTAGTCAATGGTATCTCTGACATCATTACGAGCAGCGTTCTCGTGGATGTGACCCATCGTGAACACATCGAAGTCCTCATACATCTCCAATGCCCTGGTGAGGTTTAATGCTCCCTTGGTAACTACACCACCACCACCTGAACCATGGAAGTACTTGATTTTGAATGATGATGAGATGCCATTGCCAATGTCTTGACGAACTACAATCCAACCACCATATCCTCCAGCATATACTTGAGTGCCATTTTTATAGTTGAGAAGGTCAACGAATCTTTGAAGGATGTCGGTCTCTTGATACTTGATGATTGCAGTCTCATGGTTGCCGTATCCGATAACAGTGAGCAAGTGAGCGTATGGTGACCACCACTCGACAGCTGTCTCAACGATTGAATCAAGGTACTTGGCATTGTTGTGTTCAGGTCGGATGTCTGATTTGTTTCCTCTGCGATCTCCGCGACCCTGCATGAGGCATAGCATATCCCCATTTATCATGATAGGTATCTGATTATCAACACAATAGTCGAGGTCTCTCTTGAGAAGTTTCCAATCGCATTTGGGATTGTCCCAGTGGATGTCAGAAAGCATTGCAATCTTGACTTGTTTGCCATCCAGCTGAATCTCGTGGATGTTTTTTGCGTGTTTTTTTACAATCATAGTTGTGTTTTGGAGTACCTAAAGAGGTACATGGTTCCCATTCCTATCACAAAGCCAAGAATAAACACCCAAAATACAGGCTTTTCTTTTTGGCTTTTGTACTTTGCCACCTCAACCTTTTGAACTTGGCGAATGGTGTCTCTCTTGAGGCGATATATGAGGCGGTCCTGATACCTCGTTCTTGGCACATAGCTTGTCTTGTATTGAATGATTGTGTCCTTGGTGGTATAGAACCTTTCGTACACGATTTCGTTGTCTCTAACGACAGGGAATGAGTCAATAGTTGTGATGCGGATGGTATCACCCACCTCCTCGCACTTATATCCTTTTTTGATTGCTTTGCGCAGATGGTAATTGGCTGAGCATGAACTCAAAAGTAAAATTAATAAAAGCAGTCTCATAAATTTTCAAGCATCTCAATCATTCTCGGGCATGGGTAGATGTCACTCTTATCTTTGCGCACTGAGTTGTGGGTGTAGATTCCTGGAGTGCCTTTGAATGCTTCCTTGTCAAGTCCGAATATCTCTGACCGGTATTCACTTGGGATGTTGTATGTCTCACATAAGTACTCAACCAATTGGCGAGTGCTTTCGATTTGAGCATCGGTGTATTTGTACCAATGCTTGTAGCCTTTATATGGTGTATCTAATGTGGTGACCATTGAGTCAGGCACACGAGTGTTGACGTAGTTGTAAAATTTACCACCTTTTTCTTTGAGATATCCCCAGTTGCAGACCTCAATTCCAACTGATGACTTGTTGAGGTTCTTGTATGGCACTCCTTGTGCTTTAAATTCCTTTTGTCCAACACCCAAATGCCATGCCCAATGCTTGGATGAGAAGCACTGCACAATTAAACCATCAGCACCAACCACAAAAGCTGTTGCAATACGCTCAGTGTTCCCATTCCAATATCTGCTGACTGCTTCAGCGTTGCCACTTCCAGCTGTATGGTGGAGATATATTTGATTTTTAAGTGACTCTTCAGCAAAGAACTGAGATTCTTTGAGACGTACTTGTTTGATTTTTGAAATGTCTAATTTCATAACTTGTATTTAAAGGTACAAATGTCAAGTATTTTGTCCGTTTTACTGGACATTTTAAGTGCTTTGCACCTCAATTATATGTTATTCACTTCCAAGCATCAAGCTCTTCCTTGGACCTGGTCACAAATTTGCGCATCGCTGCGAGTATGTTCTTGCCTGTCACACTCTCATATGATTCATTGATGCTCTTGACCTCAACAATAACACAAAAGAATGCAACAAATTTGGTCATGATAAGCTCAACAGCGATGAAGTGTGCGATGATATCACCAGCGATGAATCTCTCAATGAGGAACGTGAACACAATGCCACCTGAATACAGTGCAGCCTTACCAAGTGTGTCACTCAATCTGCGTGATTTGAATGATGTCCATCCATTTTTTTTAACTGATCGCCAAACTCCAAAAATGGTGTCAATGAATATGGCAATAATTGCAACCAAAACCATGGGCTGCACTGGAGCGAGTATTGTGAACAATGATGCGAAGATAATGAGTGTTGTATTTTTCATCAGATGACGAGTATTGAATTGTTGTATCCGTTATCTCGAGGATATCCACACTCCCATTTGCCATCATAGAAGCAATCACCTTGACACATATTGCACTCGACTTGTGGTCGAAGGTCAGTGTCACGATTCTCGTGGCTTGTGAAGATAGGATATTCTGCTTTGTTTTTAATTAAGTAACGAATCAAACGCATCTCAAAGAATGATGCTTTCTGAGCATAATGTTCCATGCCAAATGCGACCTCTGAGCGACCAACTGGTTGTGAGAAGTCACCACTCTGCTGTTGGAGTCCTTTGTTCTTGAGCTGATATGTCAACCCAAAGACAGCATCTTCAGCTGACCTCCATGCGATGACAGGCTGAATGAACTGAACAAGCAACTCCTCCTCGGCTGTCAATGTTTGGTCATTGTATGCTGTGAGCAAATGGTTGTAGAATGTTGTGCCAAGTATCGGCATCACTCGGAGCTGTGCTTGAGTAGCAACATATGGGAACACATCAGTCACATCCACATTGGCTGTGATGGGAGTGTTGGTCTTGAGGTAGTTTTCAGTGATAAAGTACAGCATTAGCTTTCAGTTGTTGGTTCTTGTAAAGGTTTCAATCCAGCCAAAGACCTTAATTCATTAGGAGTCATTTGTTCAATTACTTTTTGAGCAACTGATGGCTCAAGTGAATTGAGTGAGTCTATTACATAAGACATTCTTTCATCACGTTCAACAATCGTCTCATTGATGATTTGGAAGTTGTTGATTTGGAACTCTGCCACGCTTAACTTAGCGATGTGAAGTATCTCGTTGAAGATATCTTGCACTTGCTCTCTGAGTGGCATCACGACATTCTTTTCAAAGATGACGTATGCTTGTTTAATATCAGAACCTGAACCGAGAGAACCGGTTGTACGCACACCCATGAGTATCGGGTCGATGGTATGAGCAAAACAAATTTGCTCAGTGTTCAATCCTGATGCTTCCTGGAAGAGCTTGTCATTTGAGTTGGTTGGGATGCTCTCAATCTTCGGCAACTGCTCTTGTGAATTGGCAAAAAATGCGGCAGTTTTACCAGCATTCTGCGCTCCTTTGAGCTTGTCGATGGTTTGTCTCAGTACATTTTTCTCTTCCTCTGATTGCGGTCTTTTTGGGAACATGATTGCAAACGATGGGAAGATGCTGTTCTGAATGTTGGACTTTGCAAAGTACGAAAGCTCACCACTCAAGAATGCGAAATTCAATGCGCTTGAATACTTTGGCAGCGGATACCAATCTTGACCCAAGCATTCGACCTCATAAACGAAAAGCTGCTCACGATCAGTGCATGATGGATGATGTCCTTTGATTTCTTGGATGTCGATGCGAGTCGACCAATCTTCACAAATGAAATACTGATTCTTGTTGCGACCCTTTCTGACTTTCTCAGGTGAGACATTCTCAGCCCTGGTCATCTTCATCTTGTCATCAAAAAACAAACGAAAGTACACTCGGTTGTGTACAATCAATTGCTCTGTTGTGATTCGAGCGGTCTTTTTAAGTTTAATTTTTTTCTCAAATGTGTACAGCTCGAGGAGGTCCTTCGGTGTTGCGTTGGCTGTCTTGAGTTCAAATCCACCACCAATGACTGCATTGGTTTTGTAGTCCACGATGGAGCCATGAAGTGGTGAGCTATATACCATTTGATTGAGCAACTGTGGATACATATCATCCTGACCAAATCTGATTTGGTTAGCGGTAGTGTATCGACCATTGACATATGGGAGTGATAGGTTTGCGCCACCAACTTTCAAGAATGGTGTGCTGAAGGCATCGTAATTTGATGAAATTATTTCAACTGCTTCCTCTTTTTTTGCTCTGAATATATCGTACCAAGCCATGTGTTAGTCGTAAATTGATGAAATTGATGCGCCACTGACAACCATTCTCCCCTCCTCGATGACCACTCCTGTGGTGTCACTGATTTCGGTTGGTGGTATGGTTGATTCGTACACGCTGTATGAGTATTGTCCCTTCATTAGTTCCACATCGATTGGTTCATCCAAGTAAAAGAGGTTGAATCTTTCGGGGTATGGTGACTCATCGGTGTTGGTGAAGAGAATTGGGTCAGATGTTGGGTTCATTTCGTTTTGGAATACGAACAAATAATATGGTGAAGGCAGCGTTGATACCTCTGACAATGTCACGACAATACTATTGACCTCACCTTTGTTGATGTATATCATTACTTATGTTGCATTTAGGTCAAAATTTGTTCACAAAAAAAGCCACCCCGAAGGATGGCTTCCACAACTATGAACAGGAAAAGTTGTTAAAGTGCTGGAACAACAAGCTCAACAGCGGCTTCAGTAATCTCATATGATAGCTGGTCCATTT
>Ga0307380_10007963_pt1 | contig 13660 bp, 17 predicted proteins | sample UN3MG_FD_202239 | JGI IMG/M metagenome (GOLD analysis project Ga0307380, IMG submission 202239) | Soil microbial communities from Risofladan, Vaasa, Finland - UN-3 | ecosystem: Environmental > Terrestrial > Soil > Coastal area > Acid sulfate soil | place: Finland: Risofladan, Vaasa | collected... | reverse complement strand
CGTTTGTGGATGTGCCTAATATCCTGTATTTTGAGGTATGCGGTCCTTGCGCTTCCTTGGTGATGTCGAAGGATAACTTGTTCAGCGTATCGGGATCAGCAACTGCGATTCCGCGCGTTCCGCGTATAGAGACCGCTTTTAATTTCTTTGAACCCCAAACCGAGCCATGCCCTGTGCGGCCAGCCTGGCGGCCGTCGTTGGTCACATTGGCGAAACGCACCATATGTTCACCTGAAGGGCCGATGGTCGCGGAGCGGACCTGGTCATCCGCCAGTTCTTCGCGAATCGCCTCTTCGGTTTCAAATGTGTCAAGCCCCAGCAGTTTCGCAGCGTCGCGGAAATCCACGCGGTCGTCATCGATAAAGACATTTACCCAGTTTTCACTGGCGCCGTGAATGACCACGCCATCCCAGCCCGCTCGTTTCATGGCAATTGAGAACCATGAGCCGGAAAGGCTGTCACCGATGAAACCAGTCATAGGGGATTTGGACGCCAGTCCGTATTTTCCGCCAACCGGTACAGGGGTGCCAGCGAAAATACCGTTGGCGATGCAAATGGGGTTTTCAGGTGAATACGCATCGCAGCCGGGTTGGATATTCTCCCAGCATAAGCGGGATGCCATGGATACGCCCCCGATCCATATCTTGTACCAATCCTCGGTTTTTTCCTCAACCCAGGTTTTGCGTTCAGTCAGGTCAATATGCAGGATCTTACTGTGGTAACCGAACATACTTCTCTCTCCTCAGAAAAAAAGTGCAATAAAACCGGCGTTAGCCGCCGGATAATAATGAAAGCAGTATCAATCTATCACCATCATCAGGCTGGTATTTCAGATTAGATTCATGGATAATTTTTTCGCCATTCACGCTGAAGATATTAGTTGGAATGAGCGTTTTACCATCCTTCTCAATGATCTGCCCAAGCAGCTGGGGAAATTTCACTCCCAGCGTCTGGATGACATCCTGGATGGATGCGCCCGCTTTCAGGTCAAGCGTCAATTCGGTCTGCCCGGTGAGTACCCGGGAGATGCTGGAAAACTCGATTTTAACCTGTGTGGTATCCATATCTTTATTTTAATGAATTGGGCTCTTTTTGTTGAGTGATATTCCGCGCTTCTGTGCACGCAAAAATGCCGGGGGAATTATAATATATGAAATATTTATAGGGAAAAGTAGCCTTTCCATGCCTGAAATCTGCATATTTCGCATAATTCAGGCATATTTTATCATATTTCAAGTCCGCGGTCCGAAGAGCAGCGTTCCGATCCGCACCATCGTCGCCCCCTCCTCAATCGCCACCCGGTAGCTGCCGCTCATGCCCATTGAAAGCACTTTCATCTCAATTTCCGGCAGCCGCGAGTCTTGAAGCCGTTCAAAGAGCCGACGCGTTTTTATGAAATACGGACGGGCCTGTTCGGCGTCACCGGTCAATGGCCCCATGGTCATCAAACCTGCCAGCCGCAAATGTTCCAGACCGCGGACTGCTTCCACCAGAGCATCCACCTCTTGCGGCAGGATGCCGCTCTTGTCCTCTTCCGTGCCGCTGTTGATCTCGATCAATACTTTGATTGTCTTTTCCGCCGCCGCACAGCGCTTTTCAAGTTCATTCGCCAGCCGGATGGAATCCAACACCTCAATCATGTTGAAAATTTCTATGGCATCCTTGGCCTTGTTGCGCTGCAAATGCCCGATCATATGCCATTGGACATTAAAACTTATGCCAGCCAACATGGTTTGCGCTTCCTGCACATAATTGTGGCCAAAAAAACGGATACCGCCATCATACGCCGCAGTGACTTCTTCTGCTGTGCGGGTTTTGGCTGCAGCCAGCAGTGTTACGTGCGTCGGAATTCCACTCAATAATCTTTCGGCGTTCTTCTTGATGATATCCAGTGCATCCATCTTATTGCAATTTTATCCCACATAGCAATCAGGGTATAAGAACGGATGAGATTTTTTTAGAGAAACATCCGAGACAATTTATGGTATCTATGCCATCCACACAAAATATAAGCCAACCAAAATAATAACCACGCCGCTTGCTTTTTCAAAAACGTCAGACCATTTACCCATAGCCCGAATGCTTTTCAACGCCCCGGCAAACGTTCCAGCCAGGACGATCGGTACCCCTCTCCCAAGCGCATAGATCAATAGCAGGAACGCACCATAAACCAGGCTTTCTTTCCTCGCCATAACGTACGTTAAGATAGCCGCCAGAACCGGTGTAGCGCATTGTGAAGCTGCAAGACCTGAAATCAAACCCAGGATTAATGCTCCAAATAACCCCTTGGTTTTTATTTTTTCCCGCAAACTAGCCACCCAATAAGGGGGGTTGATATGAAACACCCCTAGGATTTGTAGCCCTATAATAATACATATAACTGCGACCAGGTAATACCAAATGTGTGTGCTTCCCCCAAATAAACCGCCTATCAACGATGCGATTATTCCCAGAATCATGAAGGTGATGGAAAGTCCGAATGCGAAAACTAGCGAAATGGCAAATGCCTGACGCCTCGGAAGGTTTGCCGCCCCACCGATATAACCAATAATTAAAGGAATCATGGCAGCGTTGCAGGGGCCGATACTTGTAATTACGCCGCCAAAAAATACCAACAGGTAACCGAGCAACGATGTGGGAGTTAGAACAGATGAGTCCAGATTCATCATTGATTTCCCGAGATTTTGTCCAACGCAGCACGGAGTTGGTCAAGTGACATCACACCGATGGATTGAAAAACTTCCCCATTTTTGTTAATAAAAATTTGTGTGGGTATAGAATGGATATTCGCCTTGATTAATAAATTTCGGTTTTGTTCATCATAAACATTAATATCAACCAGTGAAACCTTCCCTGCATACTCTGGAAACACCTCCTTAACTATTCCAATCATATCAATACAAAGCTTGCAGTTATTGGAGTGAAAGAACGCGAATACAGGTTCTCTGGTAAGGATCAATCTGTCAAAACTTTCTTCTAGTGTTTCAGCAGTCGACGGTTCTCTAGTGACGCTGACTGGTACGAGAGTCGGAGCTTCTATTGGTGAATCCATTACATCTTCGGCAGACTGCCTTGAGGTATTTTTATATAAAATTATAAGCATCGACACCAGAATGATTCCTATAATTAAAAATTTTTTTTTATTAGTTATTGCTTGTTTAATTTTTTTTCTGTTCCGGGACATTTTTAGGTCTTAATCCCAATTATATTCGGGTTTTTGAATATAATAACACAAAATCATTTCATTATTGTTTTGATATCTATTAAGGGATTTTTCATACTGGTTAAATTAATTTCAGTCTGCCTTGACAACTTGATTATTCAGGTATATCATATTCATAATATTGAATATTATCAAACAAATAAACGAGCTAACTTTGAAATATTCACGAGGAGAGTGCCAAATTAATGAGATCGATTTCACCTCCGGTCGGGATGTCTGTTATTAATATTTTTCTCACCAGTGTATACAGTTTGTTCACCGTATAGCAGCAGGCAGACCAATTTAAGTTAGAAATGTCTCAAAGCAATTACTCATACATTTAAAGAAAGAAATATATTCGGAGGAATAAGAATGGGTGGTACGCAAGAATTAAAAGATTACCTGGGCATCCCGCGTAAAGAAATACCCTGGTTCCCGATTATTGACCATGATAAATGCACGTCCTGCGGTTTATGCGTTAGCGCGTGCAAGCATGGTACATATAAGATTGACGATAATAAAATCGTGGTTGTAGCAAATCCTTACCACTGTGAGGTGTTTTGTGAAAGCTGCAAATTTCAATGCCCGACCGAAGTAATTTCATTTCCAAACAGAAGCGAGTTTAAAACAATTATCAAAGATCTTCGCGTAACTTATCCACCAACCGATTAAAAATTTTTATTTATAAGGAGAATAAAAATGTCTAAAAACAAAAATCCCGTTTTTATACAATGTATGTGCCGCGGTGATTGCCCTGGCTTCAATCAATTGAATGTCTGGAACCTTGTCAATTATGTCCGCAATGAACTGGATGTAGAATACACCATCATACATCCCCAGCTTTGTGTTGATGATGGCGACCGATTTTGGAAAGATTTTGCCAAGGCGGATACTACCTATATTGTAGGTGGTTGTGACCCCAAGATGCAGCGAAAAATGTACAAAGATGCAATGGCAGAGGTAGGGGCAGATTTTGATAAGCAGGTGATCGCTTTGGACCTGCGAAATATGCCCACTGAAGAAGCCATGAAGAAGGTCTCGGATGCATTGGAAGCAAATAAAAACAAGCAAGAGTTTTAATAATTAAAACAATTTATCAAGTATAAATTTTATACAATTTGTATGATTGCTCCAGTTGGAGTAATCTTTTTATTAATATCTTGGTACGTCAAAGGATTCTTAATTCGATGATTTGTCTTCAATTTTCCCCTTGACACAATATAAATAGCAGATATACTTCAATGGTTGTTGAAGTATATATTAAGGAATTAAAAAATGGAAAATGAAAAAATCGCCCTTTGTCTGAAGGCGTTAGGGGATCCTAAACGATTGCAGTTGTTAGACATGATTCGAAGCGGAACTCAATGTAATTGCGAATTTTCAAGATACCTGAATCTCCAGCCAAACCTCATATCTCATCATTTGCGAATTTTAAAAGAAGTGGGGTTGGTTGAAATTGAAAGAGACCCCATGGATTCACGTTGGATTTACTACACAATAAACAAATCTTTGTATGAGGAATTAAGAGGATATTTGAATCACTTCCTTGACACTGAACGTGTTCAAGGTCGCCAACCAACCTGCGGCCCAACCAATTTCATGGGGGCTTTGGTTGAAAACATTGGTTCAAATCCAAAATAACATCAAATTTAATTTTGAAAGGAAATTACGATGATACAACCTTTAACCATGCAACAACAACACACTGAAGTTGATAGTAAAACAATAGTTGAGTTTTTTGACCCGCCGATGTGCTGCCCAACAGGGCTATGCGGACCTGTTTTGGATCAAACCTTAATGGATGTGAATGAAATGATTCTTTCCCTGCAAATAAAAGGGGTTGTAGTCAAACGATATCAGATGGCCAGCGATCCAAACGTTTTTCTAAATAATGAGGCAGTTATGCTCCTGATCCGCGAGCGCCAGATCAGCGCGCTGCCAATTACAATAGTTAGCGGAAACATTATCAAATACGGGAGTTATCCATCACTGGCTGAAATACAAGTTGCATTAAACGAAAAGGCGTAATGAGCACCCAATATTTATTTTATTCCGGTAAAGGCGGCGTAGGAAAAACTAGCATAGCATGCGTCACCGCTGTACGTCTGGCAGACGAGGGTAAGCGTACTCTCATCGTTACCACTGACCCTGCGTCCAATCTGGCAGACGTTTTTGAACAGAAGATCGGGCATGAGGTTACGCCCATTACGGGTGTAGAAAATCTTTGGGCAATGGAAATTGACCCGGACATCGCCACTTCTGAATATATTGACAAGGCCATGACCCCCATCCGGGCCGCGTTCCCGCCCCAGATTGTTCAGGTGATGGAAGAACAGATGAGCGGTCCCTGCACAGCAGAAGTAGCCGCCTTTGATCGTTTTACTGATTTTTTGGAAACTACTGATAAATCTGGTGAGCATGAATTTGATGTGGTCATTTTTGATACAGCACCCACCGGGCATACCATTCGGCTTTTAGAACTCCCCTCGGAATGGAGCCAGTCTATTGACGCGGCCAGTGAGGGCAGCGGACAAACCTGCATCGGCCCAGCAGCTGCCATCCAGGACGCCAAACACAAATATGAGCGCGCTTTAGCAATGCTGCGGGATTCTGGCCGTACTGTGTTTAACTTTGTTTTGCAACCTGAAGCGATTGCTATCAAAGAGACCAAACGCGCGATTGGCGAATTGGAAAAATTAGATATCCATACATTTCATTTGATTATCAATGGCGTTATTCCGGCCGAAGCGCAATCCAACCCATTGTTTGCGGCTCGGGCAAAAATGCAGTCTGGTTACCTTGATCAAATCAACAGTGAATTTACTTATTCTAAAAAACAAATGAGACTGCTAAGCGGGGAAATTAATGGGGTTGATCGTTTACGCGATGTAGCCCGCATTTATTTTGACGGGAAAATGGAAAAGGAAACAAAAGTTGTCAAATTTGAAGAAAAAACCGCTCAAAAAACAGAACCGCTAAACCTGCCCTTTATTCGCGAATTATACAGCAACGGCCACCGGCACACAATTTTCTTTGCCGGCAAAGGTGGGGTAGGCAAAACAGTTTCATCCTGCATTTCCGCGGTTTGGCTGGCCCGCAGCGGGTACAAGACTTTATTGGTAACCACGGATCCGGCCGCGCATTTGGGAGATGTTCTGGGAGTTACGATTGACGATCATCCCGCGCTTATTCCGGGAATTGCCAATTTATGGGCTGCCAAAATTGACCCCAAAACCGCTGCCAAAGAATACAAGAAACGCATTTTGGATGACGCCAAAAAACGCGGCCGCCCTCCGGAGGCGATTAAAACCATGGAAGAGGAACTGGATTCTCCCTGCACAGAAGAAATGGCTGCCTTTGACCAGTTCATTGAATTGGCTTCGAAAAGCAAGTGGAGAGCGGTTGTTTTTGATACCGCCCCAACCGGCCATACCTTAAGGCTCCTGGAGTTGCCGGTTGACTGGAGCAAACAGATTGATATCAAAGCCTTCGCATCCGTCGATACAGAAGCAGCCAATGACGAAGCCAAAAAGAGGTTTGGTGATGTGATCGATATGATGAAGGACCCGGCACAAAGCACCTTTTCTTTTGTTATGTTCCCCGAATCCACACCTATTCTGGAAGCCTATCGGGCATCACAGGAATTGGCCAGTTTGAATATTCATACCGGGATGGTTGTAGCCAATTACATTATTCCTGAAGAGCAGGTGGACAGCGCCTTTGTTCACTCGCGGCGAGCAATGCAGAATAAATATCTGCAGGAGATTTCCAAAAAATTCAACGTGCCGGTAGTCCAAATCCCGCTGCTGCCGCAGGAGATTCAAGGCCTGGATATGCTTACAGAGCTTGGGGAGAAAATATATGGTAAACCACTACACCAAGGATGATCGCAGACAGAAAGAGCGATCAAAAAAAGAGATAGTATTTGTGTGCACCGGAAATTCTTGCCGTTCCCAGATGGCAGAGGCGATTGTCAATGCCACAATGGGATCTTATTGGACAGCGTACAGCGCGGGAACACAGCCGGCAGACAAGGTACACCCGTTGGCGATTGAGGTTCTAAAAGAGATTGGGATTAATCATCAAGGGCGAACTAAAACAGTGAATGAGTTTTATAACCATGATTTTGATCTGGTGGTCACAGTTTGCGATTCAGCCGCTGAAAAATGTCCGTTATGGCTTGGCAAAGGTAAGAGAGTCCATATGGGATTTCCCGACCCCGCCAAAACCAGCGGCGATGAAGAAAGTATTAAACAGGTATTCCGGCAGGTACGGGACGACATTGCTGAAAAAATTCCGCGTTTACTCAAGATTTATTCATCTTGATTGTTTCAAAAATCTTAAGAGCATCATTTTGAAAGAAAAAAGGTAAACATGATTACTAAAAACAATATTGAAACAGAAATTAGCACAGAGCTGGAAATTAGCGCTGCAATTCGTGATTTCACTAATGCGCTGGTTGAAACCGCACATTACAAGAATTATGAAAGCGCGAGTGAAAAATTTCATGGCGATGAAGATGCCAAGCGGGCATTGCAAGAATATCAGGCAAGAGCGAATGAATTAAACACAAAACAAATGTTTAACATGATTAGTGAAGCGGAGCAGCAAGACCTTCAACGATTATGGATGATTTTCCTCGGTTTCAAATCTGTTCAGGATTTTTTAGACGCCCAGGGAGAGTTCCAAGCTCTTTGCAGAGATTGCGCGCAGGTGATTTCAGATAACTGCGGTTTGGATTATGCAACATCATGCGGCTCCGGCTGCTGTGGATAAGGTGAAAAAATGACCAAAGAAACTAACATTCCCGAAAAACTTGAATTGGCTTTAAACAATTTGACTGAGAGAATTAAATTTTCTGGGCCAGTGAATAATTACCAGATCGCCACGGAGCAGTTTACCCAGGATTTGGCAGCCCATAAAATAATGGAGGACTTGTCAGCCTTACAAAGAGATATCCGCCAAGAACAATTTAATAACCAGTTGACACAGCAAGACTTGGATAAACTCCGTTCACTGCAGATTAAAGCACAGGAAAATAAAGTGATAATCTCCTATGCTCAATCCCAGCAGGAAGCGGTTGGGCAACTGCGTGAGATCAACACGGAAATTAGCAGCCTGCTTGGTATCGATTTTGCATCACTGGCTAAAAAATCTAATTGTTAATGGAATAATCAAATGCCTACTTACGAATTTACATGCGCGAAATGCGGCGAAACCTTTGATGTCCGCGCGACAATTCAGGAGAAAGAGAGCGGATTACAGCCCGCTTGCCCTAATTGCGGCAACCAGGAAACCCGCCAGGTTCTCTCTGCCGGATTGTTTATCCGCTCCTCCGGCGGGACATCAACTTTTAATCCACCAGGCTGTGCGCCTAATGCGGGTCCGGGATGTTGTGGATGATATGTCTAAAGTATCAATTCAGATAACTGGTTCACTCATTGCCTGTTCTGAAGGCGTCCGCGATGATTGGCGAAATATCACTAATTGGCTTAAGGGAAAATTAAAAATATTATATGGCGATCAGGTTGAGGTTGAATATTTTGACCTTTTTGATAATAATAGACCCGAACTCCCAAAAGATGCCAAGCTGCCTGTTATTTTGATAAATAATGAAGTGATCAGTATGGGAGAAAAAATTTCAATACCCCTAATTAAAACAAAACTAAAAACTTTAGGCCTCATCAAATATTAATTTTCACATGACAAGTGAACTGGTTTAAAATAAACAAAGAATTCTAAATAACACAAGTTCACAAGGCTTAATTTATGGAAGAATATTTGATTGTAGGCAAGTCAACGAAAAAGCTTGACGCATTAGCCAAGGTCACAGGTAGCGCAAAATATTCTGGCGATTTGTCGCTGCCCGGAATGTTATATGCAAAGACGCTTTTCGCGGAAAGACCCCATGCCAGGATCATTGATATTGACATCACTGAAGCGAAAAAGATTATAGGCGTTGTTGAAATCCTGACTGCCAAGGATGTACCAGTAAACGAATACGGCCTTCAAAAACCTGACTAGCCAGTCCTTTGCGGTCCGGGTTCAACGAAATCCGGGACCGATATTGCTAGATTTATTGGCGATCAGATTGCTGTTGCAATTGCAGAAGATGCACAAATTGCTGAAAAAGCGGTTAAAGCCATCAAAGTAACGTTTAAAGACCTGCCGGTTATTTCAAATCCCCTATCAGGGCTTGAACCCGATGCCTACCCTGTCCACCCGGAAATAAGTGAATCCAATATCTGCTTGCATGACCGTATCCGCAAAGGAGACATCGATAAAGGTTTTTCAGATGCTGATGTAGTCATTGAATCAGATTACTCTTTGCCTCATCAGGAACACGTTTTCATGGAACCCGAAGCCGGACTTGCGTATATTGATGATGAGGGGAGAATTACAGTCACCTGCGCCGGTCAATGGACCCATACTGATCAGGAACAGATTGCACATGCTTTGAACCTGCCGATAGATAAAGTGAGAGTAGTCTATGCGGCAATCGGTGGCGCTTTTGGCGGACGTGAAGATTTGTCAGTGCAAATCACGTTGGCTTTAGCCACATTGAAGACCGGCAAACCGATAAAAATGGTTTGGAGCCGCCATGAATCCATGATTGGGCATGGCAAACGCCATCCGGCGACCGTACATGCAAAATGGGGAGCTACCCGTGAAGGCAAACTGGTTGCCGCTGAAATGAAATTTATCGCTAATGCAGGCGCTTATCTTTATACATCCAACAAAGTGCTTGGAAACACGACCATCGTTTGCACCGGACCATACTCAATACCAAATGTCAAAGTGGATACGATTGGCGTTTACACCAATAATGTACCATCAGCTGCTTTCAGAGGGTTTGGCGCCCCCCAGGGTATTTTTGTTGCTGAAATGCAAATCAATAAAATTGCTGCTGCATTAGGCATTGATCCGGTCGAGATACGCATGAGAAATGCCTTACGACCTGGCAACACCCTGGATGTTGGCACTGAACCGATTGATCGCATCACTGCGAAGGAAGTTATTGAAGCCGCTGCAAAAGAGGCAGGTTGGCAAATTAAACCAGGTACTTCATGGCAAAAACCTGAAATCAAAAATTCCCTGGAAAAGCAGAAAAAATGGGGTATTGGATTTGCGGCCGGATTTAAAAATATTGGATTCAGTTTTGGTTATCAGGAGAACAGCTGGGCAAGAATTGAATTAATTGGTGAAAGCAAAATCGAAAAAGCAATCTTGTATCAAGCTGGCGCAGATGTTGGACAGGGGGCGCACACAGCTATGATGCAAATAGCCGCAGAAGCTTTGGGTATCCCATTAAGAAGAATGGAAATCCGGGCTTCAGACACGGCGAATTCCGGAAACTCTGGAAGCGCTTCAGCGTCCCGATTAACTTTTATGGCTGGGAATGCCATCATTGGCGCCGCAAAAATTGCTTTGGAAAATTGGCAAAAAGAAGATCGCCCGGCAATTGGTGAATATACTTACCTCGCGCCTAAAACAACGCCATTTGATGAAGAAACTGGCCACTCGCTCCCCAACTTTTGTTACGCTTACGCCGCTCAGGCAGTTGAAGTTGAAGTTGATCCTCTGACTGGAAAAGTACAAATCCTAAAAGTTACCTCTGGAAATGATGTCGGCAAAGCGATCAATCCGAAAATGATTTTAGGTCAGATTGAAGGGGCTATCGTTCAGGCACAGGGATACGCGCTTATAGAAGATTTCCGCGTCAAGGATGGATTAGTTCTCACGGATAGTCTCAGCAATTACCTGATTCCTACAATTATGGATATTCCTGACAAGATAAATCCGGTTATCCTCGAGCTTGCCGATCCCAACGGGCCTTATGGTGCGGTTGGCGTGGGCGAATTACCCTTTCTTCCATTGGCGCCAGCAATCATTGCGGCAATTTATGATGCTACAGGAGTATGGATCAATCGGATTCCTGCAACACCTGAATTTGTATACTCGGAAATTAATAAAGCAAAAATAAATTAATTAACGATTAATTTTTGGCGACACTATTTGTGTTTCCGTCTTTTGCGGCGCTTCTCATTTGAAAATCCTGTACCTATAAAAATACCCATCCTGGGCAAAATCTTCTGATGAATAATCAATATCAGGAATGCGATTGATAGTGCGACCAGAAAAACCACAAGGGATGTACCAATCTCATTCATCCATGCCGGCTTCACTACCATCACAAAACCCAAGGTGACCATCACAAATCCGCTGATCAGCTTCAGGATCCGGCCTTGCTTTTCTTCCACCCGGCTGGCCCGCATCGTAATTACCGCGGTTGAGAAAATCGCTAATTCATCCACCAGATAGATAAGCATATAAAGACCTAACAACAAGATGAATTCCATGCCTGCAATCTGATTGGCAGCCATTAAATTGCTCCAAATCACCGGGAAACCCGCGGTACATGAAAATTCCACCAGCGATACACCCACTGCCAATGCCGCAGAAGAACCGATCAATCCAAGAATCGTTCCCGGGGAGATGACAGCGCTTCGCATATTCTTGTACAGCTTTGGCTTTTTTTTGTCAGATATGGTAAAAGAAATGCCCTCTTTATACCAGAAGTAGTCCTTTAGATTAACCAAGCCAAAAATAAACGCCATGATTGATACTAAAAGCTGTATCCATTTTAGATAATTGACATAAGAAAGAAGTGTAAAAACACCAACAATGAATAGACTATAAACAATAGTGGTCACAAGAAGAAAGGTGAGGCCAACAGTGATAATCTTCACTCGGGAACCGCTATGAAGGGCCAGGGCTAACAAAACACTCAGCACCCAAAGCGAACATGGATTAAATCCATCCACAAACCCGATGATTGCTGTGCTGATCAATAACGATTGCTTTTCCAGGTCAACAAGGCCAAAAAAAGGAACCTTAATTGACTAGCCGTGTTTTTCTTGACCTTTTTCCTGTTCGGATTCTGAAAATACTATCGCACCTGGATCTACTTCACACGGACTGCTTACACAATTTTGAACAGCAGCTTCCATCTCGACCTGATATTCTTCAATATAACCCACCCAGTATTGATCGCCAATAATAGTCGTAGGCACCGCACGCGGTTCAAAATTCAAAGCATCGCCAAATTTTTTAAATAACTCCCTGTTCGATTCGTTATAATAAACTTCATATGCGTTTAACTTTACCTGGGGATATTTCTCAACGAGTGATTCAAGAAATGGCTTTTCTGCCGCGCAGTGAGGACAACCATCTCCCCAGAAAAAATAAATATTCACTTGGTGAGGTTGATCACTGCTATGTGCTATTACGGGTGAGATAACAAGAAAAACCAGGAACAGACAAAACAGAACTGGTAATTTTACAAATTTTTTCAATTTTTCTCTCCTAGGTAAAAAATAGCATAATTGGACAACTGGTATTATAATACATATTCATATAATAGAATATGTGCCAAAATACTATTTCAGATTTCAAAAATAATTCAGGAAGTAATCTATTGAAATGCGCTCAGTTAAAAATAAATTAATTTATCTTGATAATGCTGCAACCAGCTGGCCAAAACCACCGCAAATGATTGAAGCCATGTGTCAGTTTTCAGATCATATCGGCGCGAACCCGGGCAGGTCGGGACATCAGCGTTCAATCCAATCAGCAAGAATAGTTTATGAAACCAGACAGAGGTTCGCGGATCATTTCAACTGCCATGATCCGCTGCGGATCGTCTTTTCAAGCAATGTCACTGAAGCGATTAATCTCGCACTGTTTGGGTTACTGAAACCGGGCGATCATGTGATAACCACAAGCATGGAACATAATGCGGTGATGCGCCCGCTGCGCCATCTCCAATCTCAGGGTATCGATTTATCCGTTGTCAAGTGCTCTGGCAAGGGAGTTCTGGACCCTGCTGATATTAAAAGAGAGATCCGTCCGAATACAATCCTTGTAGTCATAACTCATGCATCCAATTTAACCGGAACCCTTATGCCAGTATCTGAAGTGGGGAAGATTACAAGAGAAAATGACCTATTATTGCTGGTGGATGCAGCCCAGACAGCTGGCGTATACCCAATTGATATGCATGAGGATTGCATTGATCTATTGGCATTTACCGGTCACAAATCCCTGTATGGGCCAATGGGAACCGGAGGACTGGCAATTGGTGATCGTATTGATTTAAACCGGCTTTACCCGTTAAAAATGGGGGGTACTGGAAGCAACTCTGAGAAAGAAGTTCAACCTGATTTTCTCCCTGATAAATTTGAAAGTGGCACACTGAATGTCATTGGATTAGCAGGACTAAACGCATCCCTGGCTTGGATTGAATCCGTCGGATTAGAAAAAATAAGGAAACATGAAGAGGCATTGTGCAAAAAACTAAATGAGGGTTTAAAGTATATCAGTGCGATCTCGCTATACGGCCCGGAAGAAATGAAACAAAAAACCGCAGTGGTTTCATTCACCATTAAAGATATGGAC
>Ga0307380_10007961_pt1 | contig 13663 bp, 8 predicted proteins | sample UN3MG_FD_202239 | JGI IMG/M metagenome (GOLD analysis project Ga0307380, IMG submission 202239) | Soil microbial communities from Risofladan, Vaasa, Finland - UN-3 | ecosystem: Environmental > Terrestrial > Soil > Coastal area > Acid sulfate soil | place: Finland: Risofladan, Vaasa | collected... | reverse complement strand
GGGTGATGTCTCAGTGAAGCCGTCATCATAACCCGCGAAGATCGTCAAGTCGGAGTATTTTCGTTTAGCGGACACATCGGCGACGTTGGCCTGTTTCAAACCATTGACTATAGGCATGCTCTGATCCCCCCACACATACTTTTTACCATCATCTCCTCCCCGGGCTGCATATTCCCACTCCGCCTCCGTCGGCAAACGGTATCTCTCCCCATCCATCCGACTCAGCTTCTCGCAAAAAGACCCGGCACCATTCCAGCTTACTTGTTCAACCGGAAGGTTCGATCCCTTGAAGTAAGATGGATTATTGCCCATCACTCTTTGCCATTGTTCTTGTGTCACCTCATAGGCACCGATGTGGAACGGTCTTGTGATCTCCACACGATGTTGAGGTTTCTCATCAGCTTCGGCTTCGCCGTCTCCCGGCACTGCACCCATCATGAATGAACCGGCGGGGATCAAGCGGAACTTCATGCCGATGCTGTTGGTCCACTCCTCAGGGTAAGCGCTGCTTCCGGCTGACCGCTCCGGCCTGGCTTCGACGACCTCCCTTTCCTCACGCGGTTCTTCCCGAGCCTCCTCCGGTGGAGCTTCTTCTCTCTCCGCGCCTTCTTCCATAACGCCGCCGCCGCCCCTTGCCCTGTCGTAACGAATCCTCTCATCGCTTCCGGAAGGGCTGAACGGAATCCAGCCCAGCAACACGGACACAGTAACTACCACCAACACGATAAACACAGCGACCAATGTCTGCTTGACAATGCTCATACCACACTCCTTGTTCAATTTTTGGCTAGATTTAGCTACGTACATATTATTACTCTGGTTTACCGCGCTTGCAACAAGCCACCAAAACTAGTCCTAACGATGTTAGGAAAGATGTTCGAATTGGATGCCGGTCGAACCGTTAAAAGTAATTCATTAGTCAAGACAATCCTGAAATGAATTGGCCGGAATTAGACCCACGCTTTTGCCAAGGCCGAGTCCCTAAAAAGCACTAATCTTGGAAGCTTTACTTTCGGTGCCATTCTCGCGTGTTTTTGATATGTGAGCTGTCCTTTGCTATCTCAAGCTGGGGATCATGAGGCCGGCGATTAGAGCGATTCTCAAAGAAAGAGTTCTTTCAGCTTCGCGCGATCTTCCTTAAGTTCATCCGGCTGGCCTTCGAAAGCGATTCTCCCGAGTTTAAGCGAGTAAACCCGATCGCAGATGTTGAGCACTTCACGGACCTTTTGTTCGACAATCAAGATACTTACGTTATTCTCTTTGTTCAGCTCGACGATCTTATCGAGAACTGCCCTAACAAGATTAGGAGATAATCCCAGGGAAGGTTCATCCAGCATCAGAAGTTTTGGTTCCGGGATGAGAGCCCGGGCAACTGCTAACTGCTGCTGCTCGCCGCCTGAGAGCTTTCCCGCGTCGCGTCGCAATGGTTTTTTCAAAGCTGGAAACATTTCCAGAACTTGATCGATTCGCTCCCTCAACAACTTGCGCTTTAGCTGGTAACCTCCGATTTCAAGGTTCTCCATTACACTCAGATCGTCGAAGACTCGGTTCCCCTGGGGAGCGAAGGTAATACCGCGTGCCACATTCTGAGCCGGTGAGGAACCGTTCAATTTATCGAGAATGTGTAGTGCTAACTTAGGGATGTCGGAACGCCTCTCACGCAGCGGTGGGAGTTTGATTTCCCCTACGCTGAGCCTGTAAAAAAGGTCTTCTCGGAACTTGCCCTGCCGTGCCGCGAACCAGATTATTGACTAAAATGACAAAACGGTTATCAAGTACTGTGTCCTCCCTTAGCCTTCTAATTGCCACACTCACTTGCGCCCTCGCGTAGGGGTTAAATTCATTATCGCTGAATCATTCTACAGAAATTGCTGGATAGTTGATGGATGAACGAGCATGGTTTATGTTAGAATTATTAGAAGGCTTTTAATGCTTTCGGGAAAGTGGGAAGGAGTATTATGTCTGAAAGAAAGAGGTGTTTGCGTAGCATTGTCTTCTCCATAACTCTTTTAGTCTGCTTCGCCGCCACGCTTGCGGCATCGCCGGCAGCAGCTGAGGAAAAGCGAAAGCTGACGCTTGAGGACCTCCTCGACAGTTCAAAGTTCTTCAAGTCGCGGCCGACGCAGATCATGTGGTTGCCTGATGGCCAGTCGTTCCTCTATTTCTACAAGGAGGGTATGCATAACTACCTCTGGCGCTTCGACACGGAGAGCATCGAGAAGGAGAAGATAGCTGAATGGAACGAGATCCAGAAGTCCCTTAGGGAGAAGCAGGGGGAGCGGAAGCATTCAGTGATGGACGAAGTCAACGCCACAGGAAATTTTCCCCGCGCTGCCCTTACAGTGTCCCCCGGAGGGGGAAGTCTGCTCGGCTCTCTCAACGGCGACCTGTACATCTTCGACATCAAGTCCGGTAAGGCCAAGTTTCTCGCTACCGGGGGCACTGGGGAGATTTTCGCCACCTTCAGCCCAGATGGGAAGAAGATCGCATTCGTTCGCGACGGAGACCTCTACGTGCTCGACATGGCCTCGGCCGAGGTCAAACGGCTGACAGAACGACCCGGCGACCACATCCTCAACGGCGTTGCCGACTGGGTCTACGAGGAGGAGCTAGATTTGCAGCGCTCCTTCTGGTGGTCGCCCGATTCGCAGCGGATCGCATACCTGCAGTTCGACACTTCCCCAATCGAAACCTTCCCGATAGTTGATCACCTTTCGAGCCCTGTGGCCGAATTGGAGCAACAGCGGTACCCAAAAGCGGGCGGACCTAACTCCATTGTCCACCTCGGCATCATCGATGTCAGCGTGGGCGGAACGACTTGGATCGACATTGGCGAGGATAAAGACATTTACATCCCCTGTTTCAACTGGCTCCCTTCTGGCAGGGAGCTGTGGTACCAATGGCTCAACCGCGACCAGACTCGCCTGGAGCTACGCTTTGCTGACCCTGCCAGCGGTCAATACCGTACCGTCGTGGTGGATGAGGATCCGGCCTGGGTGGTCCACAACAAAGACGTGCTTTTCACCGACGAGGAGCGCTTCCTCTGGATCTCTGAGCGCGACGGCTGGCGCCACCTCTACCTCTACAGAACCGACGGCACACTTATCAACCAGCTCACCAGGGGTAAGTGGGAGGTGTTGGACGTCAATGGTCTCAACAAGGAAAAGAAGGCAATTCTCTTCCAGGCATCAGAAAAAAGCCCGCTAGAACGCCACATCTATCGGGTCAACCTTAATGGCACGGAATTTAAGCGTTTGAGCTCTGAGGAAGGAATCCACTTCGCCTCGATGTCCGCCACGGGCAGCTACTATCTCGACACCTGGTCCAACCCTTCCACGCCGACCCGCATTGATATCTGCAATTTCGAAGGGGAGAAGCTGCTCAACCTGCACGACAGTCGGTTGCCAGTTATGGCGGAATACGAACCAGCCACACCCGAGTTCTTCACTGTCACTGCTGAGGACGGCACAATCCTGAACGCCTTGATGATCAAGCCGCCCCATTTCGATCCCGAAAAGAAATATCCCGTGCTGGTCTATGTCTACGGCGGTCCCCATAGCGGCTCGACGGTGCGCAAGTCATGGGATGCATGGAGCGGCCGCTCTCTCTTCCTAAAAATCCTAGTACATCAGGGAATTATCATCTTCTCCATCGACAACCGCGGCACCCGTACTCGTGGCCGCGACTGGAATAGGCTTGTCCACCGCAGACTCGGATACTGGGAGCTACGTGACAATGTCGAGGGCGTCCGCTACCTCAAAACGCTGCCCTATATTGACGACGAGCGAATGGGTATATTCGGCGGATCATACGGTGGCTACATGGTCCTCCTTGCATTGTTTAAGGCTCCGGAACACTTCAATGTGGGCATCTCCCTCTCGCCTGTCAGCGACTGGCGTTTTTACGACACTATCTTCGCCGAGCGCTACATGGACATGCCACAGGACAACCCCGACGGCTACCGCGAAAGTGCCCCTCTTAACTTCGCCGAAAACCTGGAGAGCAAACTGTTGCTGGCTTGCGGCATGATGGATAACAACGTCCATATGCAGAACACCATACAACTGGCTGAGGGGTTGATGAAGGCCGGCAAGTTTTTCAGTTTGATGCCCTACCCACGCGAGCGGCACTCACCTGTCGCGCTGCACCACCAGATGCACCGGTTTCGGCTAATGTACGAATTCATTATGAGTGAGCTGAGTTGCGGCAAATAGCGGGCCGCTGGCTTTCTTCTATGGTCTCTTCCTGAAGCCGATCGTCGCACCAAGCCGGAACGTAGCATCTTACGCCGACAGCGTGCCTGCCAGCACGAGTCCAGTCAGCCCAACAGGCCGGATGTTTGCCGCAGTTGTAGCAAAAGCCATTTGTGGATCATCAAGGCCGACAAATTTGACTGTGGCGACCATTCCAATCATAGCCGTGGCTGTAGCGTACAAAAGGCAGTAGATGCCAGCGATAATGGTGTCGCGCCGGGCGATCTTATTGTCCCGGGCGGTGAAGACCCTCTGCCAAATGTCCTGGCCGATGATCAGGCCCAGGAAGAACAGAAGGAAAAAGGCAATAATAGTGTCATATCCGATGTTATCCAGCCTCATATAAACATCCGGGAGGGCTTTGGTCATCCCATCCCAGCCGTCGACTGACGCCAGCCCTATCGGCAGCATTATGAAGAAGATCTCTAACGTCATGAGAATGAACTGGATTAAATCGGTTAGAGATACCAACCACATGCCGCCCATGAAAGTACATATAAGTACTACCAGACCGCCCATCAGAATGGCCACGAACATTCCCCAACCTAGCATAGCATTGATGATAGTTCCGATGGCGATTACCTAAATAAAGGAGATCATCGCGGTATAGGTAGCCATTATGAGAGCGCCTATCAGCCGAGCGTATTTATCGTAACGCAGTTCCAGCATTTCGCTGATACTGATGATCCTCAGCTTGGATGGCTTTGTGGTGAGAAAAATCCCAAGTGCCATTATCCCAAGACCAATCATGATGACCATCCACATGCCAGCGATGCCGAACTGGTAACCAAGTTTGGCGCCGCCTATGGTGGACGCTCCGCCCAGAACCACAGCGGCCAGGCAACCCGTATACATCGCGTACCCGAGGCGCCGCCCAGCCACTAGGTAATCAATCGAAGTCTTGCTCTTCTTCCAGCCTTTGTAGCCGAGGTAGAGCATCAGCAGCAAATAGACGATGATGATAAAACAATCAATATAGTGTATATTATTCATGCTTCCGGACATATCACTCATGGTAAGATTGTAGGGTGCCACTATTCTAAACTCTTATCATTCGAGAGAGAAGGACAGCAAGGTAGTCCTCGCACTCATAAGGACATGCGCTGAATTTTGCACCCCATCAATGCTTACGATAAATCAGCGGGCAAACTACCCATCACATCGCCCAGGTGTAAAGGCCATTCCAGCTTATCCAGAATCTGTGGCCGGGCCAGCATATTAGCATTGTGCGGAGTCGATAGAACCTTTATGCTATCCAGGTAATGTATGAGTCAGTTAAGACTGACGTGTCAGTGTGGAACCGGGATAAGGAGAACTTATATGTATGTCGTAGTTCGGTGCTTTCTCGTCTGGGTATCTCTGATTCTCGTAGTGTCTCCTTGGGCGCAGGCCCAGGAGGCAAAGACGCTAACGCCGGAGATCGTGGAGAGCCTGCGAATGGTCCGTTCGGTGAGTATCTCGCCTGACGGCTCGCTGGTAGCCTACGTAATTCACATTCCCCGATCGCTAGATGAAAAGCCTGGGGGAGCATACTCGGAGCTCTGGGTAGCGTCTTTCGAAGGCGGGGAGACTCGGCCGTACGTAACCGGCAAAGGAAATGTCCGTTCTCCCTCATGGTCACCGGACGGGGAGCTGCTTGCCTTTGTGACTGATCGAGGCAAAGGAGCCCAGGTTTACGTGATGCGGATTGACGGCGGCGAGGCTAAACCAGTCACCAACTCGCCCACTTCGGTCGGTTCATACCGCTGGTCTCCTGATGGCCGTTCGATCGCCTACACTGCCACCGATCCCTTGACCGATGAGGAGAAAAAGGCACGCGAGGCGGGAAAGGACCAGAGGGTAGTCGATCAGGATAACCGCCATCAACGCATCCACATCGTCGATTTGCAATCGGGTGAGGACCGCGTAGTGACGCCGCCCGACTATACCGTCTGTTACTTCAACTGGTCACCTGGCGGGAGGCAATTCGTCATCGCCGCCATCACCTCTCCAAACTTAGATCACTGGTCGATGTTAAAGGAATTCTTCGTGGTTGACATTACCACTGGCAGCCGCCGCAAGCTCTGCGACACGGAGGGTAAATTGGGACTTCCGCTCTGGTCACCCAGTGGTGACAAGATCGCGTGGGACGGTGCTGTCGACATACATGACTCTCTCTGTGGCAACCTTTTCGTCGTTTCCGCAGAGGGGGGGGAGCCATTGGACCTGACCCCTGAATATGAAGGTACGGTCTACTCCCACACCTGGCTAGACAACGGAACCATTGCTTTCGTAGCGTTAGAGCGGCAGGACACATATTTATACCTCCAGTCGGCCAGTGGTGGAAAGCCTAAGAAGGTGACCGGCGGCGAGCACATTTTCTACTCCGTCAGCTTCAGCGCCGACGGCTCCTGTTACGCAGTCAGCGCTAGCACTCCCACGCACCCAAACGAACTCTTTGTAGCCGAGACAACAGATGGTTCGCTGCGGCGGATCACCGACTCCAACCCAGTGCTGCACGATCTGCAATTAGGCAACCAGGAAGTGATCCGTTGGACTGCCAGCGATGGTTTGGATTTGGAGGGGATCCTTATCAAGCCAGTCGGTTTCCAAGAAGGGACGCGATACCCATTGGTTGTGCAGGTGCATGGCGGACCGGAGGGCGCTGATACTGATGGCTGGAACGCCATTACTGATGAATGGGGTCAGTTGCTTGCGGCTCGTGGTTTCGTTGTCTTTATGGGTAATTTCCGGGGCAGTGGCGGCCGCGGTGCTCGCTTCGGCAAGGGTGATCACTTTGACCTCGGAGGTCGCGAGTTCCATGACCTCTTGGACGGCATAGACCACCTGGTCGAGATCGGCCTTGTCGATCCCGAGCGGGTGGGCATGGGAGGCGCTTCCTACGGGGGTTACTTCTCTGCCTTAGCTGCCACCAAATACAGCCAACACTTCAATGCAGTCGTTGTTCACTCAGGCATAACCAACTGGCATTCCTTGATTGGTACTTCCGACACCGCCTTGGAGCCTGTCTTGGTGCACTGGGAGTTGAAGTGGTACGAGCATCCAGCCCGCGTCTGGGCCGGCTCACCAATGGCCTACATTAGTAATGCTCGCATCCCCACCCTCATTGCCCACGGCGAGGAGGATCGGCGTGTCCCGATCAGTCAGAGTTGGGAGCTTTATACAGGGCTACGCTTTGTCGGTGTCCCAGTAGAATTCGTTATTTATCCTCGCGGGGGTCATGTACCAGTGGAAATCCCGCACCGATTGGATTTTGCCCATAGGAGCATCGGCTGGTTCGAACGCTATGTGAAGAACAAGGGCAATGAGGAGGCAAAATAATTTTAACAAAGGAATAAAGGATTATGGAGCATATCGGCTCTTGCGCTCTGCCCTCTCCTCTCCTAGACGCAGACGTACCCCCCGCCCGCAGAGATCTCCACGGAATAGAGAAGAATGTGCAGAAAGCATTGTCTACGTTTGATCATGAAAAAACCTCGTGCATGATAACCTAAAAAGTGACAAGCTGATCTACTCATTTTCCCAGCGAGTTTTACCGAATAAAGCTTCCACCGCTTTCGGGCATTCTAGCAACCGACACCACTATGAGAAGAGGGCGGCAAGGTTTAATCCCTTCACCGCCCTCCGTGCCTCACTGGCAGTTCATAACAGATCTAGAATGTGAAGCGGGCCCCTAAGCGTACTATACGCGGGTTGACGATCTCTTGTGTCTCTCCAAAAACCCCCCAGGGGCCACCGTTTTTCTGGAGTACGGTATTGGAGTTGAAGAGGTTGAAGACGTCGATTATCAATCCGAGTCTGCCGACGTCGCCAAAACTGATTACTTTCTCCGCGCGTAAATCGGCGACCGTTATGTTCGGCGTGCGTTCACTTCCGAACGGCGCGCCATACAGGTCAGTGTATCCGCCGTAATTACGAAAAGGCACGCTCAACATTATGGGAAAAACATAACCTTCCCTCGCTTGGAGAAAACCGCTTACAGTGATATCCCAAGGGAATTGGTAAAGTGCGGTGGCCTTGAACATCCAGCGTGAACCGATTCTAAGGCCCCATTTACCCATAGAGTATGGGGAATACTCTAGTCCATTTCTATTTACGGTCTCCGTAGGATCGATGTAAGAGTCAGGGCTGTTCCAATACTGTTTATTGCTGTTGTAGTTAAATGAGACATTGGCCATCCAGTGGTTGCTCAAACGTTTAGTAGCTGAGATTTCGATCGCCCTATATACACGGTGGTAATCTGGTCTATTCTCCGCCGTTGTGGTGAAAACGAGAGGCTTGTCAGTGTCGTAATATTGAACCGTGTAGCCGTGTCCGCTGGTCTCGCCGGCCAAGTAAAAGTCAGCGGACGATAATCCGTCCTCCGGGCTCCAACCAAATCTGGTTGCCTTGCGATAGATAAAGTTGGCCGCCACCGACATGTCCGGTATGAGCTCGCGCTCAACGCCGGCAATGAACTCATATGTTAGCGGTGCTTTCATGCCGGGATCAATCTTTTTGCCGTTGTCAAGCGGGTCTGAGGAGTATGGATTGAAGCTCGCCCACCACAAATCGCCGAGCTCTTCACGCTGGGGGTAGTCATCACCGTTCAAGTCCGTCCAGGCATATTCGAGTATCCGCCAGTCGGCCGGGTTTGGACCCATGATTGAGGCCAAGCCCATCTGTTCGGCGTACATCGAGAAGTTGGACCTGAGAATCGTCTTCCCGTCACCGAAGATGTCGTATGTCATTCCCAAGCGAGGCACCAGGTCGTTCCAGGTGAACATGCTCTTCTGGCCCGGAAAATCTAGCTCCGGGATCAAATCCTGTAATACCGGGGCCGCAGGGCTTTTTGAGGCCCTGTTGTTTCCCCACTGGCGGTCATAGCGAACGCCGAGGATGAATGTCAAGCGGTCCAGGGAGTAGATGTCCGAGATGAAGAAGCTGATCCGCTTCGTCACTGCTTCGAGATTGATCGGGCTTTCGATATCGACAAAATACGGTTCGCCGGCTAAGTACCACTTCTCTATGTTGCCGGGCGCACCTCTTTTCCTTACAGTCGGGTTATGACGCCACTCGAAGCCCGCCTTTAACTCGTGGCTTCCGCCTAGCGCCTTCTCCAGGTAGTTCTCTCCGGTGAGCTGTAACTGGTACTGCGGGCGGTAATTCAATGAGTAATAATTTGACCCCTTTGACATACCAGTAACAAGGTCGTATCCCATGGGATCGCTACCCTTCGGTACGCTGTCGACGCGGTTGTCTACATAGGAGAACTTGCCTGACAAGATCAGGCTATCACTAGCTAGAAAGGTGTCCTCAATTTTATACAGTGATGTTGGGGTGTTATCGTCTATAGTGGTTTCCGGAGGATTGTATGGGCCGGCACCAACGCCATCCCTGTTAATCTCACCGCGTGTGTAGAAGAAGGTCCAGCGGTTGCGGTGGCCAGCCTGGCCGGTAAATTTGAGGTTGTAGTTCCTTGCCTTGGTGGTAAGTATGGCACCACTGATTTCTTGCAAACTGTGATCCTTGGCGCGGAAAGCACCCCACAACCAGATATTCCCCTTCCAGATCGGACCACCCAAGTCGAAGCCGTAGTCCTTGATGGAGTCGACCTGGTTGCCGATGTAACCGATCTCTTCAAGTTCTTTCGGTACGTTGGAATCCTGGAAAGATTCGCTGGTGTAGTAGATGCTACCCTGTCCATGTAAAGTGTCGCTTCCTTGCTTGGTGATGAGGTTTATGGAAGTGCCGCTGGTCTGAATTGAAGCATCGGCACCACCAGTAATAACCTGCATCTCCTCGAACGAGTCGAAATCGAATTGTGTCGGAGAGTTCCCGCTTTCGACTGTATCGGTAATAGTGACGCCATCATAGTTCCACATCGAGCTCCACTGGGAGCTTCCGTGTGAAACTAAGGAGCTCTGCTGACCCTGACCCGATTCGCTTCCGCCCACGTTTACCCGGTCCGTTTGGATACCGGCTACTTGATCTAAAACGGACCAAGGGTCGCGCGCCGACGGGATGTTTTCCAAAACTTCACGGACCAAATTTGTTGCAGTGCCGGACTTCTTCATGTCGATCACTTCGGACTGACCTGTTATGATGATAACTGCCTCAACGGCAGCTGGTTTCATCAAGATCTCAAGGCGTGTTGCGGTCGCCAGGTTTACATTCACCTCCTCGTTAACGATTTTTTGATAACCCTCTTTTTCAAAGACAAGTTTGTAGCTCCCAATGGGCAACTCTCCGAAGCGGAAGGTACCGCGTTCGCTAGTCATCATCATCTGCTCTGCGATATGGCCAGCGCTGAGAGTTACCTTAACTCCTTCTACAACGAGACCCTCAGGTGTTTTTACTATACCGTAAATCGATCCTACCGTGGTCTGCGCCAGCGCTAGGGCAGGCACTAGCACAAGCGTTAGAATAGTCCAAACTACTTTCCTCATTTCTTCCCCTCCCATTTAAATAAGGTTAAAAGAGCAAATAAAAATCCGTGCTGTATATATCTTTCTGGGTCTCCATCTTGCATTTTATACGTATTTCAAGAAACTGCAAGTGATATTGCATCATATCGAGACCGTTGATAAATCCCCGCGGCCGCCTGTCAGTTAGCGATTGATTTGCCTGCTGAATCGTACTACAATCTCTTCTAACACATTGATTTATCAGGGAGATAGCCTTCATGCGAGGTCGAGAGAAGCGCCAGGGCGATTTCATCAGCCACTCGGTGTACGCGCTCATCCCCCGGGACCATCTCTTCCGCCGCCTGCGGGCCCTGCTGGACTGGGAGGCGCTGGCCGCCGAGCTCGACGACTGCTACCGGGACGCCGGCCGCCCGTCGGTGCCGCCGGAGGTGATGATCCGCATCCTGTTCCTGCAGTTCCTGGTGGACTGCTCCGACCGCCAGATCGAGGACGATCTGCTGATGCACAACCACGCCAATGGCGTGGTAGGCTTGGCTGCCGACGAGCCGGGCCCGGACCACTCCACTCTCAGCCGCTTCCGCGATCGCGTTGGGCCGGAACGGTTCGCCGCGCTGTTCAACCGCGTGGTCGACTCAGCGCGAGAGGCGGGCATTGTCGGCGACAGGCTGCACGCAATCGACGCCCGCGCCGTCAAGGCGAACGTGGCGACCTAGAACCGAATCGACCAGCAGCAAGAGAGTCGCGACGACGATGATCCTCCCTCTGGTTTCGTCAAGTTCAAGGGTGATTCTCTGCGCGGTTCTCGCGACCACGACGCGGCCTGGGGCCGCAAGAGTCGGCATGAGAGCTTCTATGGTTAGAAGCATCATCTATCGATTGATTCCGACTCAGGTCTGATCGTTGCTTCAATGGTGACTCCTGGTAACGACCATGACGGCGTGGTGATGGCTGAAGTGTTGGATGAGGCGGCGGAGGCCGTTGTGGCAGACAAGGCTTATGATCTGCCGCGCGACCATAAACTTTTGAAGAGAAGGCAAGTTGAGAACCGCATCATCGGGAAGCAAGGAGGCAACGGAGCGAAGAGCACTGGTCGGTATGTAGTGGAGCGGACCAACGCGATAGTCAAGCGTTGGTGCGGCGGCGGCAGGGCGCGCTACTGGGGCCTGGAGAAGGCACGATCCAAATGCTGCTGGCCTCGATGGCCGCCAACCTCAAGCGCTTGGTGGGGATAGCTGCGCCCTCGGTTGCGGCAGTAGGCTGAGGTGGTCCGTCCGGTAGGGCGCTCACAGGGCCTGAAAACCGTCCCGAAGTCGCCCGGTGCGCCGGATATCGCTACTGAGGCCGGAGATAAGCTCATGATGCCGAAACACAAGACAAGGAACAGCTCTATGTCAGCCGTTAATCAACAGTCTTTTGGAATTCGGTGAAACATCAGATACAATGACTATGTCGTCGTTCGAATAGGTTATGGGCTTCTGCTAAGAAATTTTTGACTCACTGATTAGGAGTACCCATCATATATCTGAGGAGGTTGTTTCATGAAGATCAGATTATTCGCGGGACTCGTAATGGTCTTTTTTTTCTCGTGGCCATCGCTCGCCTCCGACGTCTGGACGCCGGAGAGAATAATGTTGGAATGTTACGTCAGTCGTACTTCCCTTTCTCCTGATAGCAAGTGGGTTGCCTACACCATCACCCAAGCGGTGATGGAGGAAGAGAAAAGTGAGTACGTTACCCATATATGGCTGTCGTGTTTTGACGGTTCTCGTTCCTTCCAGCTGACCCGTGGCGAAAAGAGTTGTGTCAGTCCTGCCTGGTCGCCTGATAGTAGATGGATCGCTTTCCTCTCTGCCCGCAGCGGTAAGAATAACATTTGGCTGATCCGTTCCGATGGCGGGGAAGCCAGGCAATTGACCGACGTTGAGAGCGGAATAGGTTCCTACAAATGGTCGCCTGATGGCCGTTCGATCGCTTTTCTGATGCCAGATCCGCGAACGGAGGAGGAGGAGAAGGCGAGGAAGGCGAAGGACGACGCCCGTGTCCTGAACACTAACTTTAAATTTACGCACCTCTACCGCGTCAAGGTTGATATATTTAGCGAGAAGCGCTTCGAAACCGAGCGAGTTACTGAAGGGGAGTACAGCATCACCAGCTTTGATTGGTCACCCGACGGTAAATCCTTCGTGATCACTCACATGAAACCCTATGTTATAAATAGTTGGCGTAGCTCCGATATATCGCTTGTCTCCTCCGAGGGCGGCAAGATAGTCCCACTGGTACGGAGTGAAGGTTCAGACGGTCAGGCACTTTACAGCCCCGACGGCCACATGATCGCCTTCACATCTTCTCGCGGCAATCTTTCCTACATCCGCGATTTGAGTATCTGCCTAATTCCAGCAAGCGGCGGCGAGGTGACGGTGCTACCGCCTACCCACGATAAGCAGCCCTGGTTGGTGCGGTGGGCTCCTGATAGCAGCGGCCTCTACTTTAACGAGTGGTACGGCACCAACAATTACATCTTTTTCGCTCCGGCCGACGGCTCCCCCATCAAGAAGGTCTCTACGGAAGAAGGGGCTTGGAACGGGCTCGACGTCTCCAAGGATGGCAAATTGCTCTCTTTCACCTGGGAGGATCTGGACATCGCAGTAGAAGTTTATGTAATGCCGGCGGACGGAGGTGAGCCGCAGGTGATTTCCGACGTCAACGGCCACTTGCCCGTCTTGCCCTTAGCTCGAAGCGAGGTTATCAAGTGGAAGAGTTTTGACGGCAAGGTGATCGAAGGAATCCTCCACTATCCCCTCAATTATCAAGAGGGCAAGAGATATCCGTTGATACTCAACATCCATGGCGGGCCGATGGGCGTGTTTACTCGCACGTTCAGCGCAGGAAACGCATCCTCTGTGTATCCGAACGAGGCTTTTTCTGCCAAAGGCTTTTTCGTTCTTAAGCCTAATCCGAGAGGTAGCTCCGGTTATGGCAAGGACTTCCGTTTCGCCAACATCC
>Ga0307380_10007960_pt1 | contig 13664 bp, 10 predicted proteins | sample UN3MG_FD_202239 | JGI IMG/M metagenome (GOLD analysis project Ga0307380, IMG submission 202239) | Soil microbial communities from Risofladan, Vaasa, Finland - UN-3 | ecosystem: Environmental > Terrestrial > Soil > Coastal area > Acid sulfate soil | place: Finland: Risofladan, Vaasa | collected... | reverse complement strand
TACGTCCATAGGTGTGCTCCTCGATAAGCGTCTCGGCTCGAACCGATACTCGACTCAGTCCACCATCGATAGTTCCGGGACCGTTTCCGCCCCGGTGTTCTCCTCCCCCGGAAGAGGTCCCACATCCTGCGTCTCCAAGCTCGCCCCGGCGAGCGGCCCGTATTGCCCCTCCTCGGCTTCCGGGAACTGATCGCCCGGCGGCGCGTACGTCCGGGCTGTCTTTCGGAACTGCGGTTCAATGTTCAACCACACCTCGATCATGTCCGGATCAAAGGACTCGCCCGCCTCCGCCCGAATCATCGCCACACACGTATCGTGCGGGATCGCCGGCTTGTACACCCGCTTGGAACGAAGGGCGTCGTACACGTCGGCGATCGCCACGATCCGCGCCGCCAGCGGGATGGCCTCGCCGGCAAGCCCCTGCGGGTATCCACTTCCGTTCCAGCGCTCGTGGTGGGCCAGCGTGATCTCGCGGGCCATCTGCAGGAAGTTCGAACCGCCCAGCCGTTGCTCGATCTCCCGAAGGCACTTTCCGCCCAGCTCCGTGTGGGTCTGCATCGTCTCGCGCTCTTCAGCACTCAACAGACCGCCCTTGAGCAGGATCCGGTCTTCTATTCCGACCTTCCCGATGTCGTGCAGGGCCGCGCTGATGCCAATCTCCCGGATGAACGCCGGCGTGATCTTGACCGCATACTTGGGATGCCGCTGCAGAGCGGTCGCCAGAGTTGTCGCGTAGGCCGACATCCGTTCGAGGTGCTCCCCCGTGTCGCCGTCACGGGAGTCGGCTAGTTTGGCGAGCCCGAAAATGACCGCGTCGCGGGTCCGTACCAGGCTCTGTGCCTGACGTAGAACGTCGGACAACGAGTTGGATTGCCGCAGTCTGGCCCGATCGTAACCCCACCCCAGGACAACCCACACCGCGATCGTGAGAACGGCGAGCGTCCAGAACAGCGTGACCGCCTCGATGCCCCGAAGTGGACCGGTCAACGCGGCCACATCCGCCTCGACCGCCCATATCGGCTGGTGGACCACGAGAAAGCCCCTACCGTGCCCCACAGCACGGCTCACCGCCATGTGCTTCCCGTCCGCGAGGTTCAGTGTCCCCCGCCTCAGTCCGCCATCTTCATCCCCTCCGCCCGAAGACGGAACCCACGCCAGCGCGCCGCCCACCTCGGCCGTCGCAATGCCCTTATCGGCTGTGGCGAACAGAACACGCCGCCCGCCGTCGACGAGCACAATCCCACCCCGTTTCGAACCCTCCTGTCGCCACAGTGCACGGATGCGTTCAGCTCGCGTCCCATCCGTTGCCGCATCGGCCGCCCTGAGTTCGTCCATCTGGTCGCCCAGGCCCGTCGCACGACCCTCAAGCAGGTGCCACGCCTGTTGCTCGAGACTGTCGTGGAGCGAGGAATCCAGATGTCGGCGGTGCATCGCCAGGCCAACGGCCACACAAGCGGCTTGTGCAATAAGCAACAAGCAGGACTGTTTGACTCGTGTGCTCAATTCAGGCCGACCCAACGCACGGGGCTATCGCGCGCCGCCCCTGCGGCAACGCCTGACCCCCACAAGGATTCGGCAAGCCATAGCACCCTCTTTATTTGGAGATCGGGCGCAACCGAATGGCCACGCGCGACTGTCTTTCATCGGACCTAGTTGCCGGTGATGTGGCGCCCCGGGCAAGACCCACGCCCTATCGGACCCGAGCCGGCCGAGGGCGACGGGAGGTGCGTGTCCAAACCTCGGCTGCTGGCGCAGCGATGCTGGGATGTGGTTGGGGACGCGAACGCGCAGCTCGGGACGGCCGGCCTTGCCTCACTGGCCCGCGGGCGCGTCGCGCTTGGGCCGTCCTGCTGCCGGATCGCCTAGTCCGGAGCGACCCGGTAGACCTTGTCGTGCTCTCGGACGTGCTCGGGCACCTTGATGCCGATCTCGTCGCCCACTTTCGCCGTCTCCACCGGTGCCCGGTCGATCTGCATCGACTCGATCGTCTGGGTGAAGTCCGAGGTGTGCCCCAGGACGTGGATGGTATCGCCAACCTTGAGCTCACCCTCGGTGATCTTGATACCCGCCACCTGGGCCTTCCCGAAGTAGTGGGTCACCGTTCCGACGATCTGCTCGGCCATGGCTGACCTCCTTGCACTACGTGCCATGATGTGACGGGCGTATTATACGGCTGCCCGTACGCCGGCAAAGCAAAAAACGCTCGCACGGATAGAGAGCATCGCCCCTCCGTGGGCTCACCACGTTCCGGTCTGGATCCTGGCGGAGTAGTGGCCGCTACGACACCACTGGCGGCGGGCCGGCCAGCGTCTCGTAGTCCTCTATAACAGACTTGTCGCCGCTGCACACCAGCTCGATGTCGCGGCGAAGGGTCGGCAGCCCTGTTTCGATGAACCGCCGGGCGACGTGCCGCTTGCGCTCGTTGGCCGTGGCCTGACGGAGCAGAAGATGGCCGATCAGGACGGTCGCCGCGGCATCCACCAGCTTGCGACCGCACAGATCCATGTAGGTAACGCCCTCCTCCTTCACCCTGGCCACACCCGTGACAATCAACTCGCGGGCCTGGACGAGCTTCTGTTTGAGATCGTGCAGCGTGCCGTCGGTGTATTCCTGCGCCTCGAGCTTCGCGATGCGATTCTCGAAAGCTCGAGAGCACACCCCCCGAACGGCGGCCACGATCTGAAGCTGGCTGGTCCCCTCGTAGATCGTCGTGATCCGGGCGTCCCGCAGGTGCCGCTCGACCGGATAGTCCGCCATGTAGCCCGACCCGCCCAGCACCTGCAGGGCGTCGTTGGCCACGCGGATACACATCTCCGACGCGTAATACTTGCTCATCGGCGTGAGCATGCCGTTGAGCCGCTTGTACTCCCTGGCGTCGCCCTTCCGGCGTTTCAGCTCGGCCTTGTCCGAGGGCGGATCGAATTCCAGCACGCGGAGGTTGTTGTTCTCCAGGTCGCACATGCGACTCGTCTCGTACACCAGGGCACGAGTGGCCTCGATGGCGATCTTCATGTCGGTGACCATCTCGGCCACCGCCGGCAGCCGTTCGATGGCTACGCCGAACTGCCTGCGCTTGTGGGCGTAGTCGCGGGCCACCCGGAAGGCCGCCTCGGCGACGCCCAGCGACTGCGCCGCGATGCCCACTCGGGCGCCGTTCATCAGCGACATCACGTAACGGATGAGACCGAGCTGCCGTTCGCCGATCAGCTTGCCCGGCACGTCGTCATAGACCAGTTCGCAGGTCGGCGAGCCGTGGATGCCCAGCTTCTCTTCCAGATGGCGCACCTTGATCCGCGGCCCACGCTCGGAGAGGAAGAGGCTCAGCCCGCGGCCGTCCCTGATCTCCGGCTCGCTGCGGGCCAGTGTCAGCAGGATGTCCCCGCAGCCGTTGGTGATGAATCGCTTGACGCCGTTGAGCCGCCACTGTCCGTCCTCGTCCTGCCAGGCGCGCAGGCTGACCGCCTGCAGGTCGCTGCCGGCATCCGGCTCGGTCAGCACCATGGCCCCCGTGTATTCGCCGCGGGCGAAGCCCGGCAGGAAAGCCTCTTTGATCGAGTCGTCCGCGAAGGCGTTGATCGTCTCGGCGATGCCCTGAAGACCGAAGATGTTCATCAGCGAGGTGTCGGCCCGGCTGACCATCTCGATGGCCATGGTGTAAACCACGTTCGGGCAGTTCAACCCGCCGTAGACCCGGGGAAGCGTGAAGCCCATCAGGTCCGCCTGGGCCAGGGCCTTGAGGTTCGCACGCACACCCTCGCCCAGGGTGACCGAACCGTCCTCGTTGAGCGTGTTGCCCTCACGATCCACGCGCTCGGCCCGCGGGGCGATGTGGTTGGCGGCCACGTCACCCACGATGCAGAGGATTCGCCGATAGTTGTCGATGGCATCCTCGGCGTCGAGCGGCGCGTAGTCCCGCCCCGGCCCGTCGGACCCGGCGAAGCCGTCCTCCTGGACCGTCGCGATCTCGCCCAGGTCGAGGTGATCGAACAGAAACTGAATGTCGTTGTTGTCGGTGAAGAAGTTAGGCATAGCTCTCTGCAGCTTCTCGAACCGTCCCGGTCATGACTCGTCGGTCGACGAGCCGCGCTCCTTGATAGCCTTGACCATCATGGGGATCACTTTGTTCAGGTCGCCGACGATGCCGTAATGGGCCACCGAGAAAATCGGCGCCTCCTTGTCCAAGTTGATCGCGATGATCTTGGCCGACTCTTCCATGCCCGCACGGTGCTGAATCGCCCCGCTGATCCCGCAGGCGACGTATAGCGCCGGCCGGACCGTCGTGCCCGTCTGGCCCACCTGGTGCTCTTTCCCGACGAACCCGCCGTCGACCGCTGCTCGCGACGCCCCCACCGCCCCGCCGATCGCACCGGCCAGGTCGTGGATCACCCGAAAGTTGTCCTTACTGCCCACGCCCCCGCCGCCCGCAACGATCGTCCTGGCCGCCTTCAGGTTGACCTTCCGCGGTTCACGGTGCCGCTCGATCACCCGGACGACCAGGTCGAAATCACGGAACTCGACCTTCTCATCAATGATCTCGCCCTTGCGCCCCGGATCGCCCTCGTTCTGCCGCATAACGCCCTCCCGCACCGTGGCCATCTGCGGCCACCGGTACGGATTGACGATCGTCGCGATGATGTTGCCGCCGAAAGCGGGCCTGATCTGCAACAGCAGGTTCTTATGCACCTTGGGCGGGCGTCCGCCCTCGTCGTAATCGCCGATCTCCAGGTCGGTACAGTCGGCCGTCAGACCGGCCTTCATCTCCGACGCCACCCGCGGGGCCAGGTCCCGCCCGATGGGCGTCGCTCCGTAGATCACGATCTGCGGCTTATGCCGGGCGATCAGCTCGCACATCACCCGCGCGTACGGCATCGTGCGGTAGTGCTCCAGCTCCGTGTCGTGAACGCAGTACACCCGGTCGGCCCCGTGGGCGATCAGCCGGTAGGACAGCTCGCGCACGTTCCAACCCGGCAGCACCACGCCCATCTGCACGCCGACCCGATCCGCCAGCTCGCGAGCCCTGCCGCACAGCTCCAACGACACGTCGCTGAGGCTGCCGTCCTCCTGCTCGGCAAAGACCCAGACTTCACCCTTCCGATTCGGTTCGATCATCAGTAGCTATCAGCTCTCAGCTCTTGGCTCTCAGCTTCCAGGGTCCATTCGTCAACGGCTTGTGGCACCTCTTAACGTGCGCATCAGGGACGCCAACATTCGCTTGACCTCCGTGGCACGGCTTTCAAGTTCGGTGTGCAGCTCAACATCCATGAGCTTCAAGTCGCGAGCCAGTAGCAGGTGGTACTCCAACTCGCTCGCGGACCCCATGGCCATCTGCAGAAACCGGGCGAAATCCGAGTCGCCGCTGCGGCAACAACCCTCCGCAACGTTTGCGGGGACCGAAACCGCCGCGCGGCCGCATCTGACTCGTCAGCCCATACAGCACCTCTCGAGGAAACTTCCCGGTCGCCTCATAGACCGCAAGTGCCAGCTCGTGGCCTTTCTGCCAGACCTTGAGGTCCCTGAAGTTCTGCATGCTTGATGACTCGAAAGTCCGCCATGCACGCCGAGGCTGACGCTCACGGGCTGATAGCTGAAAGCTGATAGCTGACAGCTACCCTAGCGTATGATCCACAATCAGCTTCTGGATCATCCGCCGGACGCCCTCCTCCGTCGGCGGGATTTCCGTGTATCCCTCCTTGGTCAGCACGATCGACTGTACGCGGTGCACCTTCGTCGGCGAGCCGGACAGGCCGCACCACTGCATGTCAGCCTCGACCGTGTCCAGATCCCACTGCTCCATCAGCAGACCCCGCATCTTCAGCTTCTCGATCCGGTTGGCCTGCTCGATCTCACGTTCTTCGTCAGTGGCCTCGGGCATCTCGACTCCCACGTCCCGAGCCACCTCGTTGACCACCCGCGCCCGCTTGTACTGCATGACGCGTCGTGCGGCCGGCGGTCGCGGCTCGTTGGCGATGTCCAGGACCGTGATCAGCAGCGGCAGCCGAGCCTCCAGCACCTCCCACCCGTTGCCCACGTTGCGCCGGACCCGAGCGGTCCGACCGTCAAGCTCCTCGAACCGCTCGAAGTAGGTCACCTGGGCGACCCCCAGCTTCTCGGCCATCTGCGGGCCGACTTGCGCCGTGTCCCCGTCGATGGCCTGCCGACCGCAGAAGACCAGATCGTACTTGCCGATCGTCCGGACGGCTCGACTCAGGATGTAGCTGGTCGCCAGCGTGTCGCTGGCCGCCGCCCGACGATCGGTCAGCAGGATCGCACGGTCCGCCCCGCGGTACAGGCACTCGCGCAGCACCTCGGCCGCGTTCAGCGGGCCCATGGTCACGGCCGTCACCGTCCCGCCGTACGCGTCGCGTACCTGCAGCGCCGCCTCCAGCGAGTTCAGGTCTTCGGGATTGAAGATGGCCGGCAGGGCGGCCCGGTTGACCGTCCCGTCTTCCTTCATGGCCTGCCCGGTGATGTTGCTGGTGTCGGGGACCTGCTTGACGCATACGATGCAGTCGTAACTCAAGGCTCCTCTCCGTTCCGTACGGTGTGGCCGCGCCTTTGTGTAGAGACAAACCGTACCCAGCAGCCTCGGTCGAGTCAAGCCGCTTGATCGCTTCCGGGCCGCGGGCTACAGTATCGTTGCCAAACGGGCGCCGGCGGGCATACTTCGGAGGAACGAGGACCCGATCATGCAAACCTTGTACGGCAGGTTGCTGCGGCCGCGATCGGCCGACGAGTGCGAGGTCATCCCCGCCGCCGTCGTCCGGATCGAGAACGACGGCCGCTTCGGCGAGGTCACTCCCGGTCAGACCAGGGCCGCCGACGTGATCGGTGACAAAACCTGCTGGATTCTGCCCGGTTTCATCGACGCCCACCTTCACCTGCCGCAGTGGGACCGCCGTGGGATTGACGGTCTGCCTCTTCTCGACTGGCACGAGAAGGTCGTCTACCCGGCCGAGGCCCGTTTCAAGGACCCCGACTTCGCCGAGGCGTTGGCCGAGGACTTCGTCTCCGGCATGATCGCCAACGGCACCACCACCGCCGCCGCCTTCGGCAGCCCGTTCGCACCGGCCACCGACCGCGTGTTCTCGGTTTTCGCTCGCCGAGGCTTCCGCGGCATCTACGGCCGAATGCTCAACGACATCAACTGTCCCCCGGAGCTGGCCGATCCGGCCGACAAGGCCCTCGACGAGTCGCGCGACCTGGCGGCCAGATGGCACGGGGCTGAGGACGGCCGCCTGTCCTACGCCTTCACCCCGCGCATGCCGGTCTGTTGCAGCGAGAAGCTCATGCGTGGCTGCGCCGCCCTGGCCGGCATGCTCAAGTGCTACATTCAGACCCACGCCGGCGAATCGGCGGCCGAGGTCGATGCCGTCCGCGAGCGCTTCCCCGACAACCTTGACGACGTCGATGTCTACGCCGAGTTCGGCCTGCTCACCTCGCGCACCCTGCTGGGCCACGGCGTCGTCCTCAGCCGCGATGAGCGCCATCAGTTGACCGAAACTGAGACAACGCTGGTCCACTGCCCCACGGCCAACCTCTTCCTGGAGAGCGGCCTGATGGACTACGTCGCCCATCGCAAGGCCGGCGTGCGGATCGCCCTGGGCAGCAGCATCGCGGGCGGACCGGACCCCTTCATGCCGCGCGTCGCCGTCGAGTGTCTCCACACGGCAAAGGCCCTCAAGGTCCACGCCATCCCCCGCGGCTCGCACAAGGTCCCCTCACCGGCAGAGGCCTGGTGGATGTTGACGCGTGGAGGCGCCGAGGCGCTGAGCCTGGGCGATCGCGTCGGTTCGATCGAGCCGGGCTTCGAGGCCGACTGCCTGGTCGTCCGCCCGGAGACCTGGATCGCCGACCTGCCGCCCGACCAGCAGGCCTCCGCCCTGCTCTACACCATCCGCCCCGATCAGATCGAGCACGTTTTCATCGCTGGCCAACGGGTTGGGCCGTAGCCGATCCTCGCCATCCATTCGGTGGACTACGTCAACCACGTGGCGGCAGCGACAACGATCTTGTGTTTGGGTGGTGGGCTTGTTCGGCGGATGGCGAGATGCCGTTCGCGATCTCTATGCGGTGCAGATGCCGGCCCTCGCCGGCGCGGTCGCCTACAGTGTGATCACCTTGTCGGCCTTGGCCAGCGCGGACACAATCTCGTCCATGTTGCTGATCCGATCCACGACCAGCCGGTCATGCACGCCGTAGTATTCGACGCAGCTCCCACACGCAAGAATGTCCACACCCTTCTCGTCGAGTTGATGGATGTCGGCCGCTAGAGCAGAGCCCCTGACCGCCAGATGGACGCCCGAGTTGTAGAGGACGACCGCCTCGAGGTTCGGGAAATCGAGCAGCTTCCGAAGGCAAGCGCCCAGGATCTTCTCGCCGAGCTCCCGGCTGCCGTGCCCCATCTGATCCTTGTTCAGAATCAACACCGTCCCCATCGGCGTCCCTCTCGTCGGATTGCCCGAATGCCCGACCACTCAGCCATGCGCGTCGCGCCATGGCAAAGCGCGGCACGAGTCTAGTCACGCGCCGCGGGCAAGGCAACCCGACCCGACGCCGGACGCTCCAACTGGGCATCAGTCTGGTCCACCCGTCGCGGACGCATGCCATTCCAATCCAGTTGGTCGCGCATTCCGGTTTGTGATCGAGCCACCGTTTCTGCTATCCTGGTTGTCGGGAACACCGTTCCGGCGCCGCGGATTCCATCCCGGCCCGGACTGAGGAGGTGGAAAGTGCGTCGGCCGCTAACGATCCTCTTTGCCGCTACGATAGGACTCATGACCCAGCTCGTCTGGGCCCAGGCTTCGGAGCAGGAGCCGCTCCCGCCCGGCATGGCGCCCGACTCACCCGAGGACGCCATCCCCTTGCCGCGCTGGCGCGAAGGCGGCACGCCCTACAACGCCGACCAGCCGATGCATCCCTACGCGATTCGCGTCCCCACGCCGAGGGACGCCCCCACCGCCGGCCTCATCGCCTCCCCGCCGGAGTACGAACCCGTCCGCGGCGTGCTCTTCCGGTTCTTCACCAATCAATACATGCAGACCGTGGCCGACACCGTCGCCGCTCTGACTGCCGACCGGGACCATGACGAAATCGCCTATGTCGCCGTCGCCAACTCCTGGCACCAGGACGTCGCCACCAGCCGGTTCATCGCCGCCGGCGCCGACATGAGCAAGGTCCAGTTTCTGACGGTCGCCGGCGATTCTGTCTGGTTACGCGACTACGGGCCGCACTTCATCTGGCAGAACGGCGCCCTGGCAATCGTGGACAGCCACTACTACCCCGGCCGCGCCCTGGACAACTTCAACCCCACGCTGATTGGCGATGACCATTTCATCATGCCGACCTACGACATGGGCCTGTACTACTCCGGCGGCAACTTCCAGCCCGGGCCCAACCGCACCGGCTTCGTCACTTCGCTGGTCAACCTGGACAACCCGGCCTCGGAGGGCTTCAGCCAGCAGATCATCGCCGATCTGTACAGCCGCTATCAGGGCATCGACACACTCCACGTGATGCCCCAGTTGCCCTCCAGCGTGGACGGCACCGGCCACGTCGATATGTGGATGTACCTCGTGGACGAGGACTCCGTCATCATCTCCGAGTTCAAGCCCGGATCGGACCCCACCGCCATCGACATCACCAACGACGCCGTGCCCTACATGGAGGCCCTGGGCTTCGAGGTCTTCCGCCCCTGGGCCTGGAACGTCAGCAGCACGCACTACACCTACACCAACGCCTTCCGCGTCAACGACCGCATCTTCGTGCCCGTCTACGGCCAGGGGAATTCGAGCTACCTGGATGAAGACGCCGACGCCCTGGCCAAGTGGCAGGCCGCCGCCGGGCCCGACGTCGAGATCGTCCCCATCGACTGCTACTCCATCATCCCCGCCGCCGGCGCGATCCACTGCATCGTCATGCAGGTCCCTCGCTACACCGCCCCGGTGCCCGCGGCCCACATCATCTGGCCGGACGGTGGCGAGCTGATCGTCGCCGACACCACTCAGACGATCTCCTGGGTCGCCACCGACACCAACAACGCCACCGTCCCACAGATCGATCTCTACTACTCACTCGACGACGCCGGCACCTGGACACACATCGACACCACCACCGACACCGGCGTCTATGACTGGACCGTCCCCGACGTGTTCAGCCGTCGGGCCAGGATCCGGGTCGTCGCTACGTCGGGCGACTCCGACCAGGCCGAGGCCGTCAGCGCCGACGTCTTCACCATCTGCCCGGGCAGCCGGACCGTCTACGACTTCGACACCGGTGCCGGCATGGACAAGTTCGGCTGGGGCTATCAGACCGAAACTTGGTCGAACGTCGACGGCACCCGAAAGCCGGTCACCACACCGCTCGACTCGCTGGTCGGCACCGCCTACGCAAAGATCGCCCACTCGGACGCCACTGGCGGCGAAACCGACGTGAACCGCTACATCTCCCCCGCTCCGACCACTGGCCGCGAGGCGACCCACGTCTTCCAGTTCACCATTAACCAGGACCCGGCCGACATCGACGACATCGAGGTTCATTGGGAGGGCTTCGCCGACTGGTGCGCCCAGGTGGAACTGTACGTCTGGGACTACGTAGCGTCGCAATGGAGCGACGGCGCAGGCCTGATCGGCCAGAACAACTTCATGGACAACTGGGCCGGCAATCGCGACGGCTACCTCAACGGCAACATCCGTGCCGACTTTGACCGCTACATCGACACCGATGGCGAGATGACACTACTGGCCTACGCGGAGCGCCAGAGGGACGAGGCCTTCATCGACTTCCTCGCGGTGACCGTTTCGGACATGCGGGTGCCCGGCGATTACGACGACGACGGCTACGTGGACCTCACGGACTTCACGGCCTTCACCGATTGCCTGGCCAGCCCCGACCAGGACCCCAGCCCCATCCAGCCGTGCCTGGACGTGTTCGATTTCGACGACGATGGCGACGTGGACCTTCAGGATTTCCACGGCTTTCAGGCCGCCTTCCAGAGTTGAATACCTGCAGCTCACCGCAGAAACCGGGCTGAGACACGCCCGACGAACACGGCGTCAGCATCGCGACGATCGGACATCCCCTCGCCACACCTCCGCAGCGATCGGCGACCGCGCCGCTGTCCATCGCTCGTGCCAGGATTGACTCGATCGCGTACCATGTGCCCATGCCCCTCATCCGTGACCAGGCCGTCGTCCTCCGCCGACTCGACTACTCCGAGACCTCCCAGGTCCTGATTCTCTTCACCCGCCACCACGGCAAGGCCCGAGCCATCGCCAAAGGCATCAAGCGATCGACTAAGCGCCGGTTCGCCACCGCCATCGATCTGCTCGAGGTCGGGCACGTGACCCTCTCGGCCCGAACCGCCCGCCCCCAGGAGCTGGCCACCCTCACCGAGTGGAAGTCCGGTAAGCCGTTGTCCGCCCTGCGCGAGAAGCTCCCCCGCCTCTACGCTGCCCAGTATGCAGCCGAGATCACGGCCGGCATGACCGAAGACTGGGACCCCCACCAGCGGCTCTACGACGCCCTCTGCGCCCTGCTGGACAACCTGTGCGACCTGGACCAGCCGCTGGAGGCCGTTCTCGCCTTCATGACGGTCTTACTGACCGAAGTCGGCTCCCTGCCGCAGTTCGAACGCTGTGCCGGTTGCGGCAGAGCCGCGGACAAACGGTCCGCTCGGGGCGGCCTCTTCTTCTCCTCCCATCAGGGCGGCCTCCTCTGCCGCGATTGTGAGCCGGCTTATGTCGAGAAACGCAGCCTCTCGCCCGCCGTGCTCGAGGTTCTCCGTGGCCGGCCTGCACCCAACGCCGGCGCCACTACGGGCGCCTTCGACCTGCTCAACTATCACCTCGCCCACCTTATGGGACGGGCGCCACTGCTGGCCGACAAGGTCCGGCCGCCGCAATCCCGCCGCCCGGCAGCGCCCGGCAAGTGAAATTTTCATGTCACTTCGCTGGAGACACACCGAAAACCGGACTCTGGAGCGGTCCGGTTATGCCGCATAAAAACGCCGCTCGCTGAGGCGTCGGAGCCATTCCAACTCTTTTCTTTCCCATCTTTTGCCCACCTTATGCTTATATCCTAGTTTCCACCTCGTGTAGATCTTGGTCCCTCCATAACCCTTTCGCCGCACAGGACACGACTAAATGGCTCTGACAATCACAAACACAAACACACTCAACCTCCTCAACATTGTGAACCGGACATCCCAGGCCCAATCCAACACCCTCACCCAACTCTCTACCGGCCTCAGAATCAACAGGGGCGCCGACGACCCCGCCGGCTTGATCGCCATGGAGTCGCTCAACGCCGAGCTGACCGCGGTCAACGGTGCTCTGGACAACAACCAGCGGTCCGACGCCATGCTCAATGTCGCCGACGGCGCCCTGGGCGAGATCAGCTCCTTGCTCGGTGAGATCGAGTCACTGGTCATCGCCTCCGCCAGCGACGCCGGCCTCAGTGCGTCCGAGAAGGCCGCCAACCAGGCTCAGATCGACTCGGCCATCACCTCCATCGACCGGATCGTCGGCACCACCAGTTTCAACGGCAAGAAGCTGCTCGACGGCTCCTTCTCCATTCGCACAACCGGTGTGAACAACAACGAGGTCAGCAACCTGCGGGTTTACTCCCGCGGAAACACCAGCAGCAACACCGCCGTCTCGGTCAGTCGCGTAGCGTCGGCCAAGACCGCGTCGGCCACCTTCGGGCAGATCGCCACCGCGACAACCGCCTCTGGGGCCAGCACCGTGGCCATCGCCGGAACTCTCGGCACGGCCACCATCACCATCGCCAGTGGCGCCACCCAGGCTGAGATGGTCACCGCCATCAACGCCGCCAAGGACCTCACCGGCGTGAGCGCCGTAGCCACCGCCACCAGCATCGATCTCGATTCCACCGGATTCGGAAGCGATGAATTTATCAGCGTCGAGGTGCTTTCCGGGGGCTACATGAACGGCGCCGGAACGGGCGACGACATCCAGAACACCTCGCGCTCCGAAGGCACGGACGCTCAGATCACCATCAACGGCGTCAACGCAGGCGTGGACGGGCTGGACGTGAACTACAACTCCAACGGCATCAGCCTCAGCTTCAGCCTGACCGAGGACTTCGGCTCCGGCAACACCGCAAACACCAGTTCGTCCTTCACCGTACAGGCCGCTGGCGGAGCCACCTTCCTGCTCGGCACCGATGCCACCACCCGCTCCACGATCGGCATCGACTCACTCGCCGGCTACAAGCTCGGCGGCGGTGACTCCGGTGGGTTCCTCTCCAACATCCAGAGCGGTGGAACCGCCGACCTCAACACCGATGCCGCAACGGCCCTCAAGGTCGTCCGCAAGTCCATCAGCGACGTCGCCTCCGCTCGCGGACGCATCGGCGGCTTCCAGAAGTTCCAGGTCCAGACCTCAATCAACAGCCTGAACGCCGCCAAGTCCGGGCTCTCCGACGCCCGCAGCGTCATTGCCGAGACGGACTACGCCGTTGCCACCGCCGAACTCAACCGCCAGAGCGTGCTGCTCAGCACCGGCATCTCGCTCCTCGGGCTGGCCAACCAGCAGGCCGCCCAGATCCTCCAGCTCCTCGGATAGCACCCCGAGGCTGGACCTGAGTTCATGGCGGGCGTCATCGCCCAATACGAGCGGGCCGAAGGGCAACCTTCGGTCCGCTCT
>Ga0307380_10007958_pt1 | contig 13665 bp, 9 predicted proteins | sample UN3MG_FD_202239 | JGI IMG/M metagenome (GOLD analysis project Ga0307380, IMG submission 202239) | Soil microbial communities from Risofladan, Vaasa, Finland - UN-3 | ecosystem: Environmental > Terrestrial > Soil > Coastal area > Acid sulfate soil | place: Finland: Risofladan, Vaasa | collected... | reverse complement strand
CTAAGATGGTTACATGATGAGATTCACTACCGACATCAATTCCTCCGGATAGTCTTTTCATCTTTCTTACCTCCTTATGGGTTACGGCCTTGCCCCTACCTCATATCCCGTCTATAATAGCCACTTTTTATAGGCATCTTCCCATTAGACTATGAGTAGAGGTCAGAGGAACACCCGGCAGTTCAGGTCGAGTCACCAGGATATAATATCCTATGTTTCGACAGACTCCAATAGCCACAAATGTTCCCCTGGCCATATGTTTTATTCTGGCATAAAGAAAGTTATTTGACTATCCTCATCTTTCAGATTATTCTATAGTTATGAAATACTTTTTTAATTATAGACCCCCTGTAACCTACGATTCAAATTTAAATTCTTTCTCTTTAAAGAGCTTAAGGCACATATCTACCACTTCTGGATCATAGAGGGTGCCTTTGTTCTGAGAAATTTCTTCTAAGGCTTTATCGATACCGAGAGCAGGTCGATAAGAACGGTGAAAGGACATTGCCTCTACCACATCAGCTACTCCTATGATCCTGGCTTATAATGTGCTTATTTTATTCGAATAACTATTCATTATTATGCTTCTTGTTCTGTTTATCTTCATACATCTTTTTATCAGCTATCCTGATTAATTCATCCATAGATTGAGGATTATCCGGATTATAGCAGGAAAAACCCATACTGAAACTTATCTTATAAGGTCTTTTTAATTCCCGATTCAATTTAACCAAATTCTTTCTTATTCTTTTTCTTATTAAAGGGGAATCTTCTTCGGAACTTTCGGGGAAAATTAGCAAGAATTCATCTCCTCCCATACGGCAGATGATATCGATTTCTCTTAGGGTAGATTTTAATAATTTAACTACCTCTTTTAAGACCTTATCCCCTTCTTCATGGCCGAAGGAATCATTGATATCTTTAAAATTATCTACATCAAGATAAGCTAATAATATTTGGGCCTTATTTCTTTTGGCTAATTTAAGCTGTCGGTCCAGAAGAGCTAAGCCATATCCCCTATTACAACTACCGGTTAAATTATCAAAGCGAGCTAGCTTTTTTAGCTCTTCCTCTATCTTTTTGCGTTCAGTGATGTTAATATATATTCCTAATATCCCCTTCACGTGGCCATTAATTAAAATATTAGAACCAGATACAGAGACAGGGAATAAAGTTCCATCTTTCTTCTTTCTAATAGTTTCATAATAAAAGTACCCCTTTAATGCTTTCTTAGTTAACCTCTTTCCTTCCTCCATCTTACCAGGGGGATGAATTATCCCCCCATCGAGATTTTTACCTTTAACTTCATCTAAGGTATAACCGAAAAGTTCGGTAAATCGAGGGTTAATGTTTAAGATATTACTATTTTCATCCATATAGACTAAAGCCTCAGGGCTGCTCTTAAAGAGACTGTCAAATTCTTGCTGACTTTTATAGAGTGCTTCTTCAGTCTTCTTGTGTTCGGTGATGTCATTACCAATGCAGAGGATTTCAGTGATATGTCCATCCTTATCAATAGCACCTTTGTTAGTCCATAAAATCCATACTCGTTCGCCGTTCCTACGTATATTTTCATTCTCATTGATAGTGTATAAGTTAGGATTTTGTATAATATCTTTGATCATCGCTTTCAGATCACGATATGAGGTGTCCATCTCCGGAACAATGGTACCCACCACGTTCTTACCCAAAATTTCATCTTTTGTATAGCCGAAAAATTTCTGGGCAAATTCGTTAAAAAAAGTAATGCGACCATTGATATCCATTCGCAAAATGATGCTGTTAGTATTCTGTACCAGCTCTCGATATTTCTTTTCACTTTCCTGTAATATATTCTCTGTCCGCTTGCGCTTGGTGATATCCTGCACGGTAATGCGTAAACTAGATGGAATTCCCCATTTCTTTATTAATTTAGCAGTTATTTCTATCCATATCCATTTTCCATTCTTACATTTTAAAAGAATTTCTCTACGAAGATGAGCTGTTCCTCCTGTTAATCTAGCTTTTAATCGTCCTTTTAGAATTTTTAGCATTTCATTAGAGAACACACCGAGTTTAAAAACATTCTTACCCACGACTTCCTCTCGTGAATAACCTGTGATATTTTCTAATCTCTTGTTAATATAGGTAAGGATGCCTATGTTGTCTATATTAGCTATACCGATTGGGGTTTCTTCAACTAAATCTCTGTACTTTTTCTCAGATTTCTTTAATTCCTTCTTAACTCGTTTTCCCTCACTGGTTATTTCTTCCAAATTAGTAATTTTTTCCCGCATTTTCTTTAATTCCTGGATAAGTCTCTCTTTGGTTTTATTCTCATATTTCATCTTATTTGTCCCCTAAAAATAAGCAAGAAATTTTTAGTTATTAAACTCTCTAATAATTAACGCATACAAGTTTACAGGTAATCTAGTCAGAGGCTTGATAAATTAAACCCCTTAGGAAAAGTTAGAGAAAGTTACCGAATTATTGAAATAGTACAACCGTTACCTGTTTTATTTATAAATTGAATTATAATAGAAACAGAACAAGGGTCAGCCCTTGACATTAGATATTTTTATTATAATATCTCTAACATTCTTCTTTAACATTTCTAAATTCTTAATAATTCCTTAAAAGTACTTATATATAATATACTATATAATTTCTAAAAGCCCTTTTTATTTTCTCTTTTGTTTTTTATTTCTCTTTCCTTTAGAGCTTTTAATATTTTTTCTGGGGTTATGGGGAGATCAAATATTCTTACTCCTACGGCATCGTAAATTGCATTGGCAATAGCCGGAGTAGTTGCAATGGTAGCTGGTTCCCCAATTCCTTTGGCTCCATAAGGTCCTTCGGAATCTTCATTCTCTATTAATCGAGTAACGAACTGAGGAGCATCCATAGAAGTAGGAATCAGATAACCGGTCAAGTCAGGATTTAAAGTAATCCCTTCTTTGATAACCTGCTCTTCCATCAGGGCCATACCTATTCCCTGTACGGTCCCGCCTTCTATCTGCCCTTCTACATTCTGAGGATTTATGGCCTTACCGATGTCCGCTGTAGTATAAATTTTTAATACCTGAACAATTCCGGTATCTGTATCAACTTCTACATCAACTACTTGAGTAACAAAGGTATAGGCTACGTATACTTTTTCGCCTTGTCCGGTCTCAGGGTCAGGTTTATAGGTTGGTAAAAAGAAAGATGCTTCTGCTTTTAAGCTATCACCTCTTTCTTTTACCCTTTCTGCTAATTCCCAATAACTTAATTTATTATTCCGATTATCCTTTCTAAAAATATAACCATCTTTTATCCTTAATTCCACATGATTACTTGTAAATTCCAAGCTGGCATAATGATAAATTTTACCTAATAACTCTTCGGAAGCTCTTTTAACTGCATTCCCGGTAAAAAATGTCTGGCGGGTTGCCGAGGTGGAACCGGCACTCTTGGTAAGATGGGTATCCCCTAAAATCACTTCAACTACCTCCGGGTTTACTTTTAAAACTTCAGCAGCTATTTGAGTGACTACAGTTAAGATACCTTCTCCCACATCAGCAGCGGCAGTTCTTATTAAAATTTTGCTATTGTCTTCGATTTCCGCTGAAGCAATCGAGTGGTCAGGGAATCCTTCTCCATAGCCAAAACCGAACATAATAGTGGCTATTCCTCTACCGAGTTTCTTCATTGTGCTCCTCCCTTCCAACCTGCTATACTTGCTGCTTCTTTAATGGTTTCTTTTACTCCTACACTATGAGTTAATATCTGTCCATTAGGTGTAGAAGAACCAATATCATAAGCATTTTGCATACGGAATCGGATCGGATCAAAACCAAGTTTATGAGCTAAAATATCCATCTGAGATTCATAAGCAAAAGCCATCTGGGTAGCACCAAAACCGCGCATAGCCCCAGCATAAGTATTGTTAGTATAAACAGTATAGGCTTCACCTTTAACATTATCCAGATTATAGGGTCCGGTACAATGATACATACCTTTATGTACTACCGCCAGTCCACTGGAGGCATAAGCTCCGGTATCACCGATTACTTCTACCTTGCAAGCAGTTAAATAACCTTTATTAGTAACCCCGGTTTTCATTTGAATAATAAAAGGATGTCTCTTGGATTGAGCAATCATCGATTCCTCTCTGGTATAAGTTAATTTTACCGTCCTTTTAGTTGCCATAGCTGCTAAGGCAAGATGTATGTGCACAGAAATATCTTCCTTCTTACCAAAAGCTCCTCCGATAACCGGCTGAATTATCCTTATTTTTTCTTTGGAAATGCCCAGAGATTGAGCAATGTCGGCCTGAGTATCGTGAAGCCATTGAGTGGCAACCCAGAGCTTAATCACTCCACTCTCTTCATCATAAACTCCTATTCCTGCTTCTACTTGAAGAGGAACATGATCTAAAGAACTTGTTCTATATTCATTCTCTACAATGATATCCGCTTGAGTAAAACCTTTTTTTGTATCGCCTTTTTTTAAATAATGGGTAGCCAGAATATTGCTATCTTGGTGAATAAGCGGGGCATCTTTTTCCATAGCCCGAAGGGGGTCAGATATTACTTCTAATTCTTCTACTTCCACCTCGATTAATCTAACTGCTTTGGAAGCAATTTCTTTGCTCTCAGCAATAACAATAGCCAGGGCATCTCCCATAGAACGCATTTTCCGGCCAATACCCACCAGAACCGGTTGGTCTTTGATGATTAAACCAAAATTTTTAACTTGTGGAATATCGGCAGCAGTAATAATCTTAACTACTCCCGGTAATTTTTCCGCTTTACTTATATCAATTCGACGAAGATAGGCATGAGGATGGGTGGCTCTCTTGATTTTAAGATACAACATATCATCAAAATAAATATCGTCAGGATATATAGCTTTGCCCGTTACTTTTTCCTGAGCATCTACTTTAAGGATATTTTTACCCACATATTTTTTAGGCATCTTTTTCACCCCTTCCTCCATCTCTTTTCGACAATCTATTTGCTGCTAACTTAATAGCATCAAATATCTTTTGATAACCGGTGCAACGGCAGAGATTTCCGGAGATGCCCCGCTTAATCTCTTCTTCATCGGGATGGGGATTTTCTTCCAACAGTTTTTTGGCAGCTAAAATCATTCCCGGGGTACAGAATCCGCATTGAACTGCTCCTGTCTCTACAAAAGCCTCTTGGATTGGATCCAGATATTTATCATCTCCTACGCCTTCAATGGTGGTGATAACTGCTCCATCGGCCTGAGGAGCCAATACTAAACAGGAAACCACTAATTCACCATTCATAATTACGGTACAAGCCCCGCACTCGCCTTTTCCGCATCCTTCCTTGGTCCCGGTTAGATGTAAATCATCTCTTAGAAGATCCAGCAAACGGGTTGAGGTAGTGGTCTCCACTTTTCTTTTTTTTCCATTAATATTTAGTTCTATCATTAACTTACTCATTTATGCAACCTCCACATGCTGAATCTATCTCTTCCAAGGCGTTAATCATTATATTTTTAGCTACATCTTTACGATATTCTCTGGTTCCCCTGATATCATCAATAGGGGAAATTTTATCTTCTACTATCTGGCCTAATTCGGCAAAATCCAATTGATTAAAATCTTTCCCTATTATCTTTTTTCTAATTTCTTTAATTTCAATCGGGGTTGGGGCTACAGAGCCAAGGCAGGTTCTTACATCTTTAACGGTCTTATTGTCTTCATCCATTTCTACTACCAGAGCAAGGGTAATGGTAGCAATAATTAAAGCTTTTCTCTTGCCGATTTTAATCCAGCAGCCATAGGCCTTTTTCGTGGGAAGAGGTAAGATTATTTGAGCCAACAACTGATCTGGTCTTAAAATTGTCTTCTTGGGACCAAGAAAAAAATTCTCGGCAGGAATTAATGTCTCATTCTTACCGGAGAGTAATTTAAATTTCGCCTTATAAGCCATTAAGGGTGCTAAGAGGTCGCCTGCTGGAGAAGCATTCACGATGTTTCCTCCGATAGTCCCTCGATTTCTTATCTGGGAGGAACCAATATCAGCAGCAGCCTGGTTTAAAACCGGATAATATTTTTTAATATCTTCTGAATTTTCTAATTGAGTATGGGTAACCATCGCTCCAATTTCTATTTGATTTTTATTGATTCTAATATCTTTTAATTCTTTAATATTTTTTAAATCTAACCAATTATTTATCTCATAAAGTCGATCATAATATTGAACTAACAAGTCAGTCCCCCCGGCAATTACTTTTACTTCTTTCCCATATAGGGATAAAATTTCCAGTGCTTTCTCTATTTTCTGCGGAGCAAAATACTGACAGGGAACGGTCCTCTGGTATGTTTTTTGGCTCTTCTTTAAATCTCCGAATGATTCTTCCATAAGCTAAATTCTCCACCTCCTAATCCGATATACCTATTTTACCACTTAAAAAACCATCTTGCCAAGTCATAGTAATTTCTAATGTGTAGGGGCACAATGAATTGTGTGCCCTTCCTTTTTATTGTTTTTCGTCTCCTGTGGGCACGATGCATTGTGCCCCTACATTATATTTTGTTTACTTTTTGACGTACAATCGTGCAACTATATTTTTCAGTTTACCGAATTATCAATTAAATAACTGTAATCTTTAAAAAATGTGCTTATCATTGCGCTGGTTTTTTTAAGCTCTTTAACGTCATAATCATCAGGACATGATGAATCTACGGAAATTAATTTACCGTCTTTATTCAGTTTTAATTTCCACAGATTATTCTTTAACCTCAGGGCTATCAGTTGACTACCGGGAGAGCCGGTAATGATAAAGCCATTATTTTTACTATTCTTAAAGTCCTCCATTGTAGTGAAAAGAGTCAATTTATCTTTATAAGGTTTACCATCATAGGGGCAAAATGTAGCGCAGTTTCCACATTCATTGCATAATGCGTCAAGATGAAGAATCTGATAAGCATCTTGAAAGCCCTCTTTCTTATCAATCTCGATCGCAACATTTGCCCGGTTTGGACAGACATCCACACATTTGTTACAGATAACGTTGCACTCAAGACACCGCCCTGCTTCATTCTCAGCTACTACCCTATCATCTTCGGATATTTTTGGAGGGATAAGACGGCTTTTTTTATTATAAATCTCTGGAATTTGCTGTTTCCTATCAAAACCTGGATTAAAATCTTTATCCAAATCTTTCCAATCTGATATTTCCCTTTTAGTAATAGCTTCTGCCGCCTTTCGTGCATCGGCGATGGATTCAACCACTGTTGAGGGACCACGAAGGGCATCACCACCTATAAAAACATTTTTTAGATTAGTTTCAAGGGTTTCCGGGTTTGCATGCGGTCTGTTGTTTTTTTTAATCTTTAACCCGCATGCCGATAAAAATTTGGAATCGGTATACTCCCCAATAGCACTGATTACCGAATCAACTGTTATCTCTTCGGTCTCCTCAGTGGGGACAGGACGCCTGCGACCGCTGGAATCAGGAGTGCCTAAAGTCATCTTGCGGCATTTCAAAATACCGTTTTTTGAAAATGATTCCGGCAGTAAAAGGAGCTTGAAAATAACTCCTTCTTCAAGGGCTCGCTCATACTCCTCTCTATCCGCCGGCATTTCGTCTTCAGTGCGACGGTAGATGATAAAAACTTTTTCGACACCGTCTATCCTTAGAGCTGAACGCGCACTGTCCACTGCAGTATTTCCGCCTCCTATTACCGCGACACGCCGACCAATACTGAGTGCCCCTGAATCTTTGTTGAAAGACCTTAAAAAATCCAGGGTTTCATAGACATTATTACTATCACCGGTTAGCTGCAGCTTCCTTGAAACTTCCGCACCGATTCCTATAAAAATATATTTATATCCTTCGTTATTCAAATCACTAATAGAAAATTCTTCTGAAACTCCAAATTTAAAATCCGCACCAAGTGCTTTGATAATAGAAATATCTTTTTCAATAGCAGATGCAGGAATTCTGAAATTAGGCAGTACATATGTTATTACACCACCGGGAGAATCCTGCTTCTCAAATACAGTCACCTTAAATCCGCTTTTAGCAAGAAAGTAAGCAACGGATAGTCCTGCCGGTCCTGCTCCGATAACCGCAGCTTTTATATCCAACTGCTCAGCACTAACACGGCTTTTAGTATCGTAGGTGGTTTTTCCTTGCTCAGCAGCAATCCTCTTAACCTCGCGAATACCTACCGTTCCTTCATAATCAAGACGGGTACAGTTGTACATACATTGATGATCGCAAATGTGCCCGGTAATATTAGGAAGAGGATTTTTTGAATAGATAAGTTCCAGAGCCCTATCATACTGTCCATCCCCCGCGAGCCGAATATACTCCGGAATATCCTGACGGATGGGACAGGAGATAACACAGGGAGCTATATAGCAGTCGGTCATGGGTAATTCCCGGTCAATGAAAACTTTCTTCGTACCTCTCCAATCTTTCCGGTAATAATTCTCCCGAAGGGTCTCTTTGGCTAATCGGTTGAGCTTTTCCACATCGATAACCTCGGGCTGTCTTCTCCCTTCAACTATTGGTTCTAATTTTCGGGCTATTTCTGCCATTCTCATATAACCGCCCGGCTTTAAAAGTTCTGTGGTTACGGTAATTGGTTTAATCCCTGTTTCAAAAATCCGGAGGATATTCAACTGAGACGCTCCTCCTGAATAGGATATGGGGAGAGCACCTTCAAACTCACGTGATAAACGGGAAGCCAAAGTAATGGTAATGGGAAAGAGGATGCGTCCTGATAAATACATCTCCTCTCCCGGAAGAACACCGAGTGTATTTACTGTTCCCAGCGTATTAGAAAGTTTCACTCCAAAATTACGACCACACTCAGTAGCTACTTTAGAAAGCCGTTTAAGCATTTCTATTGCATCATCCCATTGCAAGTCATTGGTAAAGGTAGATTCTTTAATATTTATATAATTAAATCCAAGCTCATCCAATATTTTTCTAACTAATTTATAGCCAAGGAGAGTCGGGTTTAATTTTACAAAGGTGTGGAGTCTTTTTTCTTCCATAAGATATTTACAAATAGATTCTATCTCTTTCGGGGGGCATCCGTGCATGGTAGAGAGAGTTACAGAGTGGGCGATATATGGGGAAATTGTCCTGGAAATATTTTCCAGGTTTTTAATTTTTCCTTTAATGTGCAGGATTTCTGAAAAGTTTGTATCCCGAATAAAAGAACTTAATTCCTCTAAGTGACGCTTGAATAACGGATGTCCGGAGGCATCAGTTAAACCATTGATAAATGCATTCATACGCGGTGTTTTGATTCCCTCCAGATCGTAGCCAACGCTCATATTAAAAATAAAAGATTGTTTTGCAGTAACGTGCATATCAAAAACTGCTTCTATGAAGTGAAGTAGTATCCAGGCTTTAATATACTCGTCATATGCCTGCTCCAGGGAAAGTTCGGTAGACCATTCAGTATTATAGCCCTCATCTCGTGCATCAATACATGGTTTCTCAAATTGCAGGCTATCAAGTTTTTGTACAGTCTTTAGCTCAAAAAAGCGTCCCCCAACCAGATAGGCAGCAACGATATTCTGAGCCAACTGGGTATGAGGGCCTGCTGCCGGTCCTACAGGGGTAGCACAACTTTCGTCAAATATCTGAATATTTTTTCCATTTTCTTTAATAAAAAATTGAGATTTAGGTATTCCAAAAATTGTCCACTGCGACCGATATTCTTCGGTTATCCAATAAAGTAACTGCTTAAACGGAACTGGCCTCATAATATCTCCCATAATTCTCCTCCTTAGAAAACATGTGATAGGAAACGGTTCTCTGTCACACTTTAGAACTATCTCCTAAGATATTCTCACTATTTTGTTCTGATAAGAACTTTTTATATCACCTAAATTCCTTGCTTGATTATTTTACCACTTAAAGAATTCACGGATTAATTTACTATTATCTCCTCTGCAAATTAGATGATGATTTCCGATAGAATTTTGCAGAAAATATTTTATATCTTCATCTACTTTCATCCTGATTTGTGTACGACAGAGACTTTCTTTATTTAAATTTTCAATAATCTCTCCACCGGACACAAAATAATTTTTACCGTCTCCGGAGAGTTTAAAGATGGTGGCTTCCCCTTCCTCTATGACTCCCCTTATGCCCACTCCTAAACCTGATTCAAAGTGGGTTTTTAGATAAAACTTATCAGGCATATTCAAGGGTAAGGTACAGTGAGCTAAAATTATTTCATTTTTGTCAATATCAATACTGGAAGGATTTGCCATAAAGACAGGCTCATCGGTTAAATAATGCAGAATGACCATAGATATAAGAGCGGGAATATCGCCTTCACAACCAGCTATAATTCCTTCATCATTTAACAGGGAAACACCGAGACAACCGGAATTTTTGTAAATTTCCAGCAGGTCAAAACATCTTACGGTAATACCATCAAATTTATATTTGTTTACGATAGCTTTAAATCCGCTATAAATTTTCAATGCTCCTTCGATTGATTTACCATCAAATCCTTTATTTTTAATATCATTTATTTTGGGATGAGCAAAATTGTGATCCTGGTCGATTTCTTTAACTAACTCATCCATTTCAATATCTATTAAAGAAATTCCTAACGTTTCTTTCACCTTCAGATAATCTACATCACTGGCTATCAGCCAATCCGAGGGTTTGCCGATTACTCCTAATTTAGAGAAAACCAATTTATTTTTTACCTGGAAAATTTTTCTAAGTTCTTTTATCCTTCTGGCAATATAATCACTATCTCCATGGATTATTTCGACCCTTTTTCCTTTTTGCTTTAAAAATGAAGCAATCTCCAAAGAGGCAGCAAAAGAGTTATGCAATCTACTGGATAAAAGTAGATATGGTCTGTTGATTTGAGTAAAAATCTGTTTAAATTTGCCTTCTGCTCCACCAGATTTTACAAAGATAAGGGGAAAATAATCTTTATTAAAATCTTCTAAGTTTATGTTTTCGAATTTTTCACCTAATTTTTCTTCAATATCTGCTAAAAACCCTTGCAAGGTGCTATTAATATATACTTCATTATGCACACCTGAAATCAGATTATATAATCCTATTTTCATATCAAGCTTCCTTTCTTTTATGCATTTACTGCCTATTATTTAGTAAATTAATTTTCCTTAATTATCAAAATTATACTCTCTTTATTTATATTCTACAAAATTAGTAAAATTCCTCTTTTTTTTCTAAAATAAAAAAGAATAATTATGCTTCTTATTTTTCTTTCTCTCTTTTCTTAGCGCGATACGCGATACAAATTTTTTCTGGCTTTTGTATTTCGTCTTTATCTTCTTTTTTCATAACCTTACGCTATATGTTATTATTATTTATTTCAGTTTCTGTATTTTGCTCTTCTTTTCTTAACTATACGCTCTACGCTATAATACGAGATACGATTCACGAGATACGAGATACAAATTTATATATCCACTTGTAAAGTTTTACATTTCAATTTATAATAAAACAAGAAGGGAGCGGATAGGCTCTGGTGGGCCTTGCGGACTTCAAATCCGTGGGCGGTAATTAATTTTAATTGCTGCGGTGGGTTCGATTCCTACCCCTCCCGCCATTAATTTCTATCTTCAAAAACCACCATAAGGAGATAATCTTACTAATTGAAAAATAATAAAGATATAAACAATAAAAAATTAAATTTATTGCTATCAAAGATTCCCAGTGTAGAAATAATTTTACAAAATAAAGCCCTAAAACCTTTAATGCTAAAACATTCCCGAAAAATACTTACCCAAATGGTAAGAAAAGTTATCTCTGAAGAGAAAAAAAATGCACATAAAAATGGCTGCCTCTACCCATCAAAAGAAAGGATAAATAAAATTAAAGAATATTTTAAAAAAGAAAATCTATCTTTTTTACAAGGAGTAATAAACGGCAGCGGAGTAATTATTCATACTAACCTGGGGAGAGCTCCGCTTGGCAAAGAAATACTTACAGCAGTTCAAAACTCTTTGCAGGGTTATGCTAATTTGGAATATGATCTTTCAGAAGGCAGCAGAGGAAAAAGAGGAGAAATTGTCGAAAAATTGCTTTGCACTCTCAGCCATTCAGAAAAAAGTCTGGTAGTTAATAATAATGCCGGGGCAATATTCTTGATATTGAACACTCTGGCTAAAAATAAAGAAGTAGTTGTCTCCAGGGGAGAATTAGTGCAAATCGGGGGAGGATTCCGTATTCCGGAGATATTGGAACAAAGCGGTGCCCGCCTTCGAGAAGTCGGAACTACTAACCAGACCTTTATCGAGGATTATGAAAAAGTAATTAATGATAATACCGCCTTAATATTAAAAGTCCATCAAAGTAATTTTAATATGAACGGTTTTGTTCATCAAGCTGAAGTTAAAGAACTTGAAAAATTAGGGAAAAGATATAATTTACCGGTAATAGTTGACCTGGGCAGCGGAACATTTTTGGCTACTGAAAATTTTGGATTAAAACACGAACCAACTGTTCAAGAAAATATTAGAGCTGGCGCTGATATTGTTTGTTTTAGTACAGATAAACTCTTGGGAGGTCCCCAGGGAGGGGTTATTTGCGGGAAAGAAGTTTATCTGAAGAAAATTTCACAGCATCCTTTATTTCGAACACTAAGAGTGGATAAAATCACCTTAACTATACTCCAGGAAATTTTATTACATTATTTAAAGGATGAAGCGGTATCCAAAATTCCGATTTGGAAAATGATTTCCTGTCCCTTAGAAAAAATTGCTATTCGCAGCCAGAATATCTGCCAAAAATTGAAAAAAGAAGATATCCCGGCATTTACCAAAGAAGGGGAAACTGCTATAGGAGGAGGCTCTTTACCCGGACAAACTTTACCAACTAAACTAATAATTATAAAGCCTCCCTGCCCGGTAGAAATTTTCTCAAAAGAATTGCGTTTATTTAGCCCTCCTCTACTGGGACGAAAAGAAAAAGAATATTTTATCTTAGATCCCCGTTGTATTGACCCTTCTTCCGACAATTTAGTAATAAAAATAATTACATCAGTTTATTTTAAAATGAAATAAAAAGAGGTTTTTATGTTTGTTTTTGGTACAGCGGGCCATATTGACCATGGCAAAACCGCTTTAATCTATGCTCTAACTTCTATAGACACCGATCGTTTACCTGAAGAAAAAGAAAGAGGTATGACTATTGACCTGGGATTTGCCTGGATAAAACTTCCTTCCGGGGAAAAAGTCGGAATAGTCGATGTGCCCGGGCATGAAAACCTGATAAAGAATATGATAGCAGGGGCAACCGGAATCGATGCCGTAATTTTAGTGGTTGATGCCAATGAGGGCTGGATGCCCCAGACCGAAGAACACTTCCAAATTGTAGATTTACTTGATATAAAATATGGCATCATCGCCATAACTAAAATCGATTTGGCAGACCAGACCAGATTAAAATTTGTGGAAAAACAGATTAAAGAAAGGTTAAAAAACACCGCCCTCTTTAACGCGCCCATAGTAAAAGTAAGTGCGGTAAAAAATATAGGAATTGATCAGATAAAATTAGCTATCCAGGATCTAATCCCTCGAATGAAATCAAAAAGAGATATTGGAAAACCGAGACTATCCATCGATCGGGTCTTTAATATTAAAGGAAGCGGCACAGTAGTTACCGGTACTTTGATAGGAGGAACTCTCCACCAGGGGATGGAAG
>Ga0307380_10007954_pt1 | contig 13669 bp, 8 predicted proteins | sample UN3MG_FD_202239 | JGI IMG/M metagenome (GOLD analysis project Ga0307380, IMG submission 202239) | Soil microbial communities from Risofladan, Vaasa, Finland - UN-3 | ecosystem: Environmental > Terrestrial > Soil > Coastal area > Acid sulfate soil | place: Finland: Risofladan, Vaasa | collected... | reverse complement strand
CTCTCCTGGCAACGCTCCGGGAAACAGCGACCACCGCATCACGATATCCAAGCTAGCGTCATTCCCCCGGCATGCCCAGTGGGCCTCCGAAAAAAATCACAGCCTCGGCGTGTGCCTGCTACTGAAGTCGGGAAGTTGTTTTTCGACGGATCCTTACTGCCGCAACCAGGCCGCCGACTAGTCCTTACCCCCCCTCCCTGATCCCTATCGATGAAATACGCGATCATCATCCCCGATGGCTGCGCCGACGAGGCCCAGGAGTCGCTGGGCGGGAAGACCCCGCTGGAGGCGGCCGACGTGCCGGCCATGGACGCGGTCGCCGCCGCCGGCGTGGTGGGCCGGTCGTTCAACGTGCCCGAGGCCTTGCCGGCGGGGTCCGACGTGGCCAACCTGAGCCTGTTCGGCTACAACCCGCAGGAACACTTCACCGGCCGGGCCCCTCTGGAGGCGGCTGCCCAGGGGATCGAGCTCGGGTCGGACGACTGGGCCGTCCGCTGCAACCTGGTCACGATCGAAGACCAGGTGATGCGTGACTTCACGGCCGGACATGTCTCTACGCCGGAAGCGGCCGAGCTGATCGCCGCCGTACAGGAGGAGCTCGGCTCCGAGCATTTGCAGTTCTACCCGGGCGTCGGCTACCGCAACTTGTTGGTCTTTCGCGGCTCGGGCCGGCCGGTCCCGTTTTCCCGCGACACGCGAACCACCCCGCCCCACGACCTGACCGACAAGTCGGTCTTGGACGATTACCCGCGCGGGCCGGGAAGCGACCTGTTGAACGAGCTGATGAGCCGGAGCATGGCCGTGTTCGAAGACCACCCGGTGAACGTCGCTCGCCGCGGGCAGGGGAAGCCGTCGGCGACGAACGTCTGGCTTTGGGGCCAAGGGAGTGCGCCGAGGCTCGAGCCGTTTTCCCGGCAGTACGGGAAGCAAGGGGCGATGATTACGGCCGTGGACCTGCTTCGCGGGTTGGCCGTGCTTCTCGGCTGGCGACGGATCGACGTGCCGGGCGCGACCGGGTACGTCGATACCGACTACGCGGCGAAGGGCCGCTACGCCATCGAGGCGCTCGGCGAGGTCGACCTGGTGTGCGTGCACGTGGAAGCGACCGACGAGGCATCGCACGAAGGCGACGCCGCCCTCAAGATCAAGGCCTTGGAGGAGATCGATCGGCACATCGTCGCCCCGGTGGCGGAGGCCCTGAAAGGCCTCGGGGAGCACCGCATCCTGATTTCCGCCGACCATCCCACCTTGCTGAGGACCAAGACCCACGCCCACGGGTTCGTGCCCTGGGCCGTCGCCGGGACGGGAATCGAACCCGACTCCGCCACCAGCTACGACGATCCGACCGCGGCCCGGTCGGGCCACGTGTTCGAGGAGGGTTGGAGGTTGATGTCCTACTTCCTGAAGGAGTGAGGGTCGGGATCCCGGGAGGCCGCTTTTTCGGAGTAGCAGGCACTCGCCGTGTGCCGTCCGCCGGCTACGGCACACGGCGTGTGCCTGCGACGGAAGTCGGGAAGTTTTTTTCCGCCGATCCTTACCGTGTGAGTTTGAACCCGTAACCCTATCCAGCATCAACCGTTGGTTGTTCCATGGCAGTCATCGTTCAGAAGTTCGGCGGCACGAGTGTCGCCGATAGTGAGAAGATTTTGGCCGCGGCAAGAAAGGCGATCCGCGCGAAGAAGGAAGGCCACCAGGTCGTCACCGTCGTCAGCGCGATGGGCAAGAACACCGACATGCTCGTCGAGCTGGCCCGTCAGATCACCGAGGAGCCTCCCGCTCGGGAGATGGACATGCTGCTGTCGACCGGCGAGCAGGTTTCGGTGGCGCTGATGGCCATGGCGATCCATTCGCTGGGCCACGAGGCGATCAGTCTCACCGGCGCCCAGATGGGCATCGTGACCGACAGCACGCACACCAAGGCCCGAATCCAGTCGATTTCGGCCGAGCGGATTCGCCAGGCCCTGGATGCCGGGAAGATCGTGATCGCCGCCGGTTTTCAAGGAATTGACGAGGGCTTCAACATCACCACGCTGGGCCGTGGGGGCAGCGACACCACGGCCGTGGCCTTGGCGGCGGCCCTGGGCGCGCAAAGCTGCGAGATCTATACCGACGTGGACGGCATTTACACCACCGATCCCCGGGTGGTCCCTGAGGCGCGCCGGGTGGGACGGATCAGCTACGACGAGATGCTGGAATTGGCCAGCGCCGGCGCCCGCGTGATGCACAACCGCTCGATCGAGTTCGCCAAGAAGTTCTCCGTCCCGGTGCACGTCCGCAGCAGTTTCAGCGACAGCCCCGGCACGATGATCACCTCGGAGCCGGAAGCTGCCGCTCGACCGGTCTGTGGCGCGGCGATGATCCGCGACAAAGCCCGGGTGACCGTGCTGGGCGTACCCGACCATCCGGGGGCGGCGATGACCGTCTTCTCCAAGATCGCGGCCAAGCACATCGCCATGGACATGATCGTGCAGAACGTCGCCGCCGCAGGACAAACCGACATCTCGTTCACGGTCCTCCGCGACGACCTGCCGGGGACGCTGATGGCGGTGGAGCAGGCAGTCGAAGAGCTGGATGCCGAAGGGTACAACTACGACGACGACGTGTCGAAGATCTCCGTCGTCGGCCTCGGGATGGCGGCCCAGACCGGAGTGGCGGAACGGATGTTCCGAGCGCTGGCCGAGCGCGGGATCAACATCCTTATGATCACCACCAGCGAGATCAAGATCTCGGTGCTGGTGGCACGCGAGTATGCTTTGGAGGCGCTGCGGGCCGTCCACGAAACCTTCGAGCTGGACACCGAGCCGCCCGCTCGCGCCGTCCAAGAACCGGGGCCCGCCAAAGCGCCGGCGGCCAGCGCCTCGGCCGACGTCGTCAAGAAGATGCAGACCTTGGAGGATCTGATCATCGAGGACATCTGCTTGGACGAATCGCAGGCCCGAATGACGCTCATGCGGGTACCCGACACGCCGGGTCTGGCTGCCCAAGTGTTCGATGAGATCGCAGAGAACGGGATCGTGGTCGACATGATCGTGCAGAGCGTGGGGCGGGAAGGGCACGCCAATCTCAGCTTCACCGTCCCGCGACGGGATCTCCAGAAGAGCGTCGCGCTGGCCACGGCGATGGCCGAGGGATTCGGCGGCCTTCCGCCGACGAGCTCTCCCCAGGTGGCCAAGATCTCCGTCTCCGGCACGGGGATGCGGAGCCATACGGGCGTCGCCACCCGGATGTTTCAGTCCTTGGCCGACGCGGGCATCAACGTCGACATGATCAGCACGAGCGAGGTGCGACTGAACGTCGTGATCGACGGCAGCCAGGGGCAGAAAGGGCTCGAAGTCCTGCGCAAAGAGCTTGCCGACGTGACGATGTGACGGGGGGAAGCCGGAATGATGAGTGGCGAGTGATGAGTGGCGAGTGGTGAGTGGCGAGTCGTGAAGACGACCCGGCGGCCGCAACCGCCGCGTCCTTCAGCATTCAGCATTCAGCATTCGTCATTCTCCTAGTACGTCGTTGAGCACTTCTTCGGCAACGTAAATGGGCAGCGGGGGCCGGCAGGTGACGGCGACGGCGATCGCGTCGGACGGTCGGGCGTCGATCTCGACCAGCTCGCCCTCGTGCCGGACGCGAAGCCTGGCGTAGTAGGTGTGCTCGCGAAGCTCGTTGATCACCACGTCCTGGAGTTCGCCCCCCAGGTTCTCCACCACGCTGACCACCAGGTCGTGGGTCAGCGGACGCGGCGCGTCGAACCCCTTCACCCGGCGGTCAATGCTCGTGGCCTCGAAAATCCCGATCAGGATCGGGAACGACCGCTCCCCGTCGATCTCCTTCAGGTAAATCACCTGCTGATCGTTGATTTCGCTGATAATGATCCGCGACAGTTCCATGGCAACAGGCATGACGATATCCTCGCACGTGGGAATGGAGAGCTGCGGACATCCCCGATACGGCTCATTATAAGCCGCCGTCGGTCAAGCTGCCTAGAGGGCCGCGGAATCCCGCTCAGAAATCGGGTGGCTCGATGAACGACCACGGCTTGGGGGCCAGGCCGATCGCGACGTTGTGGCGCTCGACGTACGCGATCCATTGAGCAGCCGTCTCCTCCTCGAAGCAGAACCGCCTGTCGTAGCCGTCCCCCCAAATCGGTCGCTTCAGCTCTACCCCTTCGCGGACCGCGTCTTCGGCACAACGGACGATCCGATCCACCGGCTCCCCAGTCGCCGCGACCACCAGATGCGCGTACCAGACCTGCACGGCAAGCGCCCACACGTGAAGCCCCAGCTTCTCCTGCAATGCCGTGCCGATCAGCTTCCCCACGAAGTGCAACTGGCTGCGGGCGAACAAGAGGGGCGCCAGGCTTGCGCTCTGCGGGGCGACCGGTTCTCGGATCGGCTCCGCGGGCAAGATGACGTCGTGCTCCACACACTGGCGTTCCTCGCCCGATAGCGACGTGCCGTGCGCGGTCATGGTCAGCATGATGGCCAGCGCGTCGCGCACGATAAGGCCCCTCTCCGTCATCAGATCAGATCGCGGGTCACCGCCCGGGCGGGGCGTGGCATCATCACTCTTCGGCCTTTCGCTCGGCTTCCAGCGCGACCATGTTCTCCAGGATTGCGGTGGTCGCCGCGTGCTGCTTCTCGAGCTCCGCCAGGCCGTCGCGCTCTTTCTCGACGACCGCGGTCGGCGCCCGCTCGACGAATTTCTTGTTGGCCAGCTTCTTTCGCTTGGCGACGACCAGCGAGTCGAGCTTCTCGAGATCCTTCTTCTTCCGAGCAATCTCGGCCTCCAGGTCGATCAGCTCGGCCAGGTCGACGAAAACGTCGATCCCCGACAGGGTGACGTTGGCGCTGAGGCGCGGCGCTTCGACGCTTGGGCCCCAACCCACCGCCCGAGCCCGGGCCAGCGACGCAAAGTAGGGCCCCATCGGCCGCAATAGGTCGGCCGTCGCGGTATCGCAACGAACCGCGAAGTCGACTCGTCTCCTGTCGGGAACGTTCTGCCGACTTCGGATCTCGCGGACTGCCCGCAGAACCTCCTGGAATCGGCCAAACCGGGCCTCGATCTGCGGGTCCTCCCGCGCGGGAGCCCTCTCGGGCCAGGGGGCGATCATCACGCTTTCGGCCGCCGGCTCGATGCGGTCCAAGCCGCGGTCGGGCGCTAGCTTCCCGAGCAACTGCCACACTTCCTCGGTCAGAAACGGGATCATCGGGTGCAACAGCCGCAGGAGCGTATCGAGTGTGTGGGCCAAGACGCGCTGGGCCGCGGGGCGGGCCTGCTCGTCCTGAAGCCGCGCCTTGACCATCTCCACGTAGAAGCTACAGAACTCGTCCCACGAAAATTCGTACAACACGCGGGCCGCATCGGCATACCGGTACCCGGCCAGCGCGTCGGTGACCTGCCCGGAAACCGTCGAGAGCCGGCTGAGGAGCCAACGGTCCTCGACCAGCAACTCCGCTTCGGCCACGCGGCCCGGTGTGTAGCCCTCCAGGTTCAGCAGGGCGAAGCGCGAGGCGTTCCAGAGCTTGTTGCAGAAGTTCCTCGCGACCTCGAACCGCTCGCTGATCACCGGGCCACGCGGCAAGGCTTGGTCCTCCGGCTTCTCGGCCCATTGGGTGGAGAAGTCCTTACCGCACTTCTTGCACCGCAGCCGGGGCTTGATGCGATTGTCGCGAGTCTGCTCGATCAAGGCCCCACAATGGGGACACTCGAAATCGACGGGCATCCGGACGTCCTGAGTCTCCGTCGTCAAGTGAGCCAGTCCGAAGCGGAGCGCATCGGCCCCGAACTTCTCCATCACGTCGACCGGATCGACGCCGTTCCCCTTCGATTTCGACATCCCTTCGCCGTAGCCGTCGAGGATCTTGGGATGGATGTAGACCTCGTGGAAGGGGACCTCGCCGACGTTGTGCAGGCCGGTAAGCACCATTCGGGCGACCCAGAGCGTGATGATGTCGCGGCTGGTGATCAAGACGCTGGTGGGATAGTAGTACTTCAGCTCGTCGGTTCGCTCCGGCCAGCCGAGCGTGGAATGCGGCCAGAGGGCCGAGCTGAACCACGTGTCGAGCACGTCCTCTTCCCGCTCGAGGGCGTGGCCCGGGACGGCGTCGTCCGGAAGGTCCTTTTCCTGGGCACAGATCAGCCACTGCCGGTACTCGTCGTCCCATTGCCAGACGACGTCGTCCCGGCCCGCAAACGCCGCTTTCAGGTCGTCCTCCGAGGCCGTCTTGCAGTACCAGATGGGAATCTGATGTCCCCACCAGAGCTGCCGGCTGATCGGCCAGTCGCGCTTTTCGCTGAGCCAGTCGAGGTAGCCCTTGGTGTACCGCTCGGGGATGATCTTCACCCGGCCGTCGGTTACCGCGTCCATGGCGGATTGGGCCAGCTTGCCCATCTTGACGAACCACTGGTCGGTCAACAGCGGCTCGATGGGAGTCTTCGACCGGTCGGAGTGGGCCAGGTCGATCGCCCGGTCCTCCACCCTGACCACGAGCCCTTGCTCCTCCAGATCGGCAACCACGTTCGCCCGAGCTTCCTCGACCGTTTGCCCCTGGTACGGCCCGGCGTTCTCGTTGAGCGTGCCGTCGAGGTTGAGGACGCTGACCATGGGCAGGTTCCACCGCAGACCGACCTCGTAGTCGTTCGGATCATGGGCGGGCGTGATCTTCACGCAGCCGGTGCCCATTTCCGGCTTGGCCCATTCATCCGGCACCAGCGGGATCTCGCGATCGAGCAAGGGCAAAAGCACCTTACGGCCGTCGGAGGCCATGTCGCGGAGCTTGATGAGCAGGGGGAGCAGCGTCTTGCGACGCTGCCGAACGTCCTCCAGCTCCGCTTCCAACTCCGCTTTCATTTTGCCGGGGGCCGCGGCCAGCCGCCTTTTGAGGTCCTCTTCGGCCTTCTCCAATGCCGAGGCCGGGAAGGGATGGACGGCCACGGCCGTGTCGCCCAGCATCGTCTCCGGCCGCGTGGTGGCGATCATCACCGCTTCCGGCTCGCCGGGCCGGGGATCGACGACCGGGTAGTTGAAGTACCAGAAGTGCCCGGCCACCGTATCGTGAAACAGCTCGTCGTCGCTGACCACGGTCTGAAGCACCGTGTCCCAGTTGACCAGCCGCGTGCCGCGGTAGATCAGCCCCTGGCGGAACAGACTGAAGAACGTGTGGCGTACGGCCCGGGCACAGACGGGGTCGAGCGTGAAGCGGGTCCGCGCCCAGTCGCAGCTACAGCCCATCTCCTTGAGCTGGCGGATGATGCGGGCTTCGTACGCGTCCTTCCAGGCCCAGATCCTCTCGACCAGCCCCTCGCGTCCCAGCTCGTGCCGGGTTTTCTTCTCCTCGAGGAGCAATCGCCGCTCGACGACCGCCTGGGTGGCAATCCCGGCGTGGTCGGTGCCCGGCATCCACAGGGCCTCGAAGCCCTGCATCCGCTTCTGCCGGATGAGGACGTCTTGAAGCGTATTGTTCAGGGCGTGTCCCAGGTGCAGGGCGCCGGTTACGTTGGGCGGCGGGATGACGATCGTGTACGGCCGGCGATCCGCGCTGGGCTCGCTGTGAAAGTACCCCTTCTCCTCCCAAAACGGATACCACCGGGCCTGGGCGCCGGAGTGATCGTATTGCTTGGGCAGTTCTTCGGATGGTGTCGTGGCCATGGGGAGCGTGCCTTGAAGAGTATCTTGCGGATGCGTTTCGCTTGGTCAATGCCATCGTTGCCGTCGTTACGACGCTTCGCGTCGTAACGTTCGCGCAAGGACGCTTCGCGTCCTCGCAACCAACCAGCCGGACGCGAAGCGTCCGGGCGACCCGTTCCCACCGCAAAGCGTGGGAACGATGAACGGTTGGGTGCCACCGGCGTCTCGCCAGTGCACGGGCAAGATGCCCGTGGCACCCCACTACACCTTGCAATCTATAGTCCGTCCCGCTTAGTCGCCTTCGCCGGAAGCTCGTTGCTTCCTTTCTTCGTCCTTGCCCAGCTTGTATTCGTAGCTGTCGATCAGGGCGATCCAGCTCGCTTCGATGATGTTCTCGCTCACCCCGACCGTCCCCCACACCTCGTCCTCGTCCTGGCTTTCGATGACCACGCGGACCCAGGCGGCCGTGGCGGCATGGGAGTCGATCACCCGCACTTTGTAATCGACCAGGTGCAAGTTGTTCAAGGCCGGAAAGCGACCGTTGAGCGCCTTTCGCAGGGCGGCGTCCAGGGCGTCGACCGGGCCGTGCCCTTCGGCGGCCTCGAAGCGGACGTCGTCGTCCACGCGGATCTTGACGACCGCTTCGGAGGTGACCTCCCCGCCGGCCTTGTTGTCGACGTTCACGTGATAGTGAAGGGTATCGAAGTGAGGCCGGAACGTGCCCATGCACTTCTTCACCAGCAAGTTGAACGTGCCGTCGGCCGCCTCGAACTGGTAGCCTTCACTCTCCTTCGACACCACCTCGGAAAGGATTCTGTCCATGAGCCGGGAATCGGGGGGGATGTTGAGCCGTTGGGTCAGGGCGATGACATTCGCCCGTCCCGAGAGCTCGCTGAGCAGTACGCGGCGTTCGTTCCCCACGCGGGCCGGGTCGACGTGCTCGTAGCTCGCCGTGTTCCGCGAGACGCCGCTGACGTGCATCCCTCCCTTGTGCGCGAAGGCGCTTCGGCCCACAAACGGCTGGTTCGCGCGGAAGTTCAAGTTCACCATCTCGTAGACGTACCGCGAGAGATCCGTCAGTTGCCTTACCCCCTCGGCACCCAACACCTCGTAGCACGGCCTCTTGACCTCCAGGTTGGCGATCACGGAGATCAAGTCGGCGTTGCCGCACCGCTCGCCGAACCCGTTGATCGTCCCCTGGACCTGAGACGCCCCGGCATCCACCGCGGCCAGCGTGTTGGCGATCGCCAGGTCGCAGTCGTTGTGGCAGTGAATCCCGACCGGCACGGCCAGTCGCGAGACGACTTGTCGCGTGACCTGGGCGATCTGCTCCGGCATGCCCCCGCCATTGGTGTCGCAGAGGACGACCATTCGGGCACCGGCTTCGGCGGCGGCCTCGATCACTTTCCGCGGGTAGTCGCGGTTGGCCTGCCAGCCGTCGAAGAAATGCTCCGCGTCGAAGATCACTTCCTGCCCGTGATCCGCCAGGTAGCGGACGCTGTCGGCGATCATAGCCAGGTTCTCTTCCAGGCTGGTCCGCAGCACCTCGGTCACCTGGAAAACGGACGCCTTGCCCACGAGCGTCACCCAGCCCAGGCTGGAATCGGCCAACGTCCGGAGGCCTTTGTCCTTTTCGGCGTGGAGCCCTTTTCGGCGCGTCATGCCGAACGCGCAGATCTTGGTCTTCCGGAGATCCAGCTTTCGGACATGCTCGAAGTACTGGGAATCCTTGGCGTTCGATCCGGGGTAGCCTCCCTCGACGAAGTCGAACCCCAAGTCGATGAGCCGTCGGGTGATCAGAAGCTTGTCCTGGAGTGAGAAGCTGATCCCTTCGGCCTGGGCGCCGTCGCGAAGGGTGGTGTCGTATACCTCGATCCGACGTTTGGTCACGCTCGTCTCCATGCCACACATGTCAAGACTTCTTCAGTTCGGTGCGGGGGCCGGACAGTTGGGAACGCCTCCGAGGATTCGCCAGAAGAGGGGTGCCGCCGTCCGACGGTAGTCTCCGCAAGGTTTGCGCGGTCTGCCAACGAAAAAGCCCTCAGGCCGCGTCGGACCTCAGGGCTCGGTTGAATCGGTCTGGTGCCGGTCGACGCCCTTAAGGCCCAACTTCCCGAATAATCACCACAATCGCACCCAGGACGCCGGTCGCGTCGGTGCCGATGGGGGGTATCGGGATGTGGGCGATGGTTGGCATCTTCCGGTCCGAAAAACGTCGACAAACCTGTTGTTCTGTTAAACATACGGCTGACGCGGGGAGATGTCAACCGTGTTCGACGCCTGCTTGCGTGCTTTGCGGGACCCCTTGCATGGGGGGTTCGGGCTCTGTTTGGATTGGTTTCCGGCGTGCGGTGCGGAAGAATCGCGGCGTTTGGCTGCGAAGCCGCAAGCGGCGGGTAGCGCGTCCCGGGCTCTCATGCGCCTCCCGTTGCCCAGGGAACTTCGTCCTCTTCCTCTTCCTCGTCTACGTCTTCTTCGTCTTCGTCCTCTTCTTCCTCGTACCGGTCTTCTTCTTCGACGTCCTCTTCTTCCGCGTCGGCTTCCTCTTCCCAGTCCTCTTCATCGGGGTCTGATTCTTCATCGGCGTCTTCGGCTTCATCCTCTTCGAACTCGCCGTCCTCTGCCCCGTCAGCTTCCTCTTCGAGGTCGTCCTCCTCGTCGTATTGGTCGAACCGCTCGTCTTCCTTGGCGGGCCGGATGGGGCGGGGTTCCCGGATCTCCTTGCGTACGGGCGTGCTCATCAGGATCTTGCTGCTGGGGCGCGCCGGCGAAGCGGTCGGCTGTGGCCCGTTCCACTGGCCGTGCATCTGCTCCCATTCCTCTACCCCCAGCAGCACCTCCCGGGCCTGCGAGCCGTTGTACGGGCCGACGATGCCGTCTTCGGCCATGTAGTCCACCAGACGAGCGGCCCGGCCGTATCCGATGCCCAGGGCACGCTGCAACAGCGAAACGCTCCCGCGGCCTTCACGAACGACCACGTCGATGGCCGCTTCGTAGAGCTCGTCGCGGTTGTTCAGCGCCCGGCCTTCGGACTCCGAATCGCTCGCCTTCAGTTGCACCAACTCTTGGACGAACTGCGGCTCGCTGGTGGCCACGGCGTCGATCACCCGGGTGATCTCGTCGTCGCACAGGTAGGTCCCCTGCCCCCGGATCAGGGTGCTGGTGCCGGGCCGGAGGAAGAGCATGTCGCCGTCGCCGAGGAGCTTCTCGGCGCCCATCTCGTCGAGCACGACGCGACTGTCGGTCCGGCTGGAGACCTCAAAGCAGATGCGTGCCGGCAGGTTCGACTTGATCAGGCCGGTGATCACGTCGACGGTCGGTTTCTGCGTGGCCAGGACGAGGTGGATGCCCACCGCCCGGCTCTTCTGCGCGAGACGAATGATGTGGCTTTCCACCTCCTTGGCCGCGGTCATCATCAGGTCGGCCATCTCGTCGGCCACCAGCACGATGAAGGGCATGCGGAGAGGGATCCGTGCCCGCTCCTCCTCGGTGGGCTGGATTCGCTCCATCAGCTCCTCTTCGCCCAACTGATTGTAGATGGTCAGATGCCGCACGCCGGCGCGGGCCAGTAGCTGGTAGCGTTCCTCCATTTTTTCCACGGCCCAGGCCAAGATGGCCTCGGCTTTGCGCATGTCGGTGACCACGGGGTGCATCAGGTGGGGGATGTTCTTGTAGGGGCTGAGCTCGACCATCTTCGGGTCGACCAAGAGCATGCGAACCTCATCAGGGCCGCGGCACATCAGGATCGACGCGATGATCGAGTTCAGACAGACGCTTTTCCCCGTGCCCGTCCGACCCGCGATCAACAAGTGCGGCAGGCTCGCCAGGTCGATCACGATCGGGTTGCCGGAAACGTCCTTGCCCAGGTAGATGGGGACTCGCATCGCCTGGACGGTGGGGTCGGCCTCCTCCATCACCTCGCGGAGCCGGACCAACTGCCGCTGGGCGTTGGGCACCTCCAGCCCGACGGTGTTCTTGCCGGGAATCGGCGCGACGACCCGCACGCTGGGCACCCGCAGCGCGATCGCCAGATCATCGGCCAGCCCGGTGATCCTGCTCAGCCGAAGCCCCGCTTCCAGCTCGACCTCGAACTGGGCCACCACCGGCCCGGTCTGGATCTCCACCACGCGGACGTGGAAGCCGAAGCTGGCAAACGTCTTTTCCAGGACCTTCGCCTTGCGGCGGACGTCTTTCTCGTGTTCGTCGAAGCAGAAGGGCTCGCTTTCCAGCAGCAGGTCGGGCGAGGGCAGCTCGTAATCCACGGCGGCATCGCTGCTGCTGGCCGCCTCGATCTGCTCCATCACTTCGTCGCGTTGGCTCTTCTTCGGCTTGAGGATCCGCAAGGGCAGGGTGGCTGCGGGCGGCTCGGCCCCGTCCGACTCGATTGCCTCTTCTTTCACGTCGCGCTCGTCCGAGCGATCGTCGGAGCCTCGCTGCTTTTTATCTTGCTCCTTCTGGTCTGCGTGTCGATCAGCGGCTTGCACGGCAGGCGATTCTTGCTCGTCCCCCTTGGCTCGCTTGCGCTTTCTCCTCGGTTTGCCGGCCTCGGGCCCAGCCAGCTTGTCGGCGTAGGCGGTGCCCACGCGGAGCAAGCCGCGTCCGACGGCCATGATCGGCAGCGCGACCGTCCGGGTGAGAACGCGGACGAGCACGTAGTCGGTACACAAGAACAGGCCGCTTAGGATCAGGCTAGCGACGAGGATATAGGCCCCGACGCTGGCGAAGTTGGCTTCCAGCAGGCCGCGGCCGGCGGCTCCCAGATATCCGCCGGAGCCGATCACCGGGCCGGGGGAGAAAGGGGACAGGGCCAACGCCGCCAACGTCGAGAACCCGGCCAACGACAGCAGCCATCCGACAGAGCGCAGCAGCGGCTGGCCGATCGGGCGTCGAGACAAGAGCACGGATACGACCACCGCCACCGACACCAGCAAGTAGTAGGCTCCCAGGCCGAAGGCGTTCAACAGCCAGACGCTCGCCAGCGCGCCGTACCGGCCGCAGAGGTTGGCCGTTTCCGCGCGTTGCGGGTAGACCAGCGTGTTCGGCAGATCGGCCTTGTCGTAGCTCAGCAGGCTGGCTGCCAGGAAGACCGTGAGCGCGAGCAGGCCCAGGGCGAGCAGGTCGAGTTTGAGATCGCGTTTTTCGAGCATCGGCGCGTCTTCTACGGCACCACCACATACCACCGCCCGAGCCACGCGGCGGTCCGGCCTCGGGCGCGTCCATGCCCAGCAGCGCTCCAGTAGCTCGGTATGAGGATCGGCAACCCGGGCGGCGATCGGCCAGTGCTGAGCCGGAAGCCCCACCCGTTTGCCAGGGGGGTATGAAATGGACGACCGGTGTGGGCCGTGCAACCCGCAGGACCAGGGCTCCGCGCCGGTGATTGCCCCCGGCAGCGTTCTGAAAGCCCTCGCAGCATCCGAGAAACCGGCCGATCCCTGTCCGTCGGAAAAAGTCGGACCAGCGCCGAAAGACGCGCAGTCGGCAAGACCGGGAGAACCGTGCGCACGGGGCCGCGGCGCACAAGCCCGTACCAACGTACGGCCCGTTGGGGCAGGCCAAGGTGTGACTTCCGGCAGAACCCGGGCCGGCGGTCTTCTCGCGCCCGGGGAGGGAAAAAGGGGACGGGGCTCCTTTTTTCTCCTGCTCGAAAAGAGCCCCGTCCCCCTTTTTCTTTTCCCGTGCCCTGACAGGCCACGCAACGCGGCTCCGTTGACACAACGGCCGCAGGCCGCGTATCATCCGACCGGCGAAGTACGACGATACGCATAGTCGTATCGCCGCTTCGAGGTGGAGAACCTGGGACCGTGTCGGCTCAACATCAGTCAACTCCTTTTCTCGCACGCCCCGGCCCAGCCGAGGGCGACGCACGGTGCCTCGCCGACGCGAGATCTTGCCGACGCGCTCATCTTGTCGGCATTGCCGGGGCCGGCATGCGGTCGTTGGCGGAAGTCTTGCTGGGATGGGGATGGCGGCTCAGCGGGTCGGATCTTGTTGTGGAAGCGGTTGGCCACCTGACTGCCGCCGGAGTTGACGTCCGTCTCGGCCATGCGA
>Ga0307380_10007953_pt1 | contig 13669 bp, 18 predicted proteins | sample UN3MG_FD_202239 | JGI IMG/M metagenome (GOLD analysis project Ga0307380, IMG submission 202239) | Soil microbial communities from Risofladan, Vaasa, Finland - UN-3 | ecosystem: Environmental > Terrestrial > Soil > Coastal area > Acid sulfate soil | place: Finland: Risofladan, Vaasa | collected... | reverse complement strand
TTAGCATCTAACAAACAGGTGTTGCTATGAATTACGGATTAAGAAAAGGACTGGAAGATATCGCATGGGAGCTAAAGGGTATCAGGAATATCCTTGGCTCCATGTGGCACAGCCGTTACCAAGACGGTGAGACGGATGTCTTGAATCCCGAAGCTTTTGCTGATGAGTACATCTCGACAGAAGAATGTGGCCGCCGTCTAAGTGTTTCCGACCAAACACTGCGTAATTGGATGGCTATGGGACGGAAGAATCCAGAAAAAGGCTGGGTTGAAGGCATCCATTACGTCAATGCCTCGCCGGATCCCAACCGAAAAGCAATCATCAGGGTACCCTGGAACCATCTGATACGCTCCTTCGCCAAAAACCGTGATCTTGACGCGCAAGATTATAGGAAAAAATCATCGCCCATGTATGTGTCCACAGGTTTTGACAGGTTGGAATGATGGCACATCGATTTAAAAACGTAGAGATTGATCTTGTCACCATCGAGAATCACGAAAATCTTCTTCCAGAATCTTTGATTCGACAAGTAGCAGATTTCTTGCCACCAGGGGGTTCGTTCGATGATGGTTGCCTGCGGCGATACCTGGAAAACCTACTGAACTACGAAGAAGAAGACGTTAATTCAGGCATGACCTTGGCCAATAGATTACGTATTGCTTTCAAGGACATGACCCCTGATACGATCTGTGGTAAATTCCCGCAAGCTGAATTGCCACTAAAACGACGCCTTCGCTGCGTAGCCGAATACCTGATCAGGTCTGGAGAATTTGATAAGGTAAGAGATGACAATGGCAGGCTCGTCAAAAAACGCGGCATACTAGGCAAGATGGTGGTCTTGTATCAACCAATGCCTAAGCTCTTAGATTCACTTACACGCCAGGGGCTTTTAACACCATGAACCGTAGAGAACAGCTAATTGCTTCTGTGATTGGTCCAGAGATGGACGCGACAAAAGCACGGATGCTCGATGCCACCATCAAGTTAATCCTTGGTGATATGGGGGAGCAATACTGCCAAATGTGGGAACACGAGGGGCCTGGCGTCATGGTGTTTCAGCCTGACAACAGTGAACGCTCCATGTTTTTCTTGACACTTAAGGAGATGCACTCTGCACAAGAAGAGTGCGAACGATCAAATGACGGTGACATGGCGGAGACGTTCCGACGTATTCTTGGCGCAGCACAAAAGATTGATCCCTTGGAAAAAGCAGGGTACATCATTAATGATGGCCAGGGAATGCGCTATCTAGAGATTGATTACAACACCGTATCTGAAAAGTAGTGGGCCTACAAGATATTCATAAACGCTCTGAAGACCTTGAGTTAATCACCAATTACGACCTGGTATCTTCAGCGCATGCTCTTTTGGATGGCATTGACTTAGACGTTGCCAGTTCCAAGACAGCAAACCAGTTTGTTGAAGCAAAGAATTATTTCACACCCTCGGATGATGGGTTGAATTGTCAACAGTGGTTTGGGAGTGCTTACTTGTTCCCCCCCAGGGGTGCTTACTTTTGGGACAAAAAGAACGACAAGTGGAAGATGACACGCGCTTCGTCACCAACCTTGACATCTTCGCATGCCGTCTGGTTTCGCAAGATGTATCGTGCGTGGCTATCAAGGGAAATCAAGCAGGGTCTCTACTTTACCAACTGCCCGGACATGATCCGGTACGAGCAAAAAATCTTTGATTTCCCTATTTGCATCTTAAAAACCCCGCCATTGTTAAGAAAAAATACAAGTGAGGGCATTGGTCAGCACAAGACCTGCACCTCATTCCTGGTTTACTTGCCACCAATGGATGACCCGACCACAGCCACCGAACGTTTTGTAGATATTTACGGGGAAAAGGGTCGGATTCTCTGCTAAGTTTTGTAGACTGAAAGACGTTTCAACGCAGCCATGAGCATACTGGCCGACTGGGAAATCAAGTATCTGGCTCAAAACAAGGAGATGATTGCTCCGTTTAAAGACCATCTTGTTAGCCAACGAGGTGAACAACGGATTTTAAGTTATGGGCTCAGTTCTTATGGCTATGACATTCGCCTATCACCTAAACAGTGTTTAATTTTTGGGCGCATCCAAGCTGGTGAATGTGACCCAAAAGAATTTAATCCTGAAATTCTTTGTGAAGCAGAGTTACTAGAAGATGAGAAAGGCCAGTATTTTATGTTGCCTCCTTATGGCTATTGCTTAGGTGTTGCCCAAGAACGTCTCAAGCTTCCACGGGACGTAACCGTTGTCGCAGTAGGTAAATCTACATATGCACGATCAGGGATCTTGGTTAACATCACCCCTGCAGAATCTGGGTGGGAAGGTTATCTAACTTTGGAAATCAGTAATTGCACTGGTTTGTTTAATCGGATCTACGCTGATGAGGGTATTACACAACTGTTGTTCTATCGCGGCAACCCCTGTGAAGTTACTTACCAAGACCGTAAAGGTAAGTATCAAGACCAACCAAACAACATTGTGTTTTCTCAAGTATGACTTGAGTTAAACAAACGCTTTACCAAATTGGGCGCCTGGTTTATCAGCATAGTTGGTACTACCAGCCCGCCCGATTGTGTCTCCCATGCTGGGTAAAGCACTGCCAGCGATAGTCATTTCAGTCCTTGGCGTTCTACCGTTAACAGTCGGCTCGGCAATCAAAGAACGTTTTTTGTATTCACCTGCACTCTTGGCAGCACGCATAAATTTTCCAATGCGGTTTTGATTGTCATTAATTGCTTCAACTGCGCCACGTTCTTCTGGATCTACGCGCCGCATATCTGTATCGTACGCCTGTTCAGGATGCAGGTCCGAACTTTCAGCCGCAGACGTACCCGAGTCTTGACGCGGATCGTAAAGAGCATCAAAGAATTTTGCCATAGTATTATTGTAAAAGGAATAAATCAAGCTAGAGAAAAATCATGCACGGCAATAGTGCTGCTGGTTTCTTAGATAGTTTCGTTCAAGACGAAATTAAATGCCGCTGTCTCGATGAAGAAGACTTTGGGCAGCCCATCGATAATGAAGAAAATGATGTACCCTTGTATGACATGTACAACAGGGGTCTAGCGGCATGCGAACAGGGAATGGAAAGGACCAATCTGGGGTTGGAGGGGAATCCTGCATTGGCAGGTCAGAGGCCGGGCATGACGGGCTACATTCCCTCAATGGAGGAAGCACTTGCAACGAACCCGGGCTCCTCTCCGCGACCCAAGATGTTGATGCTGGATCTGAACGGTCCCAGCGAGGAGATGCTGGAGCAGTCGAAAAAACGTCGTGGTTTGAGCCGGTAGAAGACAACGGTTGTAAAGACGGAGTTTGCCCAGTTCCATGGGCAACAAAACCTTACCGTCCCGAACTAAAACTTGATTTTGTCAATCATCCGCCTCATTATCTTGACGGCGGAATCGAATGTATTGAAGCGATTGAGGCACAGCTAACTTCTGAAGAATATCGCGGATATCTAAAGGGAAATATCGCCAAGTATGTGTGGCGTGAGCGCCATAAAGGCGGGACAGAATCACTGAAGAAAGCACGTTGGTACCTGGACCGTTTGCTAGAGCTTGACGAAATCTAGAAGGGAAGGGCCTCTTCTTCGTCGTCGTCTTCATCTTCGTCACCAATGCAGCTGGCAACTAGTTCTGCCAGTTCCAAGTCGGTGGGAATATCAAAATCAATCTCGATATTCTCATCGGCCATCAAAGATTTGACGGCGTACCATTCCATTAAACGTTGGTGGTACAGGTTAAGGAGTGCGGAATAGAGTTGGTCCCAGGTCATCTCCTGGGCTTGCAACTCAGCTTTACGCATGGAAAACTGCAGCTCCAGAGGAAGCTCAAACTCCCGGGGTTCAACCGAACGTTCCATTCCGCTCTGCATGTCTTCAATGCAACTATTCTAATCCTAGCTGTTGAAGATACCGGTCAAGCTCTCTTGGGTGTAATCGTCCCACAAAGTATCGTCAATTTGAAACTCGTTGGCAAATTCTGACAATACATAAGGGCTGACACGTTCTTCTAGGTGACGAATAGCTTTAACCTGATGAGCTGCCGCCGCATAGTTGCGAAAAGCTCGCAATAAAATCTCGGTTGTGCCCCAGGGGTTTGCTTCTGTTTCTTGAAGAAACAATGCAGCTTCTTCCTTGCGCCTTTCCAAAAGACTACCAATAACCCGATGCTCTTCGTCAAAAACCCAACGACCGATTTCTTCGGTTGCCGTGCAGAAATCTTCGTTCTCAATAGCATCCACAAGATGGCTGTAAAGGAATGATTCCCATCCAACGGAATGGATAAAAGAAATTAAAGCCTGGCGCATGGAATCATCTAGGCCCAGGTTTAATTTTTCTAGTTGAGTGTCAATAATATTGGTTTCGTGAAACAAATATTCCAATGCCTTTTCTTTACTGCAGCACTGCCCCTGTTTTACGGGGGCACCGTCAGGGTAAAACTGAGTACCAAAACCGATGGTGTACGGTTCTGCTCCCGTAGTTGGATCTGGGTACGCGCTTTCGTTATAACCTTCGTATTTACGAATTAGGTTAATAGCATGCGAAAAGTCCGACATGGGGATAACACTTGTTATCCCCAATCATACACAATTTAGCGTCCTTGTCCGCGCATTTTTTTGCGACCGTGATTAGGCAATGAGTTTTGACCTTGTCCTTGCCGTGTTTTTTTCGGTTTGGATTCAATCTTGGTGCTGGAAGTTGTTTTTGCTTTTGCCATGAGGTTACCAGTTGTAATTACAGGCCCAATACCCGGGAGTCAGTTTGTCCTTCTTCTCGGAGCAGTTGTGCCTGGCCTTGAAGTTAGCACGTCTTCCCTCATCCTTGTGCGATAGGTAGTCGTCGTAGCCGCGCAGTCCAAACCGTACGATAGCCTCCTTGCCGTCCTGGCACCCTTTGACAACGTACTTATGCTTGTCCCCCTTGGGAGCCCGCTGAGGCTTGTTGCACTCCATCTTATCCTTTTGGAAGCGCTTGGCTGCGGCTGCTGCTTTTTTACGTTTGTCTGCCATCAGAGTCCTTTAAACATCGAGGTAAATTCACCAAGAATCTTTTCGCCTGTCTTGGATTTGTAGTTGGTATCTTCATCCTCTTCTGATCCTAAGCTGAAAAAGCTTGAGGAAGAAGGCTCTGTTTTCTCATCTGTTGTAGTTGTATCCTCGTCAAGGAAGCTTTCAATAGTTCCAAGGGAAGCAAAGGGGTCACTTAGGTCTAAACCAAAACTTGTTAACGCAGTATCTTTGCCTGCTTTAGTCAACAATGTTTGCTCAGATCGATCTACATCTGGAAAGAAATTAGTGTAAAACTCATCTTCAGTTCCTTGATAACCTGCAGATTGAAACACGTTAAACAACTCAGTCGTGGGTTTTGACATCTCATCTTTAAAATCTTCTGGGCGCTCAATGTATGTAAGCCCAAGTACCTGCTGCGTAGGACGTTTGCGTTTTTCATTTAAATATTTAATCTTTTCTCGTACATCTTGTGCAGATCCCGTCCTTAATGTTTCTTTGATATATTCTTTTAACTCGTCCACAGTTCCTTTGAAATCAGTCAAACCATAACGTTGTAACACTTCGTTCCAGCTAGTCTTGTCTTCTGGGTCCAAGCCACGCAGCATCTCGTCTGCAAACTCTTCGGGTGTAACAAACTGACCAAAAATAGATTCTTGTCTTAACGCTTCTTCTTTAAGCGCTGGAAGAATGTTGGTAAAGATTTCATTTTGAACTTTGCTGGCATTAAGAATGTCATCTGCACCGTCATAACCTTTACCCTGTCCTTTAACTTGGAAGTGCATGCGTGCAAATGCTTCTTTATCATTTACATCTACGCCAAATCGATAAGCCTGCTGAGCCCAGTACCCATCACCTTTCTTGGCGGCTTCCCAGTCAGATCCAACTGTAGAGGCTTGTTCCGCATAGGCGCTTTCTCGCGCTTTGTCACCGGTTGGATTGAAATAAAAACTAGAATCAAAATAACGATCATTACTTGCTCTAAGTTGATCTAAGTAGGCTTGTGCCCTCAGGTTTGCAACTTGACTTGTTGCGTTAAGCATGTCTTGAGTCTGAAATGGGTTTTGCTCTTCCTGACGAACATCAAGATACTCAACAAATTCATCCATAGACTTAGATGTATTAAAACGTGGAATTAAATAGTCATCAATAAATTGCCGTGCAAATTCAGAATCAATTTTAACGCGATCTGTTGCTTCTGCTGTTGTGTAACCAAGCTCCAGGTCTTGATTGTATTTTGTTTTTAACGCATTATCAAACCATTGTTGCCAATTGTATGTCGCATTGTTTCTAACACCTGTAATATTTTGAAGGCTTTTTTCCAGAGATTCTTCAGCCTTTCCTGCGGACGTAAAGGAAAGCATTCCACCCACACCTGTGTCGCCCAAAATTGAATTGGTTAATGTTTTATTTATATCCATGACTTCACTGAAGCCGCTAAAGCCACCCAGCAGGCCTAGCATTTCTTCTTGCGCTTTGGCCTTCTTCATTTCCTTAATGGTATCTTGAAGAACGTTTTGAGTTAACGCGCCAAACCGCTTGGCATCAACCACTGCTTTTTCTCCAACAGCCTGGTTAAGAGCATCTTCTAATTCGGTAACTCCATAGCCAGCATTGATGTTGTAATCCAAGCTGACTTGTTTATCTTCTGGACGTTCTGATAAACGGAATAAAACAGCAAATTCATCCGGTTTTGATGGATCCAAAAATTTTTCTTTGGCTTGTTGAGACCAGTACGGATCCCCCTTCCGAGCTTTTTCCCACTCTGCTGCAATTTCTGGAATATTCAAGAGACGTTGTGTTTGCGTTGCTGTGTTAATGCCCAGCTGCAGATCTCTTACGTCTTGTAAGTCTTTATCTGTTGGTTTTTTTTCAAGATATTTGTTGGCTTGTTCAGTGGTTTCAGCAGCGTTTCCTCTTAGTCCTGCAGGTTTTCCTTGAGTTGTGTAATGCCAATAGTAAAAATTTGCTTTCCCATAGCGTTCCGTAATGTCAATGTCATCATTTGCAACAGCAGCTGAATACTGTTGTGCGGCTACCGGATTAATTCCTTCGTAATAACTTGGTTGAAAATCACCGTAAAGGGGCTTGCTGCCTAAAGCAGGGTCCCAAGACTCAAGCTTTTCAGAACGATAGAAATCTTTAAAAGAATCGACTAGTGCGTTTTTAAACTCATTTGCTTTGTCTTGTGTGTATCCATTCTCTACCAATCCAAGATTTGTATTGAGAAACGAATTTCTAACAGAAACGTAGTCGCCACCCTTCGAGGTTTGCGCTTTTTGTATTAATGTATTGACCGCAGTATTCTCTGCTTCTCCTTTTGCTTTAGCTTTCTGATTAGACCTACCATCCGAATTTAAAGTAGAATTAGGAACTCCATTTGTAGAAAGACCACGCGTCCCTGTTCTTGTTTCATATGTTGGCGCTCTTCTTACACAAACACCAAGAAATCGCTTGGCACACCTGGTACCGTTTTGTACTTGATATTGATATTGTTCTGTTTCCTGACGATCTGATTTCAGCTCATCGTCACTAAAACCCGTGTAGGAATACACGGGCACCCATTTACCTGTTGTTGAGTCGTAGCGAAGAGATGCCATCAGGCAGCAATAAGTACTAAAGAACTTTAAAGGTACCAGTATCTACATTGTACCTTGATCTTGCAAACACACAACCTTTAAGTTGCGTACTTAATAACAGGGTCAAACATAGTATACAAAGAAACATCAACAGTTTTTTGGTCCATCCAAGTTTTGATGCGCTTAAATTTTAATTCACAATAAAACTCTTGTTTTTTGTACCAATGTTCCATTTCAGCGCTGGCTTTGGAAGTGTTGCAACGCCGACAAGAAGGAAGTAAGTTGTCTCGATTACTGGAGCCGGATTTGAACCTAGGAATTATATGGTCGAGGCTTGTTGCTTCGTCTCCACAGTAACCGCATCTACAATCCCAGGAGTCGTAAATAGCTTGTCTAAATCGTTTCTTTGCAAGTTTGGGAGTCAGTTCAAGGAGCAGTGCGAGAGGTTCGTGTTCGCAGCTGAACATGCTCAATTTGCAGTTATCTTATTTTAATTTCACCTCATACATTTTCAACTTAAATATAAAGATAAAAAAACTGTGAACACCCCTTGACAGCCGTCGGTGCCCTGATAAGGTAGATGCGCACACGACTTCCTTCCAAGTCATGACCAAACAACGTGAGTGGGTATCCGTCCAACAGGCGGAAACACTGCTGGGTATTGACCGCGCAACTCTCTTCAAGTACCGCGATGATGGCACCCTGAAGCTTGGCCCCCATTTCGCTGCCTTCCCTGGCACCTACTCACGGGATAGCTATCGCTGGAACGTAGCTGCCGTCCGGAAGCACCTTAGCAAGCAACAAAAACTTGCCGCTGCTGTCTGAGCTAGAGCACTGCAACTCAACGGTCCTGCTTTGTGTAGGGCCGTTTTTTATGGCGTAAATGCGTTGCCCCTTTTGTCAAACATTGTAAAGTTTTGCACTTCAATGTAAGCAGTCGGTACGTTAAACAATTTTTGCAAAATCGGGGAGAGTGCCGGGGACTGGCAGTTGTAAGGCGGAACATCCATTGTGGACAATGCTCGCCTGGTAACACTGAAGGCCTGTGCTTCTTTCTGTTCGCTTTCGGTGTTGTCAACCAGTTTTTGTTCCCAGGTAACCATGCTTCCCATCTCCAGTGGGAAATCAGAAGGTTCTGGGGGAAACACCCCATCTTTGAACTTAAGTGCATAGATGTGTTTGCAGTAACGCATCTCATCTAGCAAAGGTGTCCAGTTGTCAGTCAAAGCTGTGATCTGATCTTGTTTTGAAGAGTAGTCATTGTATGTAGGCATCCCTTCTGGCGTCGATCCCTGCACACTAATTACGTTTTCACTTCTTAGATAAGTTGCACCAAATTCTCTATAGATGCCAGGGTTGTCCCTATTTGAATTTATAAGCGTTACGTTATTAATAGACGTTGAAATGGGTGGCGAAAAACCCTGTGGAGCATACACGGTTGTGGTTTTGTTTACGTCAGCAGTTGTCATTGCAGCGTTGGATGCAATCTCGGTTGCTTCAAAAATTTTGGTAACGCCTGGGTTAAGTATGGATCCTGCACCAGCATTACCCAATACTTCATAGTTGAAGCTAACGCCAGGATTGACTGCAAGTACTTGGAAAACACCATCAGCCACGCCACCTGTCGTTCCCTCTACATAGACAAAGCTATTCAACGGGGGCGGCACCCTGGTACTGACCGTGATGGATGAAGCGCTAGCCGTAATAGCATCAAATAAAACTGGTGTAGAAAGCACTGCCTGTGTAGTGGCTTCAAAACGACCCGGCTTAACAGAAGCAACGTTTGTGCGTGGATAAAACTTTTTGGTTCCAGTAGCAGAGGACACGTCCAGCATGAAGCTGTATTCTCTGTGGGTAAAGTCTTGACAAGAGCATGCAAAACGGGCTCCCGTAATTAAAAATCTGTCAACAGTAAAGGGAACCGGTGAAGGGGTAATGTACTGTTTGTCAGGACTGATATAAACAGAACCAGCTTTTTTAATAGTCAAGATCCCGGAAAAAGGATCAGTGCTAACCAAAACAGCTTGGACGTACCCATAGCGTTTTTGAGTAGTTGGATCAATGGTATTTGCTGTGATAATAGGACCGTTTTCTTCAATGATACGGTCTTCAAGTATTTCACTGTCTAGCGGCTTGAGTCCTGTAGTTTGCCCTGGAACAGCAATATAAAAAGGAGGTGGTAACGGGTTGGCAGCACTCCAACTTCCCGCAAGTTTTACATACCAGTTTTGAGAATCAGACGTTATGTATTGAATAGATAAGGTGTCACTAGACACCGGATCACTTAATTTATCAGTCCTTGTAGAGCCCGCATATCTCCATATGGACCAGTGCATGCCAAGCTCTCGGTTGGTCGTTGGGAAGCCAACAAACACCCCTGAGACAACCGGGTTGGGATTGGTTTCTGAGCTAGGCGTGCCCTCTGGCACAGGCAACTGGTAACTAAAACGATACGAATAATCGTTATCGTATGTATTAGCTGTTGCTAGCTCATACCCCCTTCGCCATCTAGCCCAAGCCGATTCCCTATTAACAGTTGAGATTGATCCAGGGACAGATCCCTTTGAGAACTCTGTTGTAATTGGAATTACAATATTTGGTTGAAACTTTTCAGTTTTACCAAACGATCCAAAAGAGCTCCCACTCTTTGGCGACATCGTTAGAAGAAGCCGCCTTGGGCAGTCACGTGTGCACCAGGGATATAGCCAGATACGTTAGGACCATCAGGGAACACACCCACGTAAACACGGTCGCCACGCTCTAAGTAAATGCCCTTGTTACGAAGTGGTGCGGTTTCTCCTAATCCGGTAGTGTTGCCTGCGCTGACACTTGGAACAGCCACTTGAGGCAATACATCCGAGCAATCAACAATCTTGGTGTTAGCTGGGACTGTTTTGGCAAACAGGACTTTGTAGTCACCCGATGCGGGAATAGGAACGGTTGTTCCACGTGTGTGGTAAAACACAAAGGTTGCAGCGGGTAAGTTACCGTAAGCAACGCCTTGGTAAAGGAAGCCCGAAGCTGTGCCACCAGAATAATTTAGGTCACTGTTGATGCCGGTAAGAGTGGCAGCACCTGTGTAGGTGTAATAGCCGTAACCACTGAAGGGAGCCCCGCCACCAGTCAGTACTCCAGTAGTGGAGATAAGAACAATCTGCCCACTGACAAGAGCGATTGGTGTGCCAGACGTTGCGGTGCTGACGGTGTAGTCAGGACCACGATAGAAATCGTTACGTGTGATAGTAATGGAGTCGATTACACCACCACTGTTATTATCTTCACTTAGTTCTGCGTCCATGTCCACCAGGATCGAAGGAGCCTGGCCGCCTTGCACAAATAGTGTATTGGTAGCAGCGCTTCCAACAGTCTGTGTGGTGACACGAACCGAATCAAATAGTGGACGGTCAACCAATAGTGGTTGTTTATTAGTGGAGGTTGAGGACACTGCTACTACACTGCTTTTTTGTTAATTATAGCGTTACCTGCCAAAGCCGGACGCGGCATCCGTAAACCCTTTGGGTAGCTGGATGCCAGACATCAATGCTGCTTCGGGATTATTTTGTAAAGCAAGGTACTGTTGAAAGTATTCACCTGCGTCACTACCTGGTTTAAATTTAAACTTTTTATTCGTCATATACGTCATCTTATCCTGAGGCAAAAGACTGCTATCGCTTAGGCCAGCCGAATACACTTCCCCTGGAAGATACGCAGTATCTAGATAATCACTAAATCTTGCCATAACTAAAAGCCCAGGGGGTTGATGATGGACGGGATCAACGATTTGATCATTGCATTTTTAACACTGCCTAGTAAAGACGATGCTTGTTGATTGACAACATCAAGTCCAGGCTTAGACGCCAGGCCAAGTGCTGAACCAAGGATTTCTTCTACAGATCGACGATCTCCTGTTTCCGCACCTGGTACAGGCGGCGGTGGCGTAGGACCTGTTACAGGGGCTCCAGCTTGACTAAATAGGCTGGCACCTTTGTTATACAGATCTCCTTGCAAGCCATTGAAGTAGAAATTACTCTGCCCTGGCACAGGCATATAATCTCCTGGTTTTTTGTTTCCATAAGCGGAAACACCACGGAAAGATTGTGCACCCTTTGATTTGTTAAACTGTTGTCCAACTAAATCCGGGTTGTTCACAATATTCCGGAGGCGATTAAACTCAGCTTCGCCACCCAGGACCTTTGCACCAAAAGTAGGGTCGGACAGCTGTGACATGCTGTAGTTATCCACAGCCACATACTGCCCTGGGGCCTTTGCAATGTTGCGGATGTCTTTGCCACCCCATTGGCCACTGAGACGCCTTGCAAGAGCGTTTGCAGCAACAGCGGCTACATCAGGACTGTTCTTACCGCCACGGAAACCTTCCAGTCCCGATAAGACGGTCAGGGCATTTACCTCTTCAGGTTTTAATCCAAAAAGATTTTGAACAGTTCTACGGGGTGCCATAAGACTTATTTCATCTTTTTGATCATTCACTTACCCAGTTTGACTCAGCTTTGAGACCAGGGGTAAAGACTGTTTGGGAAACCAGGAACAGACTTACGGCTGTAGCAAGACGCTTAACAAACTTAGGGCAGAGAATCATCGGTTTAATGCAACAACACTGGTCACCATGAATCAAAAAAAGATTCGTTATCCAGTAGGTGGACTTACGTGCAGGGCACGGCCAAGTGATCATAGTCTATCAAAGGTTACTTAATGCGCTGGTTGAAGGCCTGACGAAGGAGGCCCAGCTGAGTCTGATCGAGATCTGCAAATTTAGCGTTTGCTTCGACTGGACTTTTCAAGTATGCCGTAATATCAACTGGCGACTTTTCACTAAAAGCACCAGGGGCAACCACAGATGCTGCTGTAGCCGGATCAAAGCCTGTAATAGCAACTTGCGGTGCACTGGCTCCATAGGTCTGCTCAATGCCTGGCATGGCGCTTGCTGCTGGCATCGCAAAGGAACTAGCGGGCATCTTACCAACAATCCCTGTGATTGGACTTAAGTTTTGAAATGCAGTGGCCACATCAGAATAACCGGTCTGCCCAGGCTTCATCTTAGCTGCCAACTGTGGGTTGGTTTGCGCCCAGATTTGCATCCCAATCTTTTCCCTTTCATCACCAGTAGCAGCGTTGTACTGCTTGGACAACTCCGCAACTTGGTACTTTTTGAACAGAGGATCTTGCTCAGTCAGTTGTCGAGCACGTTCTTTTTCTGCTGCGTAGGCACGATCAGCGGGAGAACCGGTAACAGCATCTTGAATAAATCTACTCTGAACACCAGGGGCATTCAATGCATACATAGTGGCACTACCCGTCTTAGGCGACTGCCAACCATAGTCTTTGCCTGCCCAGACCACAGGCTTACCGTTTAGTGTTGCTTGGGTTCCATAAGCACGACCACCTGCGTCTGGCGGTAATGTACCTCCAGTAGAAGGAGTGTTATATCCGCCTTTCTGTCCATAGGTCTGTGCTGCCGCAAACGGAACAGTAATCACACCACCAGCCATATTAATTAAACCATCTTTCTCCAACTCTCGTGCAGTTCGTCCTGCCCAGTTTTCAAGGTTGTCTGGAACAATGTCACTAACTGTGCGATCAATGGCTGGCCCAACTTGATTTAATGTGTTTTGAATCTTGTTGGTAAAAGATTGATCATTTACAGCGCCTAAAGTTCCCAGTGCCGTTGTAGGAACTTGAAGGGATCGCATATTAATCATGGTTTTACCAAGGTCTTTCATGCTCCCTCCCCCTGTCACTACTGCTTTTGGAGAAACTCCTGCTCTTATAGCTCCTGCCATTATATCTTTGTCGAGAAATCTTAAAGCTTGATTTCCAAGATTACGAAGCAAGCCACCAGCTGAACCCATCGGAATACCCATTACCGCCAAACCTCATGAAGATAAATACGTGAACCCACTGCCGTGTCAGCGGGACCAGGAAGTGCCTGGATAAACTCGGCGCCAGAGCGCTCATAACGGTAACGAGCTTGGTACGGATCCTTGTAGTTAGGTACGTAAAGGATACCGGCAAGACGGTTGGTTTCGTAAAGATAAATCTCGTCCCAAACCTTGAGCGCCTCCCTGG
>Ga0307380_10007950_pt1 | contig 13671 bp, 9 predicted proteins | sample UN3MG_FD_202239 | JGI IMG/M metagenome (GOLD analysis project Ga0307380, IMG submission 202239) | Soil microbial communities from Risofladan, Vaasa, Finland - UN-3 | ecosystem: Environmental > Terrestrial > Soil > Coastal area > Acid sulfate soil | place: Finland: Risofladan, Vaasa | collected... | reverse complement strand
CCTTCTGCGCGGGCCTCTTGAGGTCGGCGTCCCTCGTCATCCCGTAGGCTTCGCAGATGGCAATCGTCGCGATGCCCTGCTCGTAGAATACGCCCTGCTTGAACTTCCCAACGGCGTCCTGCCGTGCCACCATCCATTCCAGCGCCTTGCGGACGTTTGTGGCGTACCTGCTCTTGCCCTCGTGCGTATGCCCGGCCCCCAGGAAGGCGAGCGTGGCCAGACCGGTGATCCCCACGGAGTAACTGCTGCCACGAGATCCGCGGCCCCGTTCTGCCGGTCGGGTCCAGTATGTCCAGGAGCCGTCCTGCTCCTGGACGCTGGCCAACCATTCGAGGCCGAGGTCAACCGCGGCCTCGGACTCCGCCGTGGCGCCCATCTGCCGTGCCCAGTTGGGATCGCCGCGCCCACCATACACCCCGCCGGCCGGTGCACCGGCGGGCCCCGGAGGCGCCGGCGGCGGATCGATCTGCACAAGCCCACCCGGGTCGAACGTCCGCGTGGAGGCAACCTGGGTGCTGGGCGACTCGGACGGCCGGGTCGTCGAGGCGGTTTGCGTTCCCTCCGCATCCGGGCTGGGCTGGGTCCCCGGCCCGGGCTGAGAGGTGGCGACGGAGGACTGGGTGCCCTCTCCGCCCTTGTTCGACCCCGGACCAGATTCGTTCCCGTCTTGGCCTTCTCGGCCGCGGTTCCTTCGGCCGCCATACGGATCATCGATGTTTCCGCCGGCACTTGGCCCCGTGCCCGCCAAGCCGGCCCCTCCCACCCCCGAGCCCCCGGACGCCATGAGCGCCCACAGCAGCGTGGCGCTGACCAGCAGCATCGCCAGCGCCGAGCCGGCAATCACCATCCAGTTGGACCGGAGCCGTTCATCAGCAACGCCGGGAACGGCGTGGGGCCGCCCGCATCCAGGACAGGACACGCGCGACCTGGCGCGCGTTGAGTCGATCCTGATCGTCCGGCCGCACACGCAACGAAGCTCAAAGATCATCACCTTCTCCGACGATCCGTCCTTGCCGCCGCTTCCCTGGTCCGTTCTCCATCCGCACCTCGAAGGGCTGGCCGGCCGCCGTCGGCGTCAGTCGCTTCTGAGATGCGGCCTGATCTCATCCATCATCTGGCTCAATGCGGGCGCGAAGCTGAACTGCCCACCGGAGACCTCCATCCCCTCGGGGCCGAACGTCAGCAGACCGATCACCTCGCGAGACGCGTTCAGCAACGGCCCGCCGCTGTTGCCTCCCGCCGCAGTCACGTTGGCATGGATAACCACGACCCCATCGACGTTGCGAACCGCGCTTACGTCGCCTCGCGTCAGCGTCGGTTCGTAGGCCGATCCCGCAATCTGGTCGGTATAGCGTATTCGATTGTCCCGCATCCCCCCTCGCACTGCTCGCTCCTTGAGCTTTTCGCCTTCGGCGGAGGTCAGAAGCTGCGTAACAACACCAGGATAGCCCACCAACTCGACGGAGTCACCGCGGCGCGCCGGCCTATCGGCTATGCGGACCGGGCTGGCGAACCGACAACTGATCTTGAGCACGGCCATGTCATACTTTGCGCTCTCGTAGACAGTCGTGCACCGATAGTGGAGGTCCTCCGTCCTGCCGAAACAGGCCAGGGCAACGACGTCCTGAAAGGTCAGCACGCCCTCGGCCAAGGTCGCTCTGGCGACTTCCGGCTTCTCGACAAGCGCTTTGGACACGTGTCGAGCCGTCAGCAGCAGACCGTCGCCTGAAACCGCGAAGCAGGTGCCGACGGGGACCGGCTCCTCGACGTCGATGGTTCGGCCGTTCTTCAGGACCAGCTTGTAGTGTCGAACGGACATCAGCAGGCCGATGTTGTCTGAATACCAGTCGCCCTGTCCCGCCTGCCCCGGGGCCGCCACACCGGAGGCGCCCTCGCCCGGTCGGCTCGCCGTGCTGTCGGTGGCTGACACCGCCCATAGCAGTGCCCCGAACACCATCAAAACGGCAGCCGCGGAAACCGCGACCACCGGCCAAGCCGCCCTGCCGGCCCACGAGCCGCGGACCCGCCCCGGCAGCACCGGCCCCGCTGCCGGATGGCACTGAAGCTCACGAATATCCGAAGGCGAGTGAATCAGGCCGCAGCCTGGACAGGTGACCATGCCCCCCGCGTGGTCCGGCCCAACCTGAATCGGCTGGCCGCATGAACACCGCACCTGCCCTGTCATCCGCCCGTCTCCTGCGTCGTGTCCGGGCCGCCGGCGCCCCCCGCCCCACGCGCGCGGGACCGGCAGCGCCCGGCTCGCGCCTCTGCGCTATGGACTCCTCCGAAAAACCAGCGATCCGACTTCGATCTGTCTACCCTTGTCGTTATCGGTCAACAGCCCCCGCTTCGTCTCGGTCAGTGTCGCGCCCCGATACACCTGCAGCGCGTACGACGCCCTGCCCCGCCCCTGGTACCAGCGCACACCGTACCGGTACGTGCCTTCCGGCGCCTTGCCCGTCGGCCAGAACACCCTTTCCGGCCCGCCGCCGTCGCTCAGCGCATCGGTGCCGTATGCGCCGCGATCGTCGTAGTCGGCCCGGCCTCCTTCCCTGGTCGGCCCTTTCTTTGTGGAGCCCTGCTCCGACGTGTTGATCACATTGCCGCGGGGGTCTTCGACCCAGATGTCAACGTCCGGCCCACCGGTGTTCTTGGCGCCCTGCCGGTCGATGTCATATGTCCAGACCAGTGTGAAGCTCACGTCTCCCTTGGCGCCCAGGCTCGGGCCGGGCTTGGCGTTTCCAAAACCCCCGCCGCCCTCCCGGCCGCCGTCGCCGGACTGTGCGCTGTTTGGGGCGGCAGGCGGCTCGACCGGTTCAACCGGCGTGATGATTCCGATTGTCGCGATCTCGACAGGGGCGGTGGAAGGCTGCTGCGGCCGCGTTTGGGGAGACGTGGTGGTCGCGGGCGTCGGCGTGCTCGGTCCCTTGCCAGTCGTGCCGGAATCGGTGCCGGTGCCGAACTTGCCCGTGCCTGATCCATCCCCCGCCGCCAGGCCGGTGCCGGTGCCCTCCCCGCCGGCCCCGTGCCCTGTCTCGGCAAGCAGCGCCCACACGAGGACGCACAGAACCGCCACACAGGATAAGGCCGACGCCACCAGCGGGCTCAGCCAAACCCGCCTCCGAGCGCCGGACGGAACGGCTTCGCCGGCCGGCTCGCTTACGCCGGCGGACACTTTCGGCACCGAATGAACCCAGCCGCATCGGGGACAGGCTACGGTGGAGCCGGCCACCGAGGTGTCTATCACTAATGTCCTGCCGCATGTGCACTGAATGCGAAGACGCACGTTCCTACCCTCCCCGGCGGATTCCCGGCCGGGCCGCGCGGGCGAGCGCAGCGGCTGCACATGTCTGTAAGAGCGCTGGGGCCGACCCGCACGAGGCGCGAAGATCGCAACCTCTGCATTCTCTCTCGCCCATGTTCACCCCGCCGCGCCTGCCGGAGCCCTCGAACCCCATTGGCCTCATGGCTCCGCTATCGACCATTTTATCTTGTCGCGGGCCGAATGGCCACTAGAATCAAGAGCCGTGCAGCCTTCGGAAGACCGGATCCAAGCCGGTCGTAGCGGCGGGCGCTGCGGGGCTGAGAGCGGCGCGCTGTACCAAGCCCGGCTCTCCGTAGGCGCCCGCGGGGCGCAGGGCGAGCGGGGCAAGGCCTGTCGGGGGCGCGGCGGAAGATGACGATCCAGTTCCGGTGCAAGTGCGGCAGGATTCTGAGCGTCGGCGATGACCGCAGCGGCCTCGAGGTGCGCTGCCCTGCCTGCGGAAGGTCGATCCACGTTCCGGCCCCGGACGCACCTGTCTATGACGTGTTCATCAGCTACTGCTCCAAGGACCAGGACGTAGCCGACGCGGCGTGCGCCACGCTCGAAGGCCGCGGAATCCGCTGCTGGATCGCCCCGCGGGACATCCTCGCCGGCATGAACTACGGCGAGTCCATCATCGCCGGCATCGAGAGCAGCCGCGTGATGGTCCTGGTCTTCTCATCCCATGCCAACGATTCCGAGCAGGTCTGCCGCGAGGTCGAACGCGCCGCCAGCAGGGGCCTGAGGATCGTGCCCCTGAGGATCGAGGACATCCCCCTGTCCAAGGGCCTGGAGTACTTCCTGAGCACTTCCCATTGGCTGGATGCCGCGTCCGGGCCGCTCAGCAGCCACCTGATACGCCTGGGCGAACAGGTCAAGTCGCTGCTGGCCAAGACGGATCGGCCCGCGCCTGCCCCGGCCCCACCGCCACCGGCCGCCCCAAGGGAAGAAGTTCAGGCACGGACGTTGGCCCCCGCCAGACCGGTGGCCGTGCACGGTTTGGGACGGAACACCAAGTATATGCTGATCGGCGCAGTTGTCCTGGCTGCGGTGGCGATTGCCCTGATCCCGGTGTTCCTGCTAGCGGGCCGCGGGTCGCAGCGCCCCGGCTCGGCGCCCAACGCGGTGCCAGACCAGGACCGGCAAGAAGGCCCGTCTGACGCCGCGGTGGCCTGCTACCAGCGCGGGCTCGCACATTACAGCAGCGGCCGCTACGATCAGGCGAGCACGGAGCTCGAGGAGGCCCTCAGGCTCTACCCCCCCTACACCGAGGCGCAGCAACTGCTCGAGCTGGCCAAGAAGAAGAGGCTCGACGGTGTCTTCAGGCGGGCACTGGCGGCCATGTCCAACAACGACTACTCGGCCGCGATTGCGCACCTTACCACGGTTATCAGCGAGGACCCCAAACACGAGCTGGCCTACCTGAATCGTGGGCTGTGCTACTGCCGGATCGGCGATCACGATCGGGCAAGGCGCGACGCCAATGAGGCTCTCAGGATCAACCCCACCAGCACACGGGTCCCTGTGTTGATCAGGGAAATCGAGGGGAAGTCAGGACCTGCTCCAACTCCCCCGGCGCAAGCTGTGACGGAGGCCATCAGATCGGCCTCACGAGCAATGGCGGCAGGCGATTACGACGAGGCGATCCGACAATACTCAACCGCGATCAGGTTGGACCCGAACTACGCGAACGCCTATGCCAACCGGGGATTGGCCCATTATCGCAAGGAAGACTACGACAGCGCGATCGCGGATTTCACAAAGGCGATCGCACTGGCGCCCGAGTCCGGCAAGCTGCGCCACTACCGCGCCCAGGCTTACGCGCAGAAGAAGGATTACCAGGCTGCGATTGCTGATCTCGATGAGGCCCTTCGCAAGGACCCGGACTCGACCGAGCGCCGATTCCTGCGCGGGCAGGTGCTCTTCCGCGCCGGCAAGTATGACAGCGCGATCGAGGACTTCGCCCTGGTGATTCGCGCCGAGCCGCAGTCGTCGATGGGCTACAGGTGGCGGGGCATGTGCTACGCGGGGAAGGGCCAGCACGACAAGGCCGTCGCCGAGTTCACCCGAGCCCTCCAGGCAAACCCCCGAAGCGCACTGGCCTACTACAACCGAAGCCTCTCCCACGCCGCCCTCGGCGACAGCGCAGCGGCGAAGTCCGACATGGACCGCGCAACCAGCCTCAACCCGAAAGTCAAGGAGACGGCCGCCAGGCTATCCGGCCAGGAGTAGCGCTGCCAAGCCCGCCGTCCGGGCGCGGTCGTCTGTCCCGGGGATGGCCGCGGCTGCGGCGGTGAGTAGTTGCCGTGTTCCAGGCAGCATTCGTACATGGCCTGGAGGTTGGAGGCCGGACAGCACGGCGGCAGGTTGTTGCCCTCGCGCAGCAGGAAGCGCCCGCCTTCCATCACGCCGGATTGCAGTATGCTCTTTGTGCGCTGGTACACCTGCTCGGGCGTGCCGTTCAGCACCAAGGCCACCTCCTGTGGTTCCCGAAAACTCCATCCGGGCCAGAAAGCCGTGGCCGAATGGGCTTGGCCCTGAGTTCGGCGAGGATTCCTCCATGCGATTGGAGCCGGCAGGCGTGCCGGCAGACCAGAGCAAAGGTTTCGCCTGTACGCGATCGTGACCGCCGAGCAGTTCCGGACCGTCCGAGACAGGACCGTAGCCTGGGGGGAAGCTGACAAGGAGCGGGTCGCGGACTTCTTCCGGCGGATCGGCCGCCAGGGACGAAACCCGGAACCCCTGTTGTCTTGCGGTGCAGTACGCGAAAACGCCGTCTGCCGAGCAAAGCCCGTCAGTAGGCCTTGCCGAGTGAGCAGCAAAGGTTGAAGGCGCTGCCCAAGCCAAGCCCGCTTGGTTCCAAGGCAGGTTCGAGGCCTGGCGGCAAACGCACGCTTGCGGGGCGCCCCTGAATCTGATACTAAGTTGATACTGCAGGGACGCACAAATGGCACCAATAGCGCCACATGCAACCCTCCCGATCACCCCCTAGTGGAGCCATAGACCGTAACTTACGATGACCACGACAACTTATCGTAAAGGCTGAATCGCCCTCATAACCCGAAGGTCGCGGGTTCGAATCCCGCCCCCGCTAGTAGACGCAAGTATTGCTGAGATAGCGAGTTGCGATCACCCGCCTTGGCGGCGGAGCAGCCGCAAGCCAAGGTCCGAGCCGTACACAGTTATACGGTGTACGGCTCCGAGAGACGGGAGATCGCAACCGTGAAACGGACTCCACCCCCACCCCGACAGAAAAAACCCCTTCCTATCGTCGCCAGCGCCGCAGGGACGGCAACGACCTCGCCTTCGTCGAGATCGACGCCCGGGGGCACTACCTCGGGACGTACGACACGGCCGCAAGCCGCGAGAGATACCACCGGCTGGTCGCCGAGTGGGAAGCCGCCGGCGGGCTTCTGCCAGACGCACCCGAAGAGATCAGCGTGGTCGAGGTCGCGAACCACTTCTTGAAGTGGGCTCGCGGGTGCTGCTGCCAGGCCCCAGAGAAACAACCACAATCGTTGGGACAGCAACCGGGGAGGCCCGCCGTTGCACGCTGGCGCGAACCTCGCTACCATTGTGCCCCCGGCGGATCGTTCGCGAGGAGGCAAGGCTCGGATGAGATACCGGCTCGGAATCGACGTCGGCGGGACGTTCACCGACTTCTACCTTCTGGACGAATCCGGCAGTCGGGAGTGCATGCTGAAGGTCTCCTCCAGCCCGGAGGACCCGTCGCGGGCGATCATGGCAGGCGTGACGGCCCTGCTCAAACGGCACGGGATCCGGCCGGAGGACGTGTCGTACCTGTCCCACGGCACGACGGTGGCCACCAACACCATCTTGCAGCACTCCGGCGCGCGGGTCGGCATGGTGACCACCGCCGGCTTCCGCGACCTGCTGGAGATCGCCCGCCAGAAGCGGCCGAGCGTCTATGACCTGTTCGCCGACAAGCCCCTCGTGCTGGTCCGGCGCCGGCTCCGCCGGGAAGTAAACGAGCGGGTGTCGTACGACGGCACAGTGGTCAGGCGGCTGAATCAGAAGGCCGCGACAAAGGAACTCCGGTACCTGCTGGCGTCGGGCATTGACGCCCTGGCGGTGTGCTTTCTGCATTCCTACGCAAATCCCGCGCACGAGCGCCAGGTGAAGGACCTCGCGCGGCGGCTCGCCCCCAACGTATACCTTTCGGCGTCGCACGAGTTGACGTCTGAGTTCCGCGAATACGAGCGGTTCCTGACGGCCGTGCTGAACGCCTACGTAGGCGCCAGGCTCAATGAGTATCTCACGCACCTTCAGGCCGGCCTGCGGGACATCGGCTTGCGGATCGACCCTCACATCATCCAGTCGAATGGCGGGCTGATGTCGATCCGGGCGGCGGCCGACGCGCCCGTGCGGACGGTGTTGTCGGGTCCGTCCGCGGGTGTGGTGGGGGCGGCCCACGTGGCCCGGCTGGCGGGGATTCCCGACGTCATCACGCTGGACATGGGCGGCACCAGCACGGACGTTTCGTTGCTGCGCGGCGCCCAGCCGGGCATGGAGGCCGGACAGAAGATGGCCGGGTATCCCATCCGCGTGCCCACCATCGCCATTCACACGATCGGGGCCGGGGGCGGGAGCATCGCGTGGACCGACGAGGCAATGGGTTTCCATGTCGGTCCCCGCAGCGCCGGGGCGGTGCCCGGCCCGGCGGCCTACGGGCTGGGAGGCGACCAGCCGACCGTCACCGACGCGAACGTCCTGCTGGGACGGCTGAGCCCCAAGGCGCTGCTGGGCGGCGAGATGCCGATCTACCGGGCCTTGGCGGAGAAGGCGGTGGGTTCCATCGCCGGGCGACTGGGCCTGCCGAAGGAACGGGCCGCGGCGGGCGTCCTCCAGATCGTCGTGTCCGCCATGGTCCGGGCCGTGCGGGTCATTTCGGTAGAGAAGGGAGAGGACCCTCGCGATTTCGCCCTGATGGCCTTCGGCGGTGCGGGGGCCCTCCACGCCGGTGCCGTCGCCAAACAACTGGGCATCAAGACAATCCTCGTGCCCCCCGCGCCCGGGTTGCTGTGCTCGATGGGCGCCCTGCTGGCGGCCCCCACCATGGAGTATTCCCGGACCAGGGTGCGAATCGCCGCCGACGCCGCGGAGATCCGCCGGACGTTCCGGGAACTGGAGGCCCAGGCCCGGCAGTGGCTGGCCCGGGAACGGGTGCCCCGCGACGCCCGCCAACTGCGGCGTTCCGTCGACATGCGATACGTCGGGCAGAACCATGAACTGACAGTGCCGCTGCCGGCCCAGCGCATCGGCCCGCGGGGACTCGCCCAGGCCATCGCCGGCTTCCACCAGGGGCACAAGAAGCAGTTCGGCTATTCCTCGCCGGAGGACGTCGTCGAGGTCGTTACCTGTCGCGTGGTAGCCACGCGCGCGGCTACGCGGGTGAAAGCTTCGCCCCAACCCCTACGGGAGGGCAAGCTCACCCCGCGGGAGACGAGGTCCGTCTATTTCGAGACGGGGCCCGGCTGGGTGGACTGCCCGGTCTACTGGCGTGGGGATCTGTTCGCCGGCGCCGCGCTGGACGGCCCGGCCGTCATCGAGCAGCTCGACGCCACGACAGTCCTGTACCCCGACGACGCGGCGAAGGTGGACAGGTACGCCCCAGGAGGTGAAGTCACATGCCTAGACCTTCCGTGGACCCCATTACCCTGGAGGTGGTGGGCAACGCCCTGCTGGCCGCCTCGGAGGAAGTGGCGGCCAGCCTGATTCGCACCGCGTACTCAAGCAACATCAAGGAGCGGGCCGACTGCTCGGTGGCCGTCTTCGACGGCCGGGGGCGGCTTGTCGTCCAGGCAGAGCACATCCCCATTCACCTCGGTTCCATGTTGGGGATCGTGGACAGCATCTCGCAGTGCCACAAGCCGGAGGAGATCCATCCGGGTGACGTGTTCCTCGCCAACGACCCCTACCACGGCGGCGGCACGCACCTGCCCGACATCACGGTGGCCCAGCCCGTCTTCGTCGGGAACGAACTGGTTGCCTACGTAGCCAACATCGCGCATCATTCCGATGTGGGCGGCCGCGTGCCCGGCTCGAACTCGGGAGACACGCGGCACATCTTCGAGGAGGGTCTGCGGCTACCGCCGGTCAAGGTCATGAACGCGGGGGTCCTCGATCAGGACATCCTCGCCGTCATCATGCTCAACTCCCGTCTTCCGCGGGAGCGCCTGGGCGATCTGAAGGCGCAGATTGCCTCGACGAGCGTCGGGTGCAGGCGGATCGAGAGGCTGTATGAGAAGTACGGCAAGGACCGGATGGCCGCCTGCATCGAGGAGATGCTGAACTACGCGGAACGGCGGATTCGAGCGAGGATCCGGGCGATTACCCAGGGCGTGTACCGTTTCACCGACCACCTCGATGACGACGGCTGTTCGCCGGAACCGATACCGATTTCCGTGGCCCTGACCGTCCGGAACGGCGCCCTGTTCTTGGACTTCGCGGGGTCCGGGCGGGAGGCCCGCGGGGCGCTAAACGTGGTGGAGCCCGCCCTCAAGGCCACGGTGTTCTACGCCGTCAAGGCGCTGCTCGACCCGGGCGCCCCCTCGAACGCCGGGTTCCAGAGGGCCATCCGAATCTCGGCGCCCACGGGCACTATCGTCAATTGCAGGCCGCCTGCCCCGGTCAGCGCCCGGACCGAGACTTGCCAGCGGATCGTCGACGCGATCTTCGGCGCGATGGCTCGCGCCGTGCCCGACCGCGTGCTGGCCGCGTGCAACAGCACGCTCAATGGCATCAACATCTCCGGCATCGATCCTCGCTCCAAGGAGTTCTACGTCTACCCCGAGACCATCGGCGGCGGGATGGGCGCCCGGCCGAACAAGGACGGCCTCCACGGTGTGCACGTGCACGTCACCAACAGTTCCAACCTCCCCATCGAGGCCCTGGAGACCGAGTACCCCCTGCGGGTGGAACGCTATGAACTGGTCCAGGACTCGGGGGGCGCCGGAACCTACCGCGGCGGTATGGGCATCCGCCGGGACATCCGCATCATCGGCCACCAGGCCGAGCTGTCTACCCACGCCGACCGCCAGCGTTTCGCCCCCTGGGGCTTGCGGGGCGGCGCCGCCGGGGCCCCTGGTAGGATCGTCGTTAACCTCGGCCGCCGGACGCAGCGGGTCCTGCCCTCCGGCAAGAACTCCAACATCATCCTCAAGGACGGCGACGTGCTGACGGTCATCACGCCGGGCGGCGGGGGCTTCGGACCCCCTCGCCTGCGCGACCCGGCTGCCGCTCGTCGAGACCTGGAGGAGGAGGTCGTCTCACGCAGGAAGGCCCGTTAGGCCCGCCTCCGGCGTGCGAATGCGCATGGCCAGGAAGCACTGGTCCCGATTGCACTGGAGAGCACATGACCGTCGCAGACCACATGCTGTCGTTCATCGGCCGCACGCCCCTGGTCCGCCTGAACCGGGTCGCCCGCGACGTTGAGGCCGAGATCGTGGCCAAGGTCGAGTACCTAAATCCCAGCGGAAGCATCAAGGACCGCATCGCCCTGCGGATGATCGAGGACGCGGAGCGGGAGGGCCGACTGCGAGCCGGGATGGAGATCGTGGAGGCCAGCACGGGCAACACGGCAACCTCGCTGGCCTTCGTGGGGGCCGTCAAGGGGTATCGCGTGCGCCTCTTCGTTCCCACGCACGCGGCCAGCGAGGAGCGACTGCGGATCATGAGGGCCTTCGGCGCGGTCGTCGTGCCCATCGACGTGTCGGCCGACATATCCGCCGCGCCGGGCGCCAAGTCGACAGGGGCCCTGCACGGGAGCATCGTGGAGAAGACCCCGCGGCAGCGGTGCCTGGAACTGGAGCAGTCATCGTCCGACGTCTGGTGGGCTCGACAGTTCAGCAACCCGTCGAACGCCGCCGCCCACGCGGACGGCACCGGCCGGGAGATCCTCGAGCAGACGGATGGGAAGGTGGACGCCTTCGTGGCGGCGATCGGCACCTGCGGCACGCTGATCGGTGTGGCCCGCGCACTGCGGGCGCGCAATCCCGACGTCCGGGTGATCGCGGTGGAACCCAGAGACCAGCCCGCGATCAAGGACGGGAAACTCGCCGCCCCCGTTGCCGACCCGAGCATATCCGGCGGGCTGCTGGCCGAAATGGTGGACCAGAAGGTGGCCGAGCGGATCATCCGCGTGGATCAGGGTGAGGCGATTGCGATGGCCCACCGGCTCTGCGAGGAGGAGGGGCTGTTCTGCGGCTTGTCCGCCGGCGCGAACGTCGTGGCAGCCCTTCAAATCGCTCGCGAGATGAAGACCGGCCAGCGGGTCGCCACCATCCTGGCCGACAGCAGGGACCGCTACTTGTTCGAGGAAAGACTAACTACGTAGGCGCCGGCCCCGGACGGGCGGCCTTTGGGAACCCATGAACATCGCAAGACGGATCCGCGCGTTTCGCAACGAGTTTCCGCGGTTGAAGGGGAAAGTCTACTTCAACCACGGCGCATCATCCATCCTGCCGACGAGCGTCGTGAAGGCGTGCATTGAGGGCGTGAGGCTGGGGGCGGAGTATTCCATCAGCCTGGCCGCGCGGCGGAAATGGCTTCACCTCAAGGACGAGACCCGTCGAATGGCGGCCGATTTGATCGGCGCCTCCCCGGAAAAGATCGCTTTCGTCGCCAGCACCTCCACGGCGCTGTCGCTCATCAGCCTGGCGATTCCGTGGACACGGGGAGACAACGTGGTCACCGCCGTCGTGGAGAACCCCGCCACGGTCGTGCCGTGGCAGAACCTTCGCCATCTAGGCGTCGCCGTGCGCTACCTGCCGGCGGACAGGGATGACATCATCGACCTGGACGCGCTTCCCGGCCTGGTTGACAAGCGAACGCGGCTGGTGGCGCTTAGCCTCGTGCAGTATTCCACCGGGCAGAGGCTGGACATAGGGAAAGTGGCGGAGTTCTGCAGACCCCGCGGCGTCCTGGTGTCCGTGGACGCCGTCCAGGCCGTGGGGGCCGTCCCGGTCGACGTGGCGTCCCTTGGGGCCAACTTCCTGTCCTGTGGCGCCCAGAAGTGGCTGATGGGCCCGAGGCACGTAGCATTCCTTTACGCCGACGGCAAATCCCTGAGCCTGGTGCGCTCGCCGATCGTCACGGAGAGCAACGTCCAGGACATCGCCGCGGAGGAGGAGCGTCCCACCACGGGGATTCCGAGGCTGAGGGTCAACGACGGCGGGCTGAAGTTCGAGGCCGTGCCGTACAGGAACTTCGCCGGCATCTGTGGCCTGCGCCAGGCGCTGCGGAATATCCGCGCCGTGGGGGAGGCGGTCATCCACGAACGCCTGCACGACCTCACAAACGAACTGGTGGACGGGTTGAACGCCCTTGACGGGCGCGTGGTCAGTCCGCGGAGGGGGGATGCGTGGTCAGGAATCGTCAGTTTCGCCCCGAATCGCGTCACCGCAGTGGACGTCGCCGCAAGGTTACTGAAGGACAACATTTTCGTCTCCGTCAGGAAAGGGAGGCTGCGCATCTCTCCGCACTACTACAACACAGGCGCGGAGGTGAGGAAGTTCCTCGTCGCCCTGGCCCGCGCGATGAGCGCGCCCGGCCGGTGAAGCCGCGTGTCGCGCGCGTCGGCGGGACCTGCCGAAGCGAGCCATTGACACTGCCAGGTGGGCGACTATCGCTGGCTTGCGGCACGGCCTGGCAAGAGAGGGGTGTCTGCCTGGGAATCGTCGGTTCGGGGTGGACACTGGCGGCGATGGTGGCGGCCGACGCCGCGCGGGCGTTCAAGCCGAAGATTCTGTATCCTTACCACCAAGGCAAGTCGGACCCGGCCGAGGTCAAGAGACTCCTGGCCGACGTCAAGGAGATCGAAGTCCGCGTACTCGCCCTGCCGTGAACGTCCGTTTGGGCGCTCATGCAGGAACGTATTCCTTGCTCGACGGGATTCGCCGCCCGTTCACCCGGACCGGGCAGTGTTTGGCGGGAATCCAGGCTCGCGATCGCACCAGGAACGTTAGAGAACAGGAGAATCCGATGAACCGCAGAGAGTTCTTGAAGGCAGTGCCGGCCATGGCCGCGCTGGCCGCCACGGCGTCCAGCCTGGCTGATGATCTTGTCCCGGCGTCCAGCACCCAGGCCGCCAGCACGTCACCCCAGCCCGCCGGCGCGGACGCCGCAGCCTCCGGGCCCGCGGTTCGCCTGGAGCCGATCACATTGCTCAAGCCTCAGGCCGACGGCGGCAAGTCTGTGCTGGCGGCGCTGGTGGACCGAAAGACCATCCGAACCATCAGCGAGAAGCCGCTCCCGCCGAAGGTGTTGTCGAACCTGCTTTGGGCCGCCTTCGGAGTGAACCGGGAAAAGGGACCGGGCGGGGGAACAGGCAGAACTGCCGCCTCGGC
>Ga0307380_10007949_pt1 | contig 13671 bp, 25 predicted proteins | sample UN3MG_FD_202239 | JGI IMG/M metagenome (GOLD analysis project Ga0307380, IMG submission 202239) | Soil microbial communities from Risofladan, Vaasa, Finland - UN-3 | ecosystem: Environmental > Terrestrial > Soil > Coastal area > Acid sulfate soil | place: Finland: Risofladan, Vaasa | collected... | reverse complement strand
TGGTTTTGGTCATTTTATAAACACCCTCTTCTGGCAATGATCGCACCAGGGATAGGGCAACATTCTGAAACCCGTTTCGTCCTGGTCTTCGTCAAACTCTACTGAAACCTCGTTCCCGCAAATAGAGCAATTTCTTCCGTCAATTAGATAATGAGTTTTCTTCTCCTCTCCTAGTCCCGCCAATTCCAAGACCTCTTTTAATGAATGTTCGCCAACGGAGAGTTTTTGGAGATTGTCTAAGTCTTTCATGGTTATTAGCTTAGTTGTTGCGTAAATTCGTCAATAGCCTTGATTAAAAGAATACTGGTTAATATTGATAAAATTATAAAAGCGTATATAATCATTTCTCTTAGTCTAGCAAATAATCAATCACTTGTCAAGGGGCAATTCCTCACTCCCTCTTCAAGTTTCCAAACAAGATAAGCAACGCAATAAACCAAAGTAATTTCGTCATGTCTAAATGAGTCCCGCCAAGCTCGCTATTAAAAGCGTAGCGAAACAGGAAGTTAAAACCAAAGCCCAATACTCTTTTAAAAAGAGCCTAGCCTTTCGATGATTCCAGACTTGATGTCCGCAAATATAAATGATCCTCAAATTCCTCACCTCCTTTCAATTAAACCTTCTCTTTTGCCTCACCGCCTTGCGGGATGAGGCAATAGGCAAGGCTCAAGCCTTATATTCTTTCGCTACTTCATCTATCCAAGACTCAACAAGTTGAATATCATTACCGCCTATTATTTGATTGATAATACAATCTTTCATCAAACATTCAGCTTTGCGTTTTTCCTTTACTTCTTCAATAATTCGCTTTAATGCCCCATAGGTTTCATCATTCACATTTCATCACCTCCTTTTAGCTCTATTTATAATTTCTTTTAAGCACTCATCACACAGACCGCCTTCATCTAGTTTAGCTTTAAGATGATATGGACAAAAGCCTATTCTTGCTTTAAGACCTTCTTTGTTTTTCCAAGTTTTGTTTTTCATATTTTCCTTTCAGCTCACTTTCGAGAGCTTGAAGCCTATGCTCAAGCCCTCTAAGTAGGCTCAAGCTTGTCCTTCTTCAATCTCTTTCATTAGTAAGACCGCTTCTTCGCTTTCGATAAGTGTGTCTTTTATATCTTCTAATGTATCTTTGATAGCCAAGCTTATATTTGCCTTTTCCCATTCTCCATAGTTATTCATAGCCCTAAGCTTTACTTCGTCCCAAAAAGAGCTTTCTTTTACAATCGTAATTCCATATAAATTCATATTTATTCACCTCCTCTCTTGACTTTGGCGAAGCAAGGGAGTATAATATCAAGCACTAGTTTAGTTACTCTCTTGACTTACTCCCTCGCCTCAACCTTTTTAATGTTCTAACTGAAGAATAGCACAACAAAATCACCTTGTCAAGGGGCAAAATAGCCTCGATTTAACATGATAGCGTAACCCGTTTCGCAATCTGATATAATAAAAGGTATGGCTCGACCCAAAAAGACTTTACGTAATCCCCACCAACTAACAGCCAAGCAAAAGCTAGTGATTGAGGATATAGTCGAAGACGTATCACAAGGCAAAGGAATCAGGCCAAGTCGAAGCCATGCCAAGATATATAACGCTAAAGACCAGCGAAACGCTGAGGTATTAGCTAGTCAAAACTTAAGCAAGACTAACTTTCAAGATGGTTTAATCGAAGCATTGAGAAAACGTAACATTTTAGGGGTCAACGGCAAACTTCAACAACGGCTCGCAGAAGGTTTAGACGCCACCGACACCGACCAAAACCCCGAATACCGCACACGCTTGAGCTATATTCAAGAAATCAACAAAATAACTGGAGTATATGCTCCAGTAAAGATTGACCAACGCAGTTTATCACTAAGAGCCAACGTAACCCCTGAACAAATTGATGAGAAAATAGACCGACTTCAAGAAGAGCTAAACACGTCCTAGCCTCGACCCCGCTAAAGAGAATAGCATAACATCTCACATCAACCCTCTTAGACTTCATTTAACGGGTTTTTAATGTAAAGATAGTATCAGTGTAAGGTTAGGACTTTCTTTCCTGCTACATCAACGCTAAGAGGCTCGCAGGCACGCAAAATACATGGTTTAGCTTCATAGTCCACGCACAATGGGCATACCACAGACCAACAACAACGCCACGCCTAGCACTATACTATTATGAGCTATATTAGCATAATAAACGCTAAACCTAGCCTCAAACAACTGAGTATAATCTTTATTATATTGATATAGGGGGGGTAGGTAGGCGAAGGGATGGGCGTAGAAATAATTATATATCACCTCACGTCTAAATCTACACAAATTTTTCTCACCTCACCCTTAAATCTCTACAAATTTTCCTACAAAAATTTTCTATAAAAAATCAGATGTACACAAAAACTTGACAAGTGTACACGAAATATGGTATAGATGTACACAATGGATGAAATAAACGTCCGAGACTTCAGGAAAAAACTCTCTTTTTACTTAGATAACCCCCCGATTGCCATTTCCAAGCGAGGCATGGTCTGTGCCTATCTGGTTAAAGAATTACCCGTTGAGGAAAAGCGTGTACACAAGGAAGAAGAAAGTGTACACAAGACTCTCCGTGGTTTTTGTAAAGGTCATTTTGAAAAGGGGGTAGAGTATGATTTAAAGAAGGTTGCTTATGAAGACGTTAATGGTGCTGAGGCTGAACCGAAATGGTTGTGTCCCGACTGTATTAAGAAAATGGAAGGCGAGGTGAAACGTAATGGTGGGAGAATTATCTACAAATAACATACAAGCGAGTGAGAAGATGGGTAGGGCGATTCTGGCTTTAGTTAATAATCGGCAAAGGATTCTTAGCAAGGGGTATAGCGAACACGCCACCCTTATCATGGGAGAGAATATGATTCAGATTGGATTAACCGAAGCAATTATTGGCGACACCAAGTTTAAGTTGCCTAAGCCGAAGAAGGAAAAATGAAATATGTAATTTCATCTGCCGAATTTAGAAGTAAGAAGAAAGCCCTTGAGCAGATAATCGAGTGGGAAGCTGATGGCACTCTTGACCCTAATGCCAAAGTTTATCTTATTAAAAAGACCTTTGAGCCAGTAACGATAGTGGAAATCAAATTGGAGAAGAAATGAAAGGGGGTGAAGAAAAATATGAATAATAAAAGATATACCTCAGTCGATGTAGGTAAAATCAAAAACGGCTGGTTAGTGGAAACTCACTGGGAAAGAGGCGATGGAGATGACACCGAGTATGACTCAGAAAAGGTTTTTTGTGCTAATATTGGAGAAGCGTTGGATATCGTTAAAGAAATTTTACCATCTCTTGAGGAATAATGAAGCCTGGTAAGAAAACAAAACGCTGGTTAGCAGACAAAGAGGGATTAAAACTTGAATACTTAGAAAAAGGTATAGTAGATTGTGAGATGAGGTTGCCTGGCTGTATGAGTGACTTTGGTTTAGGTTTTGCTCATCGCCATAAGAGGGGCGACCCAAGATGCGAGCATACATTTAAAAAGACTTGTTTGGCTTGTGCTTATTGCCATGAGAAAACAGAATATGACCGAGAATTGAACGAAGAGGTTTTTACTAGATTAAGAGGATAGTTCTTTGAAAGCTGGGGGTTTATAAGGTGGAGCACAAGGGAATTTAACCCTGAAATCAAGATGCCACTAAATACTACTAGACACTAATGGCGATAATTCCAGAAAGTAAAACCTTCCAGAACCTTGCCCCCAGCTCTGAGGGAATTATAGATGTCTGCCGATAATTACATCTTAATCTGTAAGGAAACAAACGAAGTCTTTAACGGCTGTGCCTCAACGGATGATTTGTGGAAGATAGGCCAAGTGAAGACGCTAAAGAAGGCAATTGAGTTAGCTGAAGAATATGAAGAATATTTATGGTCAGAAGGTCTTTACCTTGAATATGGAATTCATTTCACTAAGAATTTACGAGGCTTTAGGGTGGTGAGGAAAAAATGAAACAACATATAACCCCAGAACAATTAGATGAATTGAGTAAGAAGGGGAAGAAGGGGTTGAGGAAGTGGTGTCAGGCACATCCGCTACAAACAGGGTCAATGATTATTGATGATGAAATATATTATCTTCTCTCCATTGGCCAGATGGTCGAGTTTTTGGGAGATGATTGGTGGCAGTATTTGTTTGATGAATGTGATGGGTTGCCATTATATACAAATGAACTTTGTGATTGTCTTTGGGGAGATGTAAAAGAAATCTTAGAGAAATGAAGTTAGTAGATTATTGTATTAAGTGTCGTAACCCAATGGCTGTGATTGAACTAGGCGGGAAGATGAAACGGTGTTTCGTCTGCGTTGATGAGAAGTGTGAGCGGTTTGGCTTAATGACGGCTGTTGGCTACAAACTGGTAAAGAAAATAAAGGAGGGAGGTGGTAAAAGTGCCGATTTACGAACAAAAGGTGCTAAAGAACGGGACAAAAGAGAAAATTGAGTTTATGTGCGGTGGTAGGATTTATGAAGTAGAACCTGACGAGGAAAGATTATTCGATGGCTTTGTCGCCTATCATGCTCTTCATCAAGTAAATACAGGATTGACCGAGGTTATTCAAGAAGACAGCACAAAAAAGGAAGAAGTCGGGTTTAGCGGAATGAGCTGGCATGGTTTATTAAAAGAGGCTGGTCGCTACGCTTGGTTTAAGACAGGTATGAATCGCCAGGAAATAGAGGAAGCATTAAAAAATGAAGAACGATCAAGAGAAGAAGCTAAAAAAGCTGGAGTTACTCCTTCTCCAAAAAAGACAACGGGGGCTAAGTGACCTTTTCTTCTTTAATAAGTTTATTTTAGAAGAACTCCCTTCGAGGAGAGATTTAATTGTCCCCCACGTTCACGGTGAGTGGGCAACATGGTTTAATGATTCGGAAAAGAGAATTAGATGTATCCTTGTCCCCCGCTCTACTTTCAAATCTACCTTCTTTACTGTTGGCTGGACGCTTCAACTTTTAGCCGAAAACCAATCCAATCGCATTTTGATTGCCAATGCTACTCAGAGCAATTCCCAGAAGTTCTTAGGTGAGATTAAAAACCATATCCGAAAGAACGAAACTTTTAGGTCGCTCTACGGTAATTTCTATGACAAAACTCTTAAATGGACTGATGAAGAAATAGAGATTGCTGGCAGGTCGCTGAATATGAGAGAGCCAAATGTAGTGGCGACAGGGGTGGGTGGCAACTTAGTCAGTCAGCACTACGATTATATTATTGCTGACGATTTGGTAAACCTTGAAAACTCGGCTACTCGTTACCAGTCTGAGAAAGTGATTGACTGGTGGAAGCGGTCTTTGTCTTTACTAGAACCGACTGGGACGAACCTAGTGGTAGGCACAAGGTGGTCGTATTATGAACTTTACTCCTATCTTCAGTCAGACTTGGCTGATGAAGTTGATTTCTATATCAAGTCGGCTCATAACCCAGACGGCACGCTTTATTTCCCCGAAAGATTTAGTGAAAGCAAATTGGTTGAATTAAAAAAACTGCATGGCTCTTATATTTATTGTAATCCTTATGAAGCTCCAGTTTTAATGGCCGATTGGAACTTCAAGCCGATAGGCGAGGTCAAGGCTGGGGATGTAGTTATCGGCTGGACAAAAAGAAAATCTGGCAGGACAACTCTTTGTCCAAGCGAAGTACTAGAAACTGGGTCGAGAACAGCAGATTTAGTCAAAATGGAAACGGAGTCTGGTAGAACAATCAGATGCACCCCAAATCATAGGTGGTGGACTCAGAGATATGAAAAGGGAAGAAAGGAATTTTCTCCTGCTAAGGTTGGTAAAAGGTTGAGAATGGTTTTTGACCCTGGAGAATTTGAAAAGTTAGATGATGAGCAAAAGGAATTGTCCTACTGGCTTGGTGGCCTTTTCGATGGTGATGGTGGATTTTGCGGACAAGCAATATTCTTTGCCCAGGATAAAAATCATAATCCACAAGTTTGTAAAAAGATTGAGTATGCCCTAGATAAACTGGGCTATTCGTGGACTTCTGCCGTTAGACCAAGAAAGCTTGATAAAAGACTAGGACACCTTTCTGTTGAAATGCAAACATATTGGTTAAAAGGAGGGATGGAAGAAAAGAGGAGGTTTCTCCTACAGTGCAACCCAGCTAAAGGAGACAAAATAGCCGAAAAAATGTTTATTGGTGGCGGTAGATTTGTCAAGTCAAAGGATAAAGTAACTAAGATTAAAAAGGATGGCAAGGAAAAGGTTTACGCCCTTAAAACAGAAACCGAAAACTATATCGTTTGGGGATATGCTTCTAGTAACTCAGCATTTTATGAAAATAATCCAATCGACCCAGACACGGCTATTATCAAGGATACCCAAGTCAAATATTTTACCGAGAGCCAAGGTGAAAAAGCCAGTGGTGTTGCCTTACTCCCAGATAATATTGTTATCTTTATTGCGGTTGACCCTGGTTTTTCTGAGGGGAGACTAGCTGATTATACAGGGTTTGTGGTGGTGGCGGTTGACGAGAGAGACAATTGGTATGTTTTGGAGGCAACACGGGATAAGGTCAGCGTTGGGGAGATGATAAACAAAATGTTCAGCTTAAACGAAGAATATGAACCTGACTCGATTAGTTTGGAAGTGATTGGGCAAGGGCAAGCACTACTTAGTTCTGTCCACAATGAGGAAGACCAAAGGCGAGTCTATCTACCAGTCGTTGAGATAAAATCACAAGGAATGATGAAGAAGGAACAAAGGATAAGGGCAATCCTCCAGCCAAGATTTGAACGAGGCAAGGTTTACATTAAGAGGGAAATGGATGATTTATTTGATGAGTTAATCCATTTTCCGCTTTCTCAGCATGACGACTTGATTGACGCTTTAGCCCAAATTGAAGACATTGCTTATTCCCCTAGTGAAAAGAAAGAGAAGATGAAAACGAATTACAAGTCGAAACTAGAGGCGAGGATAAAAGGAAATAAAGACGATGAGATGATTGATGAATTTATGGGAGATGACTGGTAGCGTTTCCTATTTGTGGTAAAATAAAGATTATGGCATACCTCTTTGCGATTATTGTTTTATTGATTATCTATATTGCCTACGAAAGTATAGCTTCCCGAAGAGAGCGAGAGAAACTCCAATTAAAACTAATGAGTAAGAATGTGGGAGAATATAAAGAGGCGACTGAACCTGAGCCAGAAACAGTTATGCCCGAAGAAGAATTAGATGAACACGAAGAATTGGAAAATGTTTCTCCAGAAGATTTACTGAAGGCAAAGGATAATATCTAATGGTTCTTGCAAATTCTAAAAAATGGTCAAACCTGAAAGACCCTGAGAAGATTTCTTACTGTGATGGGCTTCTCAAGGGTTCAGTGGGCAATCTCTCTAAAAAACATATCGAATGGTATCTCAACCGAATGTTCCTCGATGGCAACCACTATGCCACTTATAACACTGTTACTCACAGCCTCGAAACTAAGCCTCGAAATAAGCACGAAGTTCGCATGGTGATTAACACCACTAAATCTAAGATTCGTTCCATTAAGAACTACGCTACTCGCCAAGAACCGAAATGGGACATTATTCCTGGTGATATTGACGAAGAGACGATTAAGAACGCTAGGCGGGGCGGGAAAGTAATGGACTATCTTTACCGCCACCTTCACCTAGAACAAACAGTTGATGGCGTAGTTGACTCAATTCTTAATACCTCGGTGGCTTGGGTGGAACTTGACTGGGATTCTGAGGCCGAGGGGGGAATGGGGCAAGTTAAAATAATCTTTCACGACTCATTTGATATCTACCCCGATGTATCAGGCAAACTTTACGCTGGTAAGTATGTTGGTCGGTATCTCGCTAAATCTACCCGAAGGGCTGTTGATGCAATCAAGGCTGACAAAAGATACAAAGATGCTACCAGGAAAAAGGTAGTCAAAGATGATGACATCGCTGAATCACCGATTAAGGCAAGAATCCTTAGAAAAGAGATGGCTTTTAGTGATGCTGAAGAAGAAAATATTGAAAAAGCTACGGTGAAAGAGTTTCTGCTTTGGGATGACGAACCCGAAGAGGGCAAAGGCAATATTCACCTTTTCACCTATTCTGGCAAAGAAGTCTTACGGGATGAGGTAACTGACTTTTCTGAATACCCGCTTTATCTTTGCCAAATCGAGATGAACCCCAATAGGATTTATCAACGCTCATGGACAGCCGATGCCATTCCTATCAATAAAGCCATTGACCGTTTCGTTTCCCAAAAGATTATGTATGTTAATAAAGCTCTTATTTATAGGATTATTGCTGAAAAAGGAGCTTATCAGGGTAGGATTACTACCAGCCAGGGTGAAATCATTGAAATTGCTAAGGGTAGGAAGTTCAATCAAATGGCGATGTCTCCACTCCCTGCTGACATTGACAGCCTGCTTGGTCAATTAGACAGGTATCAAGAAGACGTTTTGTCGGCTCACGAAGCCTCGATGGGGGCTTTGCCAGCAGGGGCTAGGTCAGGTAAGACTTTGGAGGCACTCCAAGCGGCAGAGGCTAACTCCCTAGCAGGAATTAACCGCTCGCTTCGTTCTTTCTTAGAAGTAATCGGCAAAAGGATTTTAGAGATTGCTGCTGACAAGTATGTTGCCTCAAGGATAGTCAAGATTAGCGACCCCGAAAGTGAAACGGAGGGAGAAGCCCCTGGCGAAGCAAGAAACTACCTCAAGGTAATTGGAGAAGGAGCTGAAAGTAAACCAAAAGGTTCTACTATAATCTATAAAGACAACGAATTGATTGTTACGATTGGCTCATGGCTCGGTCACACTAGGGAAGCCCAAAGGGAGACGATTCTCGAATTAGCCCAAGTGGGATTTTTACCTGCTGAGGAAGTCTTGAGGCAGTTCGAGTTCCCCAACATTAACGAATTATCAAAGAAAGCAAGAGAGCAACGCTTAGAAGAACACGAATTGAAGGCTGATATTGCAGGGAGGCGAGGCGGAGAGGGTGGTGGACAGCCAACCCAATCTCCAACTGATGAGATGATGCTTCTGGCTGACAAAGAGAATATGCAGATGATGAATGGCGAGGCTATCCCACCCACTGAGGGAGCTGATATGAACCACAACCAAGCTCATCGGGACTTTATGAAGACTGATGTTTTCCGAGGGGCTTCAACAAAAATCAAAGACACTATTAGGGATCATACCGAAGGTGAGCTACAATACATTGGCTTTGAAGGGAGGTAAAAATGGCACTCGCAAAATCTACCAACCAAAGAACAAGAGATTCTTTCAAAGAAGTTGGTTCACAAACCACTAGAGCTGTTACTATTTTCGATTCTTCTGGCGACCAAATAAACCTTGCCAAAGAATCTGATGGCAACCTAGCCAGTATTAAAACAAATACCGACAATATCCCCTCCGACCCCTCAACTGAAGCGAAGCAAGACGATGTTATCACTGAACTCCAAGTGATTAACTCGCTTGTGCCTGACGCTTTTGATTATATCGCCCTTTCCTATACTTCTAGTAATTTAACCGAGGCACTTTTTAAAACAGGGGGAAGTGGCGGGTCAACAGTTTCAACCCTAACCTTAGCTTATGACGAGAGCAACCAGTTGACTAGCGTAACCAAGACATGAAAATACTTTTTAACCCTTTGTCGGGAAAATTTGATTACACTTTTTCGCAAAGTGATGCAGTTTTAGTTGATACCAAGGCGAATATCCTTGCCACTACCCCTGATGCTGGCAAACTCGCCTACGCCACCGATACCCTAGAATTTTACCTCTATGACGGCACTAATTGGAAGGTAATGCCTTTGGAATTGGAAACGGAAACCTCAACTCCTGATATGGGGGCTTACAATGCTGATGGATTAGGAGTAAGCGACAAGGCTGGTTACTACAAAGAGGCAATTACTGATAAAGACATTACCAACAGCCGTATTTTAAGCAGTGATAGAGCTGAGGAAGGTTCAATCAGGACAACCACCGCAGGAGTATTTCAAATTTATCTTAATAGCACTTGGAACAATGTCGTTATTAACTTTGTTTTAAGAGAGGATAGTGATGGGACTTATGAATTGGAACACGCACCAGTTGGGTTTGATTGGTATTATGAAATTATGAGTGGAAATTCAGACAAGATTGGGATTGACGGCAGACCGATTATTACCCAGTACAGTTGTTCAATGGGCTGTTACCAACAAGACCTCGTGTTGGATGGCGGTCAGTTTTGAGGTAAAATAAGAATATGAAACAAAAGTGTTTAAAATGTGGAAGATTTCGTAAAGAAGGTCATCAGTGCCCTGAAAGGAAGGTAAGACCCGTAAGGTTATGTGAAATTTGTGGGAAATCATATGAGAAACCTGTTGGCCTCGGTGGAAAAAATTGGGGGAAAAGAAAATATTGTAGTCATAAATGTTATTCTAAAATGGTTAAAGTGAGAATGTTGGGTGAAAACCATCCTAATTGGAAAGGTGGAATAGCAAAAAATAGAAGTAAAAGATATGTTGGTGGAGAATATCGGGAATGTCGAAAAAAGGTCTTTGAAAGGGATGATTATACTTGTCGGATATGTGGGGCAAATAGTGGGAGTTATTTAGAAACCCACCATATAATTCCAGTAAGGGAAGCCCCAGAAAAGGAATTTGATATGAATAATATTTTAACCTTTTGTTTACCCTGTCATATCGTAATAGATAGATACAGGGCACAATTTTTTCTAAGGAGGTGATTTCTAATGGCAGATATTTATTTCTCTCCAACTGGTGATGATGATACTGGGGATGGTTCAGAGGGAAATCCCTATGAAACCATTTCTAAGGCTCATACGGAGGCGAGCACTGGCGATACTCTCTATGCGATGGCGGGAACTCATACTTGGGTAACGACTACCATCACAAAAGCCGTTACGATTCAGGGAGCAAGTCCAACTACCACTATATTTGACGCTGGAGGAACGACAGCTGATGTTTACTTACGGAATACAGTTAATGGGACTATTGTCAATGATATTACTTTCACGAATAATGGGACAAGCAGTTCAGACTTACCAGTGATATTTTCTGGTCTATCGGATACGACAACAAATATATATTTCAATCGTTGTATATTTTACGCTCTTTATTACAATACTACTGGGGGGGCGAGTGATTCTGACCAGAGCATTTTCGGAACTGCCAAAGGTTTTTCTAATACCCGCTGTGGTACTCTTAATTTTAATTCCTGTGTTTTCTATGATTTAAAAAGCACGACTGCGGCAGGGTATGTTTTTGCCGATGTTAGTTGGAGTTCTGCTGAAGCTACTACAGGACTAAAACTTAAAAATTGTAGTATCTATTTACCTGATGACCATACATTAGCAGGAATCTTTCGGTATAATCATTCTGGAAGCGTTCCTTCAACTAGAACAATGACAAACACCATTATATCAAGTGTTGACGCTCTTGATTTTGGTGCTGAGTCTGGTTTTACCTGTACTTATTCTTGTCTTTATAATATTACTGATGGCCCAACAGGAACGGGAGTGATTACTAGCGACCCTTTATTTATAGATGGGGATAATGGAGACTTACGATTAAGACCAGATTCACCTTGTATTGAGACGGGGACAATCATATGACAAAGCTGAACAAGACCGACTTTGTAATCAAAGCTAAGCGTGGGTTAAGAGCTGACCTTGAAAAAGTAACCAATTACTTTCCCCAAGGGGAGGTTATTTACACGACTGACACCAAACATTTATTTATCGCTGATGCTAGTTATATTCCCCAGCCAGTTCAGTCTTTGGACATGGCGGTTATGGTTGAAGACCAAATTGTTAGTTTAGATAATGAAATAGTGTATAACTTTTAGAAGGAGGTGATTATGGCAGATTTACGGGAAAATTCGATAGCCTTATTAAGTAGTACGGCTGGCGTGGATATGAAAACCGCAGCTAAAACTACTCTTTACACTGTGCCTACTGGAAAGACAGCTTATGTTACCCATGTAGTAGTCAGAGAACCTTCGGCTTCAATGGCAGGGGGAACTGATTATGATATTGGTACTGGAGCTAATGCTGACACTTGGAGGCAAACGGTAGATTTATCAAGCATGACCACATTGGCAACAGATTACATGGTTATTTCGGGGGCAGATGTAACTAAATATACCGATTCGGCAGCGGCTAGTGTTTTCGGGATTAAGGTTATTACTGGCACAACCGCTGCTTGCACGGCAACGATTGATGTCTTTGGATATTTAGCATGAAATACTTAATACCAGGGAATAATGCGATAGGTGTGGATGAAGCGGGGAATGTTATTTATAGGGTAGTCTATGTTGAATTGCCTCCAACTCCAGTTACTGCCGCCAAACTAGGCTCTACCGCCCCGACCTTGGCTACTTTTATAGATAATGTAGAACAGTACACTTTTGACGCTGCCAATGACTATATTATCGGGGCGACAGAAGTAACTCACGGCTACAAAGAAGGAACGGATATTCACCCCCATATTCACTGGGCAACTAATGGGCTGGAAGAAGCAAATAAGGGAGTTAAATGGCAGTTGGAATATACGATTTCTAATTATGATGATACTACCCCTTTTGCTGAGGCTTTTGGAGCAACGGCAACTCTTGTGATAGACACCGTAATCACTGCCAGTACCCCTGACAGGTCGCATATCTTTTCCAGTTTTCCTGACATAACGGGAACTGGTGTAAAAATAGGGGCATACATTCTTTGGAAGTTGTCAAGGGTAGCATCGGCAACTGCCGCCCCTGTCGCAGACCCATTTGGACTAGCGGTTGGCTTTCACGTTCAGTCAGATACAATTGGTTCAAGAGCGGAATTAACTAAATAGAGAAAGGAGGTAACATGGCAGATAAGCCAAAAGAGCAACCCAAAACCTCATTAAGATAGGGTGATATAATAAAACCATGAGAAGCAAAGAAGAAATCGAAGAATCATTTGTTGATATAATTGTCCCTGCAGGTTCAGAAGAACTTTACAAGACATTCCTTGAAATCCTTTTGGATATTCGGGAACTTTTAAAGGGTATGAGGGAGCAGACTTTGTATGAAATGGTATCCGAAGCCCGCCAAGAAGAAGAGAGTCGAAGGCGGGAACAAGTTAGGGAAAGATTAAAGCCAGCTGGAGGTGAATAAAATATGCCCTATGTTCGCAAAGGCAAAACAGTTTACAAAAAAGTTGGTAAAAAATTGGTTAAAAAAGGTTCTTCGAAAACAACCGCTATGGCAAAAAAGTATTTGAAAGCTCTCTATGTTCATTCCAAAGATTAACGTATGTTGCTTAATGTGTTACAATAATAGTAAGGTCAAGTCCGATTAGGACAGCCAATTTAAAATATGTCAGATGAAGACCAAGCTCAGGAGTCTGAGCAAACTGACTCTTCTGAATCACAAACAGAAGACAAGCAGGATGCTCAGGGTACTGAACAGTCAGACCAGAAAGGTGAGGAAGGCAAAAACGAGCCTAAGCTGTATAAGCTACCCGATGGTCGGGAGTTGACAGCAGACGAGGTTTATAAGGAGCACACAGAAAAACTCCTGCCTGAGTTCACCAGGCGTTCTCAACGTTTAGCGAAGTTTGAGAAAGCCGAAGAGGAAGCCAAGAGTGAGGCTGGGCAACAAGCCCGTGAGGCTGTTGCTAAGGACGATTTATTAAAGGATGTTGATCCTTCCGTAAGGGAAGCGATTACCCGAA